>Ga0209013_10005091_pt1 | contig 11382 bp, 8 predicted proteins | sample Cruoilmetagenom2_FD_187291 | JGI IMG/M metagenome (GOLD analysis project Ga0209013, IMG submission 187291) | Oil polluted marine microbial communities from Coal Oil Point, Santa Barbara, California, USA - Sample 2 (SPAdes) (version 2) | ecosystem: Environmental > Aquatic > Marine > Oil seeps ...
CTTTGAGATTCATAATTAAGTCCTACCTCTACACTATCATCTGGAGTACATGAGCTAAAAAGGTTAATCATCAAAAAGGTTACGAATACATACATTGTTAATTTCATAATATATTGGTTTTTAGGTTTATATTCTATTTCTATTCTGTAATATCAGAATTATTTTAATATAATTAAGGCAACATTATAACAAAATGCTTTTACTAATTTGATCTTATCAAATAAAAACAAAAAAAATAGTACTTAAATAATTGTATCTATAATCCAATGGATTCATTTCTGATCGAGTATAAAAAAATAATCAAGTAATTGAATCCAGTCACTCTTCTTAAATATAATCTCATTTATTCAATGGTTCAATTAAAAATTCAAATTGAATTCATGACATCTTATCAGATCTCGTTTACAAAGATAGCGAGTCATTATAAATACCAAGTACGGGAAAACCGTAATAAAAGTAAGGGAAACCCATACTTTTTTGGAGGATTTCACGTAAAGACTTTCCAACAAGATAAGCTAGCTTTGACAACTAAAATAGGGTGAAGAGAATATGATTGTTTAAAAAATGAAAGAGCGGTATAAATACTTTTGACAAAAATATAAAGTTCAATATACTGTATATCAGTATAGTAGTTAGGTCTTCGAACTAAACAAATAAATAATATAAAATTCACATCCATGACAAAAATAAGATTAGAGATCGACGAAGTAAACATTTATAGACCAAAAAAAAGATGGAACCTCTATTTCATAGTGGCCATTGAACATCCGACAGATGAAGACAAAATGATTATTGCAACTCTACCAAAGGAACCAATTAAACTTAGTAAAAGACATAGTAATTCGTTTCAATTCAACACAGATGAGTTTGGCTCAGAAGGCTTATTAGTTCTGAGTAGAGAAATGCCATTGGATAGAGAAATAAATGCTCATATATATTTAAGGCATACTCGAAAATCCATAAGGGCTCTAGGAGAAATACTTAAAGAAGTAGAATTGGGCATGGGTAAAAACTCATCTGGGATAATTAATGACCTAGTAGGTAGTACAAGCACTCCATGGTTGGTTATTGCTAAGGAAGCGATACCAATAATTGGAAAGATACTGGCAAAAATTCCAGATCGTGATTTTGGTTTTTTAAGTGCATTCGAAAGGTTTGGTCCTGAATTTGAAGCTCAACTCGAAATTGACAGGAAAAAAGAATTTAGTGGTGATGCTTCTTTGGTATACAGTTGGTCTATTGAAGAATAATACTTTTCAACATATTCATAGACCAAATATTATTTCATTACGACTGTCTGAAAAGTTTATTATTATGTCATTCCTGCCTACCTACACTCAGGCTGAGTGTAGTCGAAGAATCTTTTGATTTAATCTTTACATTTTGAGTTTTCTTATTTTTTTAAGCTCAACATATATTCTGCAACAGCTAGTTTAGCTTCCTCTGATAAATAATTCTGAGGAGGCATCTCCGGATAATCATCACGTAAATTTTTTGGTTTATTCATATACTCTACCATTCCTTCAGGATTGTCCTTATAGATCATTTGTATAATATTTACAGGAACTCCTATAAGCCGAATATCATAAGCATGACATCCTGAACAAACCCCGAAATAAGTATATTCTCCCAATTCTTTTTTTGACACCTTTCTGGGCTCTGCAGGTTTGTCCAATAAAAAAGAGGCCACATCTTTAGTATTATCAATTTTCGGTGTACCAAAGTCTCCCAATCCAAAAGTTAAATATTTATTTTTATCTCTTATGGTACTTCCCGTACCTCCACCAATGGCTAAAATATCCGGTCCCCTGGTAGACAACTGGGTTAGCATAAGTGCTTTGACCTCTCCAATCGGTTCTGTTCCATTGTTAATCATAATATTATCCAGGATCACTATATTATCTGGGTTCGGATCAGATTCAGGGTCATTAGAAGCTTTTGCTCCCCCATTTTCAAAATCGGTGATAACTATACCAACGTTTTTATTACCACTAATCAAATTATTTTCGATTATTACATCATCGGCAGCCATAACCAAAATACCAGTGCCAGGGGGAATTCCTGATACTATAGAACCCGGTGCCCCAAAATTCTCGTGATTATTTTCATGAACAAAGTTATTTCTAATAATTACATCATAGGTTGTTTTTATTGGTAAACCGGGAGTAATAAAAGCTAAAATTCCACCTGTATTATCATAAGCATTATTATTTTCAACCAAACAATGTCTCGAATTTTCAATTTCAATACCTGCAACATTTCCATAGACCTCATTATGCAATACGTCTATATTATCGCACATACCAACATAGATTGCAGCATCTTCTATTCCTGTTAAGATATTATACTCAATCAATCCGTTTTTCCCGTATTGAGGAAATATTCCATATACGCCGGCATCAATTATCCAGTTATTTCTTAGCACAAAATTATTTCCTGCCTGCCCCATGATACCATTTCCTTTATAGTTAATAATTTTAAATCCTTCTATTTGGATCCCATTACCCGAGTATAAAAAGGCATCATTCAGCTCTTTCTTTCCATCCAAAACTGGCCAATTACCATCTTTTATAACCCCTTGAAATGTAATATTATCTTTGTCAATGTACACTGTTTCTGAATAGGAGCCCGGATATACACGTATTAGATCACCTGGTTTCGCTTTTTTTACGGCATCCATTATTATGTCTCCATTTTTAACCTCAAAGATCTCACCATTGAATTCTTCCAAATGATCTGAAATGATCGTGTCATTCGCATTAGTGGTTGACCTGTACAACGTGTTTTTAACCGGTAAAGGAGTATCGCCACTATTTGGACTAAAAAATTTATAACCGACAAAAAAACCTATTAACAATAAGAATATAGTGTATACAGTTTTTTTAAGTATTGATGACTTTTTTGGCTTATCCATTATAGTAATTATTATAAATTAAGAATTAATATTTTGCAAATCTTTACCCGAAGGCAATATCTCCGGAACTTTAGGTTTAAAGGATTCATCTGTTAGGGTATTTAAAAAATCAACCAGTCTATCCAATTCATAATCCGTTAAATTAGGTTCCCAAATGTGCCAATGTATAAATAAATCTTCATTTTCCGGAACGGCATGTCCTCTACCCTTTGTATAAAATTCAACAGTTTCTCTGAGTGTCTTGAATTTTCCTGAATGCATATAAGGTGCAGTTTTTTCAATATTTCTCAAACTTGGAACTTTAAAACCACCTCGACAGGACTTATCGTTAAATGTTATTTCTGCTCCGGGGTCAAGTGGTAGCCCATCTGGTTCTGGAGTTCCAATTACTGCTATCTGCTGGTTGGTAAACAATGGTGGTGTATGACACTCTGCACATCTTGCTACAAAAGACCTGAAAATATTCAATCCTTCGATCTCTTTCTCATTTAAAGCCTGATGATAACCATGTGCATATTGATCGTAGCGGCTGTTTAAGGAAATCAGAGAAGATTCAAAAGCTGCTATTGATGTATAAATTTCATGTAGTTTTATGCTGTCATTTGGTTTTCTTTTAGGAAATGCGTCCGCAAAAAGCCTTTGATAATTGCCTATACCGTTTAATGTAGCCAAAAGCTGATCTTCGGTAGTACCCATTTCATCTTCCGCATAAAGGGGACCTTGCATTTGTTCTTCCAAGCTGCCGGCTCGTGCATCCCAAAATAGCTTTTTCAGATATGCCACATTCCATAAACTCGTAGATGCTCTTTTCAATTTTGCCTGATGAATCCCTACTCCTACAGTTTTGCCATCACTAAACCCCATTTCAGGATCGTGACAACTTGAACAGGAAACAGATCCATCAGCGGATAGGATAGGATCAAAAAACAAATATCTTCCCAGATCAATTTGTTGTGGGGTGAATCCATCCCGAACTGTGGGTAAGGCTGATTTTAGACCGCCAACTCCCTTATTCTCAATAGATTCGTATTGCATATATAAATTTCTTGAAATACACTGATTATTCTCATTCAATTGAAAACCGGGTGGACAAGTTTTGCATAGTTCTATTTCAGACTTAAAGACCTGTGAATATTCTTCGGTTGGAATTGATATAAATGAAATCCGTATTATGTAGAACGTCAATAATATACCCAACCCTACAATGCTTATAAAAATTAATCTTTTCACCTGCTCAATATTGTTTAAAAAAATAAACCGCTGTCATGTTTCTTAACAACGGTATAAATTTATGGAAATGATGTTATTGTTGAACAAAAGTAACCCTAATTTTTTCTGATCTCCCGAAATGTTTCTATAATAATTACTTTTCTTTTAAAGAATTAATGATCTTTCTTGTATGTTCAATTCTTTGTTTTAAGCCTTTTTTATACCACCATGCTCTTTGATTCATATGTTCCGATGGCTCTTCTAATTCACTTTCCAAATCATTTAAATATTTTTCATTCAATTTAAGGTAATCCTGTAGCGTTTCCTCGTTTTGAAAGCCCTTATTATCAATTGATATATAAATCGGAGTTGTATGAGCTACCTGACTCGGTCCGGCATAACATCTTGCCGCAATCCATATTCCCTTTTCCACTTTTAGATCAAATTCTAAGGTCAAATGTTCCGAATTTTGATCCAATTCACCCGGGCTAATTTCATGGATCACTTTTCCATGGGCAACAATTTCCAATTTAGATAATGGAACTTGTTCTTTATTGCCAAAAGCTTCGGCACTAACGGACACTTTTCCTTTCTTTTTTAAATTAATTTCATCTCCTGCCAATTGATCATTTACCTTCAAGAGAAGCATTGGACCGGAAGAAACAAATGTATGACCAGCGACCAAATTCTCTTTCCATGACCTATAATTGAATTCGCCATCTATATGTGTATAAAACCTTACATTTCCAATTCTGGCATTCCATGGTGGGCCTTCAGTACCAAATCTTGGTCCGTTTCCGCACCAAGGAAAATCTGATCCTGCAGTAGCTATTAACTTATATCCCAAATCCAGAAAATGATAATAGTTTTGCGTTAATAATGGTCCTCCATCTACACAAAATTGCAGTAGCTCTAAAAAATCAACTTTATTATCTAAAACATCCATTGTCATTCCACGAGATCCGTTAAAGGACATCCCCTGATGTGCATAACCCATAATTCCGTTTAAATCATGAATTTCATCGAAATAATTGTTATAGTAATAATAGTCATCTCTTTCTCTGTAAAATTCATCGGCTACCATTGCAATGGTATGACCAATTTCATGGGTTCGCGGTTCTTCCTGGCCGGATGTCAGTAAACTTTCATTCTCTTCATATACTCCTTCTTCACCAAAACTATATTGAGAAAAATAGGTTGTCCAAATATCTCCCATTTGAAGCATAACCCCCACATTTAGTCCCTCTGCTTCGATCCATTTTAAAATTAAAGGATTTTCTCTGGGTGATCTTCTTATGTGAATATGATCATCTGCAGAATACCAACCCAGATCCTGCATGTTCACCCAACGTTTCATTTCAATATTTATCTTTTTTTCTTCTCCTTGCTCAAGTGTTAATTTCAGTGACTGATCTAAATATTCTACACCCTTTGAAAGATGTATTTGATAATCTCCAGGCTCCAATTCAAGAGTAAATATTCCGTCAATATAAAATGATTCATCAGGTTGAAAACCAAATCTTTCCGGTTTATCATCTCTTCCAAACATTATAGATATCGCCTCCTTCGGCAGGTCGGCAACATTACCATCTGCATCGGTTATTTTAACCCTGACCGGAGTTGGTATTTCACTATTCTCTTCTGTGATTTTCACTTTAAGAAAAGACTTCTGTTGCTGACTATATAACTGTGAATGGTATAAAAAAATGAATATAATTAATAGAGATAAATGCTTTGGAAAGATCATTTTTTAATTTTTTAAAAATTAAAGATAGCCAAATGATCGATTATACTACATAAAATCATTAATATCTAGATCTATTCCAGGGATAAATTCAATACAATGGCCTTGGATACTCGCCTTTACAAATAGAGGGCCTGAAATGCTAAAAATTACAGAAAAAGAAACAATATTTATACTTTAAAATTACTATGCAACATAATATTGATTAAAAGTCTAAGCAATGGATAGTATAGTAATGCAAAGTAGCATTAAAAGGATCTATTGTTTCTTTCATTAATTTCAGATTACAATATTCAACTTTTGTTCTGCTCTTTTTCTTGTTTCTTTTTCTCTTTCTTTTCCTGTTTCTTTTTCGTTTTTTTCTCTTTAAGCTCAGTTTTCAATTCTTTGATTTTTTCTTTTTTTTCAGCACTGGCACCAATAGGAACATTTAATTTTAAATATACGGCACTGTTCTTTGTGCCAGATTTGTCTTTATAGACATTTATGAATCCATAATAATATTCAACCCCAACGGTCCAGCCCAATCCTTTTAAAAGTCTGTATCCTACACCTGCTCCAATACCCATGTCGATCCTGTTTATCATATCCTTATTATCCTGTTTAATCAAGGCGGAATTTCCATCAATATCTGAGTCGAATTCAATCCACGCCTTGTGCATCAGCCCAAATTGAGGTCCAATTTCGGCATAAATATTGTTCTTGAATTTGTATCTCGCAAAGGCAGGTACGATAAAATAACTCATCATTTGACTGTAATCGCCTTCTGCGTCATATGTTGTAGCATTTAAAAATTGAAGATCTTCAGTAGTCAGATTTTTAAGACCAAGGTTAGATTTAACCAAAACTCCTGTGTGTAGATACCATGGCTCTTTCTTCATTTTAATATCAAAATAAAAACCCAAATTATAGTTTCTTATCCAGCCATTGGCGTCCATATTTGAAATATTGGCCCAATTAACACCTCCATCCAAACCAAATTCAATTTTTCCGGTATTTAATTTATCGCCTAATAACAGGGCTATTAAAACTTGAGACTGCAGACTATATCCAATAAGAAGGAAGAGAATAATTATATATTGCTTTTTCATGATTTATTTATTTTAATGGTTGTTTAATTCGTTATTAAAGATAGATGATTTAAGCTAAAATGAAAAACGATTTTAAGTAATTCATTTAGTAGTTTTCTATTAAAACCAATTCTAAAAATCGTAACGCCATCTATGATCCTATTGGAATTACATTCTTTAATTTAATACTTATTAGTTTCATATTTAGCCTATTAAAATTAATTGTAAGGAACATTAAAAAGTTTCTCCTCCCCCAAAATATGTTCCTTTAGAACCAAATCCATAAGCAAAGTCAATGGAGATTTCCATTCGTGTAAACTTATTCATCAATAGTCGAATACCAAAACCAACTGCCGGCTCAACATAGTCGAAGAGATGAACATTCGCGTCCCTGTTAGAAGCGGTTGAAGCATTTACAAATAAAACACCACCCAAAGTTTGTGCACATCGCATTAGAGGAAAACGATATTCTGCCTCCGCATACATAAAGTCTTCCCCTCTGAATCTGCCAAATACATATCCTCTTCCTGATTTTTGTTTTAGATCCTGAGCCGTAGCCATTAAAGTAAGATAGGGCTGCTCACCGGAAACCAGAAAATTCCCAAAATACCAAAAGGCGATCAGGTGTCTGGGTATTTTTTTGGAAAGCCCAACATAGGTTCTGAACTCTGTCCATAGTTGCGTAGAATTTTGGCTACTGCCCAAAAAGGTTGGATTCATCCGATAATTTATCCTGGCAAAATATCCTTTATAGGCATTAATTTGGTTATCGCGTGAATCAAACATGGCATTAATACTTACTCCTGACAACGTATACTTTTGTGGATCAAATCCATGTAATGTAGAGTACCCAAAATGAGAGGTGATTACCTTTGGATTTGATACGGTATCTAAGTTTGGGTCTTCGATATTTTTATAAATGTCTAATTCATATCCTAAGCCGACATAAAAATTATCAGAAACCTTCCTGTTGGCTATTTCATGAAACTTAATGTAGTCGTAACTCAATAGATCGCCTCCTTCATCTTCTCCAACGTGAATACCCTGAAAACCCCAACTTGGTTCCAAATCTATTTCTTCAGGTGCATTTGTGCCGAGACCATACGTGGTCTGACTGAACTTTAGGTAGCGCCAATCTCCCTGAAAGAAGAATTTATTTTCATTCGTATACAGGTTTGTTATGAGAAAAGAGATAAACTGACTTTCCGTAGTAACCGCGAGTTTAACTCCTGCGAACGAAATTCGGGTATTTTCTTTCGCTCCCAAGTACAATGCTGAACTTGCAGATGCCCCAAGTTGCATCCCACTCGCGGGATTATATGCAAAAACGGGAAGGATAAGCGTATTGACCTTTTTTTGAGAACGGGGAGTTTTGTCCTTCTTTTGCTTTCCCTTGTTCTTTTTATGAAATAGTTCCTTAGACACATCACTAATATCTTTTATCTCACAATCCTTTATTGGAATAGTATCGGATAGATAAACTGTCAAATCATGTCTATTTAAAATCCCATCTCCTGCGTCTACAGATCTACCTATGTCAATTCTTTTTATTATATCTGTATTGTATTCTTCATACATGGCAGTATTGCCATCAATCGCAGAGATGTGTTCAATGCGTTTATTTGACTCAAAAAGTGTAATATTGGCCCTATGACTATAGCCACAAAGAATGAAGAGAATAATTATGTAGCGTTTTTTCATATATAGGTTAGTTAAGCTAAAATTGAAACAAGGCTTTTAAGTAATTCACTTAGCGGAATCTCCATCAAAACCACCGCTAAAAATGGCAATGCCGTCATTGACCATAGAGGAATCAAATCCTTTAGGTTAAACGGTAGTAATTTCATTTTTTGTCCATTATCTATTACGGAGCTAAGATCGGTAGCAGTTGAAAAGACTGGTGTTTTTAGATCTTCTGCATTTACATGATCATAATCTTTTAACAATTTAATCCTCAATTCTCTAAATATACCATTAGCAAAATCATTATTCTCAAAAACGCTTTCCTCACAGGCGTTGAGCAATTTTACACTAAAGGAAAGCAGTGGTAGTACGAATAAGAGAGTGACAATAACAAAGTAAACAAGTATTATAATTTTTACATCAGATAAATGAAGTTCTTCAATTAATATAAAATCCGCCATATTGCCCGCAACTACAGCAGAAATAGCAAAGGTAATTGGAGAGAAATAACGGAATGCATAGCCTAGAAATCCAAGCCCACCAGCAAGATCAGGATGTACTGCAAAAAGATTCAAATTGAAAGAGGAAATTTTTTTCATCATTATTCCCCATACTATGATACGTAGTAACCAACGGTAAAAAAGAAATAAAACGAACGGCCGACTAATAAATGAACTCCATTTTCCAGCAAGGCTAAGAATGGTTTCGCCATCTTCAACATTAATTTGCCAAGTAAGAAGTGAGGTGTTTTCACTTGCATAAAACATTACAAAGAATACATGGATATAACAGATCACATATACTGCTAAATCGGTCCAATTTGAGCTAAGGAACTGCACTTTCCTTTCAATCATTTCAACAAACGAGACATGATCCTCTTTTCTTATGATTCCTGAATTTAAAAACTGAGTTAAAATCAAACCAAGCCTTGCACTAACTTCCTTTTCAGCTAAAATAAAAACGGGCATCGCTATTAATAATCGCGCTTGTGTATCGAAGGTGGTGATAAATGAATTACTGATATCCCCAGTCCAAAAAGTGTTGTTGATCAATGTAAACAATGCTAATGGAAGCCAACAAATGGTAAACGGAATCAGTATTTTACTTATTTTAACTTTGATACTATCTCCTCTAATTCCCACTCTATTAAGGAACTTGTTATATGCATGAGTCTCAAATGAAAAGTTCATATTACGCTTCTATTTAAATCTAATTTCCTCATACCCTAATCTGTTTCCTTGTTTAAATATCCTTTACAATCAATCTTTATTATATTTTGTTGGCACCATAAATTGCTCCTGCTCTCTGCGGTCATCCGTTTAATTCACATTATCTTTAATTAAAAGATCAATAATTCTCGATCTATTTCACTTCTACTACCACTTTTGGTATGCTACCGGTAAACTTCGATCTGGCTTCTGAACCAATGGTTTCCACCACAGGTGTGGCCAGATCAATTCCCACATCTGCAGTTTCATCGGCAGAAAATACCATTGCCTGTGTGTGGTCCACTCTACCTTCTCCAACTTTTTCATCATTGATATAAAGGGTTCCGGTGCCCCCTTTACCCAGACCACCACCATCATAAGCAAATTCAAAACGAATACTTGACTTCCCTCCCTTTAATTTTTTAGAGGAAGCAACTGTAAAGCGTTGCAGACCAATAAAATTATAATCATAAGCCGGTTTACCGTCTTTTACATACAGGGCCCAACCACCGAAGCGTCCACCCTGTGCCAGGATGATTCCATTTCCACCATCATTCCCTACTTCTACCTCAGCAGTGATAGTTTTGGATTTATTTTTAATGTCAATGAATGTATTTTCAGTCATACCGGTCATGCCTTCAGCAAGCGTTAATGATGAACGACCTGCCATGAGATCTGGCCGACCAACGTTTTTAGCTATGAATCGAGCCATTGTTCGGTCATCAATGGGCAGTACATGATATTTTTCACCTTCTTTCAAAAACAGTTCCTGCAGTTCTTTTAGTTTTTCAGGATGTTCTTTTGAAAGATCGTTCGCAAGACTAAAGTCACTGTGTGTATCATACAATTCCCATATATCCTCCGTCAAATCTCTTCGTGGGTTCCTCTCCCAGGGTGCTTTATGTATCGTCCTGGCCAACCAGCCACTTTTGTACATAGCACGGTTACCAAACATTTCAAAATATTGCTGTGTATGCTGATCCTTTGCATTTGCATCGTTAAAAGAGTAGAGCATGCTTACACCACTCATCGGTACTTGCTCAACTCCATTTACTTCGGTAGGTTCTGGTAGTCCGGCTGCCTGAAGAATAGTTGGAGCCACATCAATCACATGGTGGAATTGAGTACGTAATTCCCCTTTGGATTTGATGCCTTTTGGCCAGTGAACAACCATCCCTACCTTTGTGCCACCATAGTCAGACCCCACCTGTTTGGTCCATTTATAAGGAGTATCAAACATCACGGCCCAGCCAGCAGCCATGTGTGGATAGGTTTCAGGTCCACCCCATTTATCCATCAATTTGATCATATCTTCTACTTTTTCGTGCACTCCATTGAAATAGGTCATTTCACTGAACATACCATTTCGGCCACCTTCGGCGCTGGTGCCATTATCGCCGTAAACAAAAAATATCAGTGTGTTGTCCAGTTCACCCATTTCTTCAATGGCATCAACCACACGGCCTACTTCATAATCCATCATATCTATATACCCGGCAAACACCTCGGCCTGGTGTTTAAACAAGGCTTTTTCATTGTCATTCAGATCGTTCC
>Ga0209013_10005092_pt1 | contig 11382 bp, 6 predicted proteins | sample Cruoilmetagenom2_FD_187291 | JGI IMG/M metagenome (GOLD analysis project Ga0209013, IMG submission 187291) | Oil polluted marine microbial communities from Coal Oil Point, Santa Barbara, California, USA - Sample 2 (SPAdes) (version 2) | ecosystem: Environmental > Aquatic > Marine > Oil seeps ...
TCAATGTCATGACTGCTTTTTGCGCTTAATTCGGACAAACGGTGTGCAGTGCTTAGACCGCTTATACCTCCTCCTATAACAACTACACGATTAGGTTTAGGTACCTGCCTGGATTTGGTATTAATCTCCAATTGTTGCAATATCTATTTCTCCCTCGAATGATTCTTGATGACTTTCTCTCTAAATATAAATTTTATATTCTTACATGTTAAAGATGGCAAAAAGGGTGCCAGTTCAATTCACCTCTCCGGAAGGGGGTTTTCGGTCTATAAAAAGTGTAAGGTGTCAGAAACTCATACAAAAAATCTCTTGCTTTTAATTGAGTTATCAAAGATACCGTACATAAGATAATCGGAGTTACTGTACACTTTAATCAAGTATTTTCACTTAAATGCGCCAAAAACTCATACATTTTCCCCCAGAATACTCTGATTGGCATAGGAATTGCAGTATAAACTTTTATGAATAGAAATGGAAATGAAGTTCGAAGTGCAATGATGAAAAAACTACGGGATATCGATTTTTCCGTCTCTCCCTTTATCGTTATCTGGGAAATTACGCAGGCCTGTGATCTTGCGTGCCGCCACTGTAGAGCGGAAGCGATAGACTGGCGCGACCCCCGGGAGCTTACTACAGAGGAAGGGTTGGATCTAATTGACCAGGTTCATTCGATGGGAGCGCAGATAATGGTCTTGACCGGAGGAGACCCGGCAAAGAGGGAGGATATTTTTGATTTAATAAGCCACGGCTCTGAGTTGGGTCTCAGAATGGCGACTATCCCGGCCGCTACCGAAAAGCTTACTCCGGAGCTGATTAAGAAGCTGAAGTCAGCGGGACTCTCTCAGATTGCGCTCAGCCTCGATGGCCAGAACGCTGAAGTTCATGACACTTTCAGGGGTGTTCAGGGGGCATTCGAGCTGACAATGAAAGGTGCTGAATACATCCGCCAAGAAGGGATTCCTCTTCAGATCAATACGACCTTCAGTGAATATAATTTTGATTATTTCGACGAGATCGCGGAGCTTGTAAAGTCTCTTGGTGTGGTCTTCTGGGAGGTCTTTTTCCTTGTTCCCATGGGCAGGGGAAAGCTCTTGAAGCAGATGTCGGCCCGGAAGTTTGAAAAACTCTTTGAAAAACTCTACAACTTTTCAAAAGAGGTTGATTTTATAGTAAAGATTACGGAGGCACAGCACTATAGACGATACGTCATTGAACAGGAGAAGCAAAATCTATCTATGGGAGAGAGTCTTGAAGTGAAGCTGCCCGACCGTATGACGCGTGATTTCGGGCCCGGCGGCAGCATCGGGCATGCTCCAAAAGGCGTCAATGCCGGTAACGGCTATGTCTTCATTTCCCACATCGGGGATATATATCCGAGCGGGTTCCTGCCACTTAAGACCGGGGATGTGCGTAATGACTCTCTGGCTGATATTTACAGTAACCATGAGGTCTTCAGGCTTCTCCGAAATTCGGACTGTCTGACAGGCAAATGCGGGTTGTGCGAGTATAGAACCATCTGCGGCGGCTGCCGTTCACGCGCCTACGCCATGACGGGCAACATCATGGCGCCCGAGCCCTTCTGTGTCTATAACCCGCTCCAAAAATCCGCATCCAAGTAATTAAGCTGGCAACCCTCCGCCGGGTCTTTGGGTTACTATTCATCTCCTTGACTTTGAGACTAGGTATCATTATTATATAAATTTATATGAGGTTTTTAAGCTTATTTCTAATTTTCAATATGGTACTTTGTTATAGCGGCATTTGTTCAGCTACAGCTTTCATGACTGAAAGCACTGACCAAATGGGCTCTCATTGTGATATGACAAATCATAATACTGCCGATAGCACAGATGAATCTCAGGTATTAATTCAAAATGCTGGCACTTCTGATTTGCAAAGTTCCCAATGTTGTTATGAGGGATTAACCAATTCATCAATAGAAAACAATTTATCATATAAAGCTTTAGATGTTTTATATTTATTAGATATTCCAACCTCTTTAGATACCAGCAATTCAAAATCAATAGGTTTATTATTCACCAAAAGTGTTCATGACCCGCCGGATATATACTTATCCGTTTCCAGTCTTTTACTATAATCACCTCCCCTAATGCACCTATGGATCAAGGATAGTGAATTATTGCTATCATGGTCTCTCTCTATCTATTCTTTCGTAAAGTTTGTTAAGAAATTTATCTAACCTCCATTTTGTGAGGTCGTAATTAGTAATTAAGAAACGGAGAAAAATAATATGAAGTTATTCCAAATTATATTATTCGTTACATTAATTTTCGGAATTAATGCAAAAGCTGAGACTGTAAAATTAGCTTCACTAGTCGAGGAAGCCAGCGAAAATAACCCTGTAATAAAAGCTTCAAAAGCCAGGTGGGAAGCTTTCTCTATGCGTCCTTCTCAAGAAGGTTCTTTGCCTAACCCCATAATAGGCGGAAGAATCAAAAATGTTAGTTTCTCCGACATAACTTTAGGAGAAGACCCAAGGTCTGATATTCAAGCCTTTGTTATCCAGGAAATACCTTTCCCCGGAAAACTTTCTTCCAAAGAAGAGATAGCTCAACAGGAATCTGACTCTCAGAGATGGCTTTCTGATGCAACAAGTAGAAAAGTGATCGCTGATTTAAAAGAAGCTTACTTTGATTGGTTTTTTATAAACAAATCCATAGAGATCACTAATAGAAACAAAGTGTTACTTCAGAAATTTACTAAGATCGCAGAGGTAAAATATGAAGTAGGAATGGGCATACAGCAGGACGTTTTGAAGGCACAAGTCGAAGTATCCGGATTTATCGAGAGACTGGAACTTCTAACAAAAAGAAAAGAAATTGTAGAGACGAAAATAAAAAAAATATTGAATCGCCCGCTTGACTCTCCACTCGGAGAGCCTGAGGAAACCACGAAGACTGAACTTGCTATTACACTTGCTGAAATTACCGATGCAACATCTGAGCATGCTCCGCTGCTTAAATCAAGCTCCGAAATGATTGATAGCAAAGAAGAGTCTTTAAAACTGGCACAGAAACAATATCTGCCGGATTTCATATTAGGAGCCACTTACTTTAACCGGGACGGAGGTAATGGCGATCTGGATGATATATGGCAAGTTAGTCTTGGTTTAAAAGTCCCGCTCTACTACTGGAGAAAAGAAAAGTTTGGAGTCAGGGAAGCTGCGCTGGATGTTTCAGAAGCTCAGGAAAATTACGAATCTACAAAAAACAATCTCCTGTTTGAAATCAAAGACAATTACATAACAGCAACCACAGCTGAAAAACTTGTTGAACTCTATCAGACCGGAATTATTCCTCAATCCACACTGTCGCTTGAATCCGCAATCTCGGGTTATCAGGTAGGGGAGATAGATTTCTTAACACTCCTAAATAATCTGATCACTCTTTTCAACTTTGAGCTTGAATATTACCAACAACTTACCGAGTATCAGAAGGCTTTGGCACGAATTGAGGAAATCGCCGCGATTGATTTAATAGGAACTGGATTGCCTACTTCGGGAGAGACAATAACCAATAACGAACTTAGGAGAATACAAAATGACAAGGACAAATAATAAATATTACAAGATTTTCGGGATATTTATTGCATTGATAATCGCTAGTTTAATTGTGTATAAGTACGGTTCAACTCTCCCCTTGATTAACAAAATCCCGATTCTCTCAGGCAGTCACGAACACGAGTACAAACCTGTATTCGATGAGGAGGGCGAAATAGATTATTGGACCTGCGCAATGCATCCCTCTGTACGATTAAAAGAGCCCGGGCAATGTCCTATCTGCGGTATGGATACGGTAGCGGTATGGAAAAAAGACGATTCTCAAATTGAGGCAGTAATACCACAAGCAAAGGATGAAGATCAAAAGAGCACAGAAGATGGAGAAAACATGGCTGGCATGCAGGGGCATGATCATAGCACTATGGGAGTTCGTACAAAACCAGGCAATGACCAAAAAGCAAAATCTGCATTTTCTGTAAGCCCGGAGAGACAGCAATTAATTGGTATAAAGACAGAACCTGTTATGGTCAGAACTTTAGATAAAGAAATTCGTACAGTAGGTATGGTAACACTTGATGAAAGCAGGATATATAACGTTCAGACTAAATATACAGGGTGGATTGAGAGAGTATATGTTGATTACAGATGGCAGCATGTGAATATCGACCAGCCGTTATTCTCAATCTACAGCCCGGAACTCGTTACTGCACAAGAAGAATATTTGCTGGCTCTTAGATCAAAAAACATTCTGAGTGATAGTAATTTTGCTGATATTTCAAGCGGCGCCAATTCACTTCTAGATGCAAGCAGACGTAGACTTGAGCTTCTAGGAGTTTCGGCAAGCCAAATCAAGGAACTCGAAAGAACTCAAAAAGTTAAGACTAATTTAACTGTCTATTCGCCTGTTAAAGGTCATGTAGCGCAGAAAAATGCATTTGAAAATATGCATGTAGAGCCCAATACCCTTCTATATAAAATTGCCGACCATACAACAGCGTGGGTACAGGTTGATATTTATGAGAATGAAATCCCTCTGGTTAAATTGGGTGAGAAGGCTACTATGACATTGGCTTCTTTTCCAGGTGAGGTATTTGAGGGAGAAATCACCTTCATATGGCCTCACATAGACCCTGAAACAAGAACTGTAAAAGCGCGTTTGGAGTTCCCAAACCCTGATCTAAAACTCCTGCCTGAAATGTATGCGGATGTAACACTTGATATCCCGATGGGGGAGAAACTAACGATACCCAATAGCGCTGTTCTGAGAACAGGCAAGAAAGACATAGTTTTTGTCGATAAAGGGAACGGAAATATTGAGATAAGAAGAGTGGAACTTGGTCAAAAAGCAGGTGGGTATTATGAGGTTCTGAGAGGTTTAATAAAGGGTGAACAGGTAGTTTCAAGAGCTAATTTTCTCATAGATTCTGAAAGTAAAATCCAAGCAGCAGTTGCAACCTGGGGTGAGGATGAAAGTGATCAGGAATCAACACAGAAATTAGAGCTCCAATTGGAACAGGAGTTAGAAAACAATTCTGAGACCCAGCAACCTCAGCTACACAATCACTAAAGTTTTCGTACGAGGCGGATTCTTACACTCGTCACAGGGAGACAAGTAATGATAGAAAAAATTATTGAGTACTCATCAAAAAACAAATTTCTAACAATTGTTCTGGTACTTTTCATTACCGCATGGGGTTTTTGGGCTATGAGGAATACCCCTCTTGACGCAATCCCTGATCTATCTGATGTTCAGGTCATAGTGTTCACAGAATGGCCCGGTAGAAGCCCGGACTTAGTAGAAGACCAGATTACATATCCTATAACTACAACCATGATCGCTGCTCCTAATGTGAAATTCGTCCGTGGTCAATCGTTCTTCGGCCTCTCGTTTGTCTATGTAATCTTTGAGGATGGAACGGATATGTATTGGGCACGAAGCAGGATTCTTGAATATCTGAACGAAGTGTCCGGAAAGCTGCCTGAGGGAGTCACACCAACTTTAGGACCTGACGCAACAGGAGTAGGATGGATCTACCAATACGCACTGGTTGATGAATCGGGCAATAACGATTTAGCCGAGCTCAGAAGCTTTCAAGACTGGTATCTTCGCTACTGGCTTGAATCGGTTCCAGGCGTCGCAGAGGTGGCAAGCGTGGGAGGATTTGAGAAGCAGTATCAGGTGGAGATAGACCCTAATAAACTAATCGCTTACGACATTCCGTTAGAAAACGTTATAACGGCTATTAGGAGGAGTAATAATGATGTAGGCGGTAGGGTTGTCGAGTTTGCAGCCACCGAGTATTTCGTCAGGGGTCGTGGATACATAAAATCCGTAGAGGATATCGAGCTAATACCGGTTAAAGCCAACAAGCACGGAACACCTGTATATATAAGAGACATTGCCAATGTTCAGCTAGGACCCGACATCAGAAGGGGTATTGCGGACTTAGACGGGAAAGGAGAAACAGTAGGCGGTATCGTGATTATGCGTTACGGAGAAAACGCTTTGGAAGTTATAAATAGAGTAAAGCAAAAATTAGAGGAAATTAAGCCTTCCTTACCCGAAGGAGTTGAAATAGTAACTACTTACGACCGTTCAGGATTAATTCAAAGCGCAATAAATACACTAAAAGAGAAACTGCTGGAAGAAGGCATTATTGTGAGCATTATAATAATTGTTTTCCTCCTTCATTTCAGGAGCGCAATAATCCCCATACTTACAATCCCGCTTGCGGTTTTGATGGCCTTTATACCAATTTATTACATGAAGCTGAGTTCAAACATAATGTCGCTCGGTGGAATAGCAATTGCTATAGGAGTCATGGTCGACGCCTCAATCGTACTTGTAGAGAACGTACATAAAAAACTGGAAAAATGGCAAGTCCAGGGAGAAAAGGGAAATAGATTGGAAGTAATATCTGATGCGATGAAAGAGGTTGGTAAACCGATATTCTTCGCACTTTTAATTATTACGGTTTCTTTTCTTCCAGTATTTACACTAGAGGCCCAGGAAGGCAGACTCTTCAAACCTCTTGCTTTTACGACTACCTTCTCAATGCTATTTGCGGCGCTTCTTGCAATTGCGCTTACCCCGGCACTCATAGTTTTGTTAATAAAAGGGAAAGTGAGGCCGGAGGAGAAAAACCCGGTAAGCCGGGGGCTGATCTGGCTCTATAATCCTGTAGTTAAATTCGCGCTCAAATTTAAAAAAGTAGTACTGCTGGCTGCATTGGCGATATTTCTTCTAACCTTAATTCCCTTTTCCAGACTCGGCTCGGAGTTTATGCCTCCTTTAAACGAAGGCACGATCCTATATATGCCGACGGCTGTCCCGGGCATGTCGATTACCGAAGCAGCAAAGATCCTGAACACACAGGACAAAATGTTAATGAAGTTCCCCGAGGTCGAAAGGGTGTTCGGTAAGATAGGCCGAGCCGGTACAGCTACTGACCCTGCCCCGCTTAGCATGGTAGAGACTGTAATAACGCTTAAACCCAAAGACCAGTGGCGGCCCGGCATGACGTGGGACAAGCTTTTGGCTGAGATGAATCAAAACGTCAGGTTCCCGGGTATGGCAAATATATTCTGGATGCCCATTCAAACAAGAACAGAGATGCTGTCCACAGGCTTCAGAAGCAATCTCGGTATCAAAGTTTTTGGCCCCGACCTTAAAATTATTGAAGACATAGGAGTTGAAATCGAGGGTGTCTTATCTGAACTCCAGGGGACAAGGAGCGTTTTTGCTGAAAGGGTAACGGGAGGCTACTTCCTTGATTTCGATATTAACCGTGAGCAGGCTGCAAGATATGGACTTACTGTGGGCGATGTCGAAGACATCATAGAAACAGCGATAGGTGGAAGAAATATCTCACAAACGGTGGAGGGCCAGGAGAGGTATCCGATAAATGTAAGGTATCAAAGAGAATTCAGAACTGATATAGAAGAACTTGAAAGAGTACTTGTGGCTACCCCTACCGGAAAGCAGATTCCCCTTTCGCTTGTATCTGATATCAATTTCACAACAGGTCCGCCGCAAATAAGAAACGAAAACGGGCAAAAAGTCGGATACGTCTTCGTTGATGTTGAGGGCAAAGATTTTGAGGGTTATGTAAATGACGCAAAAGAGCTTATACGAGAAAAGGTAGATCTTCCGCCCGGGTATTTTGTGGAATGGGCCGGACAATATGAATATTTACAGAGAGTGAAACAAAGACTTAAAATTGTTGTCCCGCTCACCATCCTTTTCGTTTTTCTTTTACTCTACATGAATTTCAAATCGGTAACAGAAACTATGATTGTCCTTCTTTCGGTTCCTTTCGCTTTAGTCGGAAGCATCTGGCTGCTATACCTCCTGGGCTACAATCTAAGCGTAGCAGTATGGGTAGGAATGATAGCGCTTGCGGGACTTGCAGCACAAACAGGGGTTGTAATGATCATATATCTCGATGAGGCGTATATGAGATGGAAAGCTGAAGGGAAAATGAAGAATAAAGTAGATCTTCATGGCTCAATTACTGAAGGGGCAGTGCAAAGAGTAAGACCCAAAATGATGACAGTAATGTCGACAACTATGGGACTGCTTCCCTTAATGTGGAGTCTCGGCACCGGAGCGGACATGATGAAGAGGATCGCAGCGCCTATGGTCGGAGGACTAATTACTTCGACGGTGTTAACACTTGTGATTATTCCAATTGTTTACTCGATATGGAAAGGTAGAGGTTTAGAAAGTACGAACAATTTTAAGGGGAGTGACAACTAACTTTATAATTAGAAGAAAATTGGCTTGGGCTAGTTGATACGCTTCGAACTGGGGAATATTGTTATTTTGAAGAACCAGATACTAATTGCGATGACTTCATCTCAGAAATACTAAATAGCTCCCTTGAAAAGCTCAGGAATTCGACGCGACCCCAGTGGTTAACAGAGCTATTTTATGGTTTGTGTGAGTTAGTAGGGCTTTGTATGTATTGGTTATAACACCCCGTGGATATTAAATGATTACTGAATGTATTGGTATAGCTTAGTTTCTGTTTGTTTCTTTTCGTATTTTCATTTGGTCACATTCTTAGATCGTGTTAAATAGTGTTATTTTGGCAGATATTTCTACTTTTAACTGGTCTTGCGCTCCGGTAGAAGGTCAACTACGGAGGAGGTACTCGTTCCGGTAACAGCTGACGGACTAGCTTCCGTTTACCGCCTTCAATCTGAAGAATAGTTACTGATTTCCTGGGGATTCGGTTATCGGGAGTATAGCCCATCGTTCCGGTAACCCCTTCGAACTCTCGAATTCCTGCGAGTGCATCGAGCACCTTAGCTGGATCCGGGCTTCCGGCTTCAGAAATGGCCATCATTAGCAGCCGGACTGTATCATAACCGAGGGCGGCAAAGGCATCCGGGATGTTTCCTTGATAGGTTTCGCTATAGGCTTTTCTGAAGGCAACCACCTTGGGATCGTCGTTTTCAGGTCCCAGGTAGACATGCGTCGTGAAGAACACATCGTTAATATCAGGGTGCTTCTGCCAAACATCCTCTGAGTCAAAGCCATCGCCACCAAGGATAGGGGTCGAAAACCCTGCTTTTCTTAGGAGCCTTGCTAACTTTAAAGCTTCAGAGGGATCCGCCGCAGAAAGGAAAATGAAGTCAGCCTTCCGGAGACTTTGAATTGCCTGAATCAGATCATCGGGCTTATAACCCTTAACAGAAACAACCTTGCCTCCAAGCTGTTTGAAGCTGGTCTGGAAATACCCTTGCAGCAGACGAGTGTATGACTTGTCGTTGTTGAATAGGATGGATACCGTGCGAGCTCCCAAATCCTGGTATGCCCACTCGGCTGCCGCCGCCGCCTGAACGTTGTCCCCAAAACAGGAGAGAAATAGATACTTGGGAATCTGGGCAGGGAGTCGTGGGGACGTTGCTCCAGACGTCAAAAACAGCCTTTGGTTTGCTGCAGCTACAGGGGCTGCGGCAAGAACCATGTCAGTGTCGGAAAGCCCAATCATTACGGTCATCGTGGGAAATCGATTGAGCATATCGGCGGTTTTCTTTTCTACAACTGCAGGTTTGCTCTCTCCATTCTCCAAGACCAATCTCAGCGGTCGACCTAGCACACCCCCTTCTCGGTTCGCATCCTCAATAGCCATGAGGGCCCCCCGCGAAGAGGGAACGTCCAAGTCTGCCTGTGATCCGCTCAGATTATAGATTGCACCCATCACTATGGGATTAGGTTCCTTTGGATGGTCAGCTTGAACACAGCTTAATATCAGAAAACCCAAAGCGAACTGAAAAGTTATAAGAAACAAGAGAAAATTTCTATACATCACATAGCATCCTCACAAAATACCGGGTGGATCGCCTCTCTGTACTGCTACTTTTATCAATACCACATTAAGTTGGAATTATAAAGAATGCAAACCTTTCCTAGCCACCTTGGTGACCTCCTGTATATAGGGTTTTCTCTCTAAAAAAATATCTTAACTTATGGATCTATTATAGGGGGGCAGGTCACTTGTAATTTGGATTCCGCCTTTTTGGATTCTTTTTAATATGAAATGTTATTTGCTGCTATTAGGTTATTAAGCTAGGCTTGCTGGATCCAAAATACTTGGGGATTTCAAGTAAATTGATAGCCATAGAGGATAACCCTTTTAACATCGTAGTTGTGTCCCGATCTATATTTTCCGCATCAAATTGCTCAAGATAAATACGCAGCGTAGCGCCCTTAGTTCCCGTTCCTGAAAGGCGGGTGATTATTCTCGAGCCGTCTGCTAGGAAAAAACGGAGTCCCTGGTGCTCACTAACATCTTTAGTTACAGGATCAACGTACCTGAACTCGTCGGCCCGCGTTATTTCCTGCCCTGACAAATTTACTCCTTTAAGCCCGGGGAGCTTTTCCTTAAGATCTGAAAACATTTGATTAGCTTTGTCCGAATCCATTTCCTCGTAGTCATGACGCTCATAGTAACTTCGTCCGTACTTGCTCCAGTGGTCCATTAAAATATCCCTTGCGGATTTGCCGGTCTCCGAAATTATTGAAAGCCAGCTCAAAACGGCCCACAGACCGTCTTTCTCACGCACATGGTCAGCTCCCGTACCGAAGCTCTCCTCCCCGCAAATATTGCAGAGCCCCGCATCCATTAGGTTGCCGAAATATTTCCACCCCGTAGGCGTCTCAAAGCATTCGATTCCTAAATTTTTTGCAACTCTGTCAAGAGCGGTGCTTGTAGGCATTGACCTTGCCACTCCTACCACACCGTCCTTGAATCCGGGGATACACCTGCTTGCCATATCGGTTATAACTGCAACGGAATCTCCGGGAGGCACGAATAATTTATGCCCAAATATCATGTTTCGATCTCCATCTGCGTCATTTGCAGCTCCGAAGTCCAAAGCGCCCTCGGCCATCATTTTATCTACGAGAAAAGAGTTGTAGACGAGGTTGGGATCCGGGTGAATCCCGCCGAAATCAGGCATAGGCTCGCCTCTTACTACCGTTCCCTCAACCGCTCCGAGCAGGTGCTCCAGGAAGTGCTTCGCATATATTCCTGTAACCCCATGCATACCGTCAAAAATCATTCGGAACCCGCTTTTAAACAGATCCGCTATTTTGTTAAAATCGAATACCTCCTCCAGCGCAGTTTGATAGTCCGTAAAGGGGTCGATTACGGATATCTTTGTACTTCCGATTTGGTACTCTGTTTCATCATTGATTTGAAATTCCAGGTCGCCCGCTGTGAAATAATGATCGATCGACAAGCTCAGTTCATAAATTCTTTGGGTAAAAGTCTCGGGCGCGGGGCCTCCGTTACTCACGTTATATTTAATGCCGAAATCCCCTTCTTTGCCACCGGGATTATGGCTTGCAG
>Ga0209013_10005093_pt1 | contig 11381 bp, 9 predicted proteins | sample Cruoilmetagenom2_FD_187291 | JGI IMG/M metagenome (GOLD analysis project Ga0209013, IMG submission 187291) | Oil polluted marine microbial communities from Coal Oil Point, Santa Barbara, California, USA - Sample 2 (SPAdes) (version 2) | ecosystem: Environmental > Aquatic > Marine > Oil seeps ...
AATCGGTGCCCCCCGTGCTGGTCTTAAACCGTAGCATTAAACCTATTCCAGCTCCAACAAAAATTCCACCTAATATGGAACTATAAATCGCCTCGATATGTATCAACCCTATCAATGGTTGTAGAATATCTATCAAAAAAGAAGAGATGATCATCCCGTGTAAACTATTATAGAAATATTCCCGATAATTAAACCACGCAATAATAAAAACCGGAATACTAAATAATATAATCATTAATCCAGGCATTAATCCCCAGAGATAATTTAAAATTAGTGCGATCCCGATAATTCCACCATCTAACACTTTATATGGGATTAAAAAAAGATTAATACCTAATGCTATAAAAACACTTCCCACAAGTATAACCAAACCTTTTTTCATCAAATGTATCACTCCCCAGGACATCCATGTATATAGAATATGAAATAAGGAAAGTGAAAATGTAATAATATAAGGCTTTTTTATGGAAAAGATTAATTTAATAAGATTACGGTATTAATACAACTCCTAATAATATATTCGATTTATACAAATTGTGAAGGAGAAACGATGGTGAGTCACGAATATTTTAAGGTGCTAAGAAAGATTGAATATGATGTTAAGGAGTATGTGGCATTGGAAAATTACAAGTTAATTGAGGAATTGGATGAAAATCAAATAAAAGAATTACATAACATATTTAAAAACGAATGGTGGACCAAAAATCGTCAACTATCTGAAATTAGGAAGCTGTTAGACAATAGTAGTGTAGTAATTGGTTTGATTGATGCTAAGACTGGAGAATTAGTTGGGTTTGCAAGGGTGATTTCAGATTCTATTTATAGAGCGTTTATATTTGATGTTATTGCAAAAGAGAATTACAGAAATGATGGAATCGGTACTATTTTGATGAACAGTATTCTAGAACACCCTCTTGTTAGGGATGTAGAAAGAGTAGAACTTTACTGTCCTAATAGGTTGGTTCCCTACTACGAGAAATTTGGTTTTTCAACCGATGTAAATGAAAGTAATTTAATGAGAATCAATAATAAGGCTTAATTTATTTTGTAGGGGCTAATTGGCATGATCATCTTTGCTGAAATTCTACGTGCAGTTTCTATTGGGTTGCTAGCTATTAGCGCAGCTTTTTATTTTCGGCAACTGGTAAAAACTAAGAAAACAAGATAGCTATCAAGTTTTGAACTTACCATGTACATAATAATTCAGATTGCGTATTTATTATTTTTAATCAGTATATTGATTTCTGTAATTGTTAAATAGCAGACTTTTAAAGTAAAAGGAGTCAAAGATGAACTTATTAGATCAATTAAAGAATGAACAAAATTATTGGATTCGTTTTGAATTAGGACTTAACCAATTAGATGGTAGGGAGTATTTAAAAGAAATGAATCATCGGGCAACTACTATATTCAACTCTGCATTTGATAATAGTGATGACATATTAATCGTTGTTAATAGTAGTAACCCAGTTGATTGTAAGGAAACTGAAAATCCTAATATAAAGCGTTTTATTAAAAATAAAAAGCTGATCTATGGTTTAAAATATAATACTATAGCTTTTGAACACGATAATGAAGAAACAAAAATGGAAACAAAACAATATAGTCTAAAAGTTAAGAAACACGATATTCGCTTAGGATATCTAATTCAATCAATAGGTAATAGTGATTTTAGTAGAAAACCCTGTGTTAATGGATCTGTTTATTTAATAAATTTATCGAAAGATACGCTGTTTCATATGTATGATGATCGAGGTTGTGATATTTATGGTTTAGAAAAAGAAAAGTTACTGCCTTTATACCATAAGTTCAGAAAATGGATTTTAGACTATAATCGCATTCAGATTGACAGCAATTTTAAACAAGGCTTGTTCAATTTATATGAAACATCAGAAGATAAAAGAAAAAGACTAAAATTAAACGAAAAAAAGGTAAAAGAAATTGGAATTAATCTTTATCAAGTTAATACGTGTAACATAACACATGAACTCGAATTTCCGAAAGAATTTGCAGAAGAATTTTTAAGTGAGATGAAACAAACAGGTTTTGAAATTAGTTTCGAACCTATGCATAATGACTCCATTATCCTTAGGGCAACGAAAAAAGAGGCTCTAGCACTTGTGGATTATCAAACGGAACTTATGTCTCTATATTCCATTAAATATAATGGGAAGTATAACGGATGGTCAGCAAGTAAAGCTTTTTGAGCATGGCTTTGAACTAGAGTAGTAGCTAAATTTAAAAGAACCATCGAAGAAATATTTATAAGTATTACTATTATATTAATGAAAATTAAAGAGTTGCTTTTATGAAAGTAACTCTTTTGTATATACTTTTGGTATTTATTAAAGTAAACATTATTTGGAATTATATGACTAGTAATATTTTCGAATATAATATACCATAATGTGGAATGGGGATGGTTCTACAGATGCTTGCAAGTTCTTTTTCTTCTTAAACAAATCAAAAGGAGATTATGATTAAAAAATACGAAAGAATAGACGAAGAACAGTTTGTCTAGTTAATACATTTATGTTTTGTAGAAGAATAGTGTTGTAAATAGCCCTAGATTGAAATTTGCATACTTAAGAATACTTGAGTGTGCTTTACTCCTAAAGTAAATCATCTTCAACTAAAGTCATTTTTAGTATTGAGGTAGCATACAAGATTTGCTAACTTTGGGGGTGCCTGTAAAACATTAATCTATTATCATAAAATTTAGTTTTACTAGATAAACATAAATAAATTTAATGAATGGAGAATGAATAAATGAAATCACTCAAAATATGGACAGGTTTCTTAACTTGTTTAATAATTCTAAGTTTTTCTTATGAAAAATCATTAGCTGAGTCCACATGGACATCTAAATGTTCATCATATGGAGAAATTAAGCCAAACCAAAATCCCACTTTTCAGCATATAAACTGCTTACTTACGAATGCTGCTTTAGAAGCAAACATTCCACCCGAAGTTGTAAAAGCTGTGGCTTCAACAGAAAATGGTAATTGGAAACAATTTGATGAGAAAGGCCAACCTATAATATCAAAAGATAATGGAATCGGTCTTATGCAAATTACCAATCAATCAGACTATAATCAAGAGCAATTGAAATACGACATCAATTACAATATTCAGGCTGGCGTCGAAATACTCAGCAAAATGTATGATCGTACAGATCTTCCAAAAATAAAAGCAACGGGACCAGAAGTTATCGAAAACTGGTACTTTCCTGTCATGGCATATAATGGTACAAAGCCTGTTAACAGTCCACTTTATAAGTCTAATGGCTTGAAGAATAAACAAGCTTATCAAGAAAAAGTATTTTCGTTTATCGAAAGAGATAGTTATATAAATGACACGAAATTAAATCAATTTATTTTCAATACAGCTGACTTTGAATATGATTCTACCAGCAGTGAAAATATTAAATTTCGAAAGATGGAATATACATTAACTGATCCGTTACATGCAACTGCTTATCACTTTCAAATAGGAGACAAAGTATCGCTAACAGAAGACACTGTAAAATTAAGGTCAAAACCTAGTACTTCTTCTGTTCCAAAAGCATTAGCAAAAAACTCCACTTTAATTATTGATGGGAATTTCTCATTTGACCAATCTTTGACAAGTTTAAATCAATTTGTATGGTACCCAGTTAAAACGGAAGATCAAAAGTTAGCAGGTTATATTTCCTCTGCATACATTACGAAAAAGTTAGGTGGCCCCGCTGTAAGAGTTATGTGGGGAAAAACAGAACTTAAATTAGGACAAATAGGTAAAGTTACTATTCTATCTAATACAAACTTGGTCAAAATGGAGAGTGACGGTTCCTTAACTACTGTCCGTCCATTGAAAAAAGGCGAGGAATTCCGAGTTTATAGCTATAAAAATAATCATGGCGGTTTATATGGTGTGGGTGGTGGAAGTTATGTACAAAAGTCCACAAAAGTAAAATACGAAACACCATCTAAAAGAAAGTTAGCATTACTTGTACAATAACCAAACAATGTGTAAATTTAAATACCACTTCATCCAATAAACTATACATTGGATGAAGTGGTATTTGTTAATTTGTTATAAAGCTGGATTAATTCACTATAATGTTAAATATCTCCACTATATACATGGAGTACTATCGCCTAGAGGAATTCATATGTTTTTTTATTTTTTCTATTTCAGAGGTTAAAAAGTCAAGCTGTTTCTGCATATTTTTGTTATTTCCATTACTCCCATTATTCCCAGTATCACTTTGCTCTTGTCGCGCTTCTTCTATTGCAAGGACTGATGCCATAGTGGCAAGAGCATCGGCAAATGTAGCAATTGCTCCTGCGATAACGGCAAGTTTAGCACTTTGACTGTCTGTTTGTTGGTTTTGACTGTCCTGATTTTCATGGAATAAAAATATATTATTTTTATTCAAGCCGATAACCTCCAATAATTTACACATTATGTGTTTATTATATTCAAACCATGTTTTTTGGTGAGAAGATTTAATGTGTTTATGAAGAGATGGTTAATTGTATATCCAATGGAATGATCTTGGCTTTGATATCTCCATCGAACTACTTCCACAATGTTCAAATTATTGGTTTATTATGAGACGTTGAAGAAGGAATAATTACTTATATGTCGAACTAATGGTACTAGGAAGCAGTTTGGTGAATAAGGATAAGATATATAAAACACTTCTTTTATCACATCTTAGGAGGGAGGGATATATTTGGGGAAGAAAATTTATAATGGTAGGTTTATTGCAAGCACTGAGGAGAGTTTTGTTTTGTTCTTTATTGGCATGCGTATTAATAAAATTTTTTCTTTTTCAAAGTGGGTACCAGTTTTTCGAGCAATGGGACCTATGATAAAGGAATTGTATCAGAATCCTGAACTAGGCTTCATTCATACTGAATTTCTACTTAATTGGAGAGGAGTTACACTGATTCAGTACTGGAAAAGTTTCGATGATTTGGAGGCATATGCTCACGGGAAAACTCATTCTGTTGCTTGGAGATCCTTCAACCAAAAGATTAAAGATGATGGAAGCGTTGGCATTTATCACGAAACATACATAATTGAAAAGGGTGCATCTGAGGCTATATATAATAATATGCCCAAGTTTGGGCTTTCCAAAGCTTATTCTCATATTCAGGTAGGTTCAAAGACAGATTCAGCAAGGAATAGAATTAGTAAATAATGTATTGTTAGGAACGGTTTGCAAATGTAGTCTGTAGCTTTTGTGTACGGATTATTTTTCTACTCTTTTATTTATGTGAATGCTTGCATTTCTTTATGCGAATTTGGACGATAATTATATGGTTTTCCTTCCTGTCAAACTGAATGCCGATCTTTGATCCGGCAGTTGACGTAGGATTATTTATAATACCTTATGACTAACTAGAAGTTATTCCATTCGAGGTGTAGTTATTGAATTTTTGTTTGTGTCAAAATTTTTAACAAATGGAACGAGGTTATAACAATGGCTATGCCAATTATTGAAACGTCAAGATTATTCTTAAGAGAAGTTACAAATGAGGATGCTCCTGACGTGTTGAGTTATTTGTCAGATAGGGATGTTGTAAAACACATGGGTTTAGAACCTTTTCAAACTATAGAAGACGCGCTGGATGAAATTAGTTGGTATCAGTCTATTTTTAAGGATGGATCGGGAATTCGATGGGGAATTACACTGAAAGAGTCTGGAAAGGTTATCGGGAGCTGTGGATTTCTTAATAGGAATTCAAAGCATCACAGGGCAGAGATCGGATTCGAGCTTAGTAAAGAGTATTGGGGAAAAGGAATAGCTAGTGAAGCCTTAAAGGGAGTGTTAAAGTTTGGTTTTAATCATTTTTCATTTGAACGAATTGAAGCGTTGATTGAACCTACTAATGTTCCTTCACAAAAGTTAGTGGAGAAACAAGGTTTTAAAAGAGAGGGCTTGTTAAGACATTATGAATTTACTTGTGGGAAATTTGATGATCTGTATATGTATTCCATATTAAAGGATGATTTATGTTGTTGACACAATTCTGAATTTCTTGTACGATATGAAAAATCATAATGTTAAATTCAGTGAAGAAGAGAGTAGTCGATACAGAGATGCAAAGCGAGTTAGGGACGGTGGAAGCCTAATGCACGAGGAATCGGTAAAGCGCACTTTGGAGAAATGTCCTGAAAGTTTGAGTAGGGAAAATCGGGGAAGACACCCCGTTACGAACGTAAAAGCGGTCACATTTGTGGCAACTAGAGTGGTACCACGGGAATTTTAGCTCTCGTCTCTTTTAAAGAGACGAGGGCTTTTTATATTGGAGGAGAAAATATGAGCCTGACCAATCAAATCGCAAAAGTCATTTCCAATGTTTTAGAAAATGAATGGACTGTTGAACAAGTAGAGCAGTTACTAGAAAAGCCAAAGCAGACAGAATTAGGAGATATTGCATTTCCTTGCTTTACATTAGCCAAAAAATTACGTAAAGCTCCGCAGCAGATAGCGCTTGAGTTAAGTGTGAAACTAAAGGATAAATTAATAGCTAGTGTTGAAGTCGCTGGTGGATACGTGAATCTTTTCTTCGACAAAGCTCTTGTCACAAACCAAGTTTTACAATCGATTACGACAAATCAACAGCAGTATGGAAGTAAAAATAGAAAACATGAAAAAATTGTAATCGATTTTTCCTCACCAAATATAGCAAAGCCTTTTTCAATGGGTCATTTAAGATCGACCGTAATCGGCAACTCTTTAGCGAATATTGCGGAGAAGAATGGGTACGAAACTCTTCGTATTAATCATCTAGGAGATTGGGGTACACAATTTGGCAAGCTTATTGTCGCTTATAAATTATGGGGAAACAAAGAGAAAATCCTTGCGGCACCGATTGAAGAGTTATTGAAGATTTATGTCCATTTTCATGACATAGCCGAAAAAGATGACACTTTAAATGAGCAAGCACGTGCAGCTTTTAAATCGCTCGAAGAAGGTGATGAAGAGGCTCTAACCTTATGGAATTGGTTTAAAGATGCATCTTTAAAGGAGTTCCAACTAATCTATAAGCTTTTGGGTGTTCATTTTGATTCTTATGCTGGAGAAGCTTTTTATAATGATAAAATGACTATTATAGTTAATGATTTAAGAGAAAAGGGATTACTAATTGAGTCTAAAGGTGCTTTTGTAGTAGAACTCGAAGATATGCCGCCTAGTCTGATTACAAAAAAAGATGGGGCAACCCTATATGCTACACGCGATCTGGCAGCAGCAATGTATCGTCATCAAACATATCATGCAAGTAAAACTTTTTACGTTGTGGGAAATGAACAAACGCTTCACTTCAAGCAACTATTTTCGGTTCTTGAAAAAATGGGATATGAATGGTCCAAACATCTAGAACATGTTCCGTTTGGGATGATGCTGAAAGACGGTAAAAAAATGTCTACGCGTAAAGGTAAAATCATATTACTTACGGACGTAATATCTGATGCTATTAAGACAGCAAATCATAATATTAATGAGAAAAATCCAACTCTAGAAAACAAAGACGAGGTAGCAAAGCAAGTTGGAGTAGGAGCAGTAATTTTCAATGATTTAAAAAACGATCGCATGAATGATATTGAGTTCTCGTTGGAACAAATGCTGAACTTTGAAGGTGAAACTGGGCCATATGTACAATATACCAATTCTAGAATATGTTCATTGCTCAAAAAAGGTAAATTTGAGGCTGCAGAATTTAACTTTTCACCTCTTGAAGATGAAGCTTGGCCAATTATCCAACTGCTTCAAGATTTTCCTCGCATCGTAGAGAAAGCATTTGATTATGCTGATCCATCTCAAATTGCGAAGTTTAGTTTACTGCTTTCACGCCATTTCAATAAATATTATGCTAGTAAAAAGATTTTAGTCGATGATGGAACGATTTCCTCTAAGTTAACATTCGCATTTTCGGTATCAGTTGTTTTAAAGGAATCCTTACGACTATTAGGTGTACCAGCTCCTGAGAAGATGTAATGCCCTAAGAATTCAAATAGAACTAGTTAGACTTTGTTATAGAAAAGACTGTACTCTCGTAATTTTGGGAGTGTTTTTTATTCTAAGTGACTATGAATGGGTGCAAAAATACAGTTTTACGTGCCATCTCATACACAGAGGTAGGAACAGTAAGAAAGTGTGCAGGATTACTCGGTAGGCATAGAAAGTGAAAACTCGATAATCTAATATTTTGACTTTAGAAAGGAAAAGGAATATATTTAAATGAGAGATATCTTTAATTCGAGATATAAAATTTTAGATATTTAATTTTTTTTAGATTGGGAGAGGTTTTCTAATGAAATTACAAGATAAAGTAGCGGTAATCACAGGTGGCGCATCGGGAATCGGTGCTGCAACGGCAAGGCTTTTTGTACAAGAAGGTGCAAAAGTAGTGTTAGTAGACTTGAATGAAGAAAAAGGGAAAGCATTTGAAGCTGAGTTAAAAGCACAAAATGCCGAAGCGATATTTGTTAAAGCTAATATTACAAGTGAAGAAGAAGTTCAAAACATATACAAAGAAACAATTGCCACTTTTGGCAAAGTCGATATAGTCTTTAATAACGCTGGGATTGGTCGTGTTACACCTACTGAAGAGTTAGAGTATGCAGAGTGGCGTAATACAGTAAATGTTGATCTAGATGGTGTATTCTTAGTTGCACGTGATGCAATCCGCGCAATGCTTAAATCTGGTGGAGGTACAATTGTTAATACAGCTTCCATGTATGGGTGGGTAGGTTCACCAGGATCGGCTGCTTATAATGCAGCAAAAGGCGGCGTGATTAACTTAACTCGTTCATTAGCATTGGAGTATGCGACCAAAAATATTCGGGTAAATGCACTAGCACCAGGGTTCATCGATACACCGATTATTCCGGAAGAAAGCAAAGAAATATTAAAAACAATGACGCCAATGCAACGTCTTGGACAAGCAGAAGAAATGGCTAAAGCGGTATTATTCATGGCTTCAGACGATTCTTCGTTTATGACCGGAAATGTTCTAACCGTTGATGGTGGATACACAGCACAATAAAGTGAAACTTAAATCAGAGGGGGTTTCATCATCCCCACTGATTGTTAGTTGAACCATTCGGGCTTATAGGGGCAGTTGACTCCCACCATTGCTTTGTTTCTTGAGTCAAGCCTTGAAGTGGAAGTATTACTGCCTGTTAATGCGGGATAAATAGACTCTCAAAATGACTTCCGACTTGGGAGTCATTTTTTTATGGATGATTGGAACTGACATCATGACTGTTTGACTAATATACCTTTGCAGATTTATAGTTGACACAAAAGACATATAATTTTCCATCAGTGCTTAACGATGCGTATTTTTGAACAGGGAGTGGTTTTAATTAGAACTAAAGATAATTATCCATATATCTATATATTAATAGAGCCTAATGTCGTTTTTGTTTATCGGATTGAAACAGAAAAGTATATAACAATTTCGGATTTAAATAATGATACCAGTAAGTGTGAGACATTTGAAATCAAGCATAGAGATGATTATGAAAAGTTTAACCACATGGAAAGAAAGCCAGTTGAAGGAAGAGCATTCTTTGTGAATCAGGATGGAATGATTAAGATTTTGGAAGAAATAAATAAACATATTCAAAAAAGACGTCTGATAATGGGGCTAGAGAAATTCGGTGCGGTTCATATTGTAACTTCAGAATCTGCAGCAGGTTCTTTAAGAGTAGGACTTGAAAGACCAAAGACTGTAATTGGATTTCCAGACACTTTTTCGATTGGACCTTTGTGGAAGCTAGATGAAAAAATAGGACAAAGCTCTCGCAATGAATGGTTATTTGAAAATATTAACTTAGAGCACGATGATTATGCATATGAGAATAAATTTTCTAATACATTGCGTGAGATTGAGGATATAGCAAATAATGTTCCAATTTATATATGGTATGGTGATAATCCAGATGAACAAACCGGTATACGTTTTTTTCTCTATTTATTGAGAGAAAAGCCAAATGAGGTTTTTCTTATGAACTCCACGATAGTCAATGATAGATATCGCGATATTAAAAAAGAGCAATCTATTTTCCATACAGGCCAATTAGATTCTAAAGATATAAGGCTAATCTTTGAAAATAATAAAGGGAATAAACCTTTATCTGATAATGAACGCATTGAATTTCAAATGGAATGGGAAAAACTATCCTTAACTAAAGAAATGTTACGTTTATGGATAGACGGTGAAATTAAAGGGGTCCCAGAAAATCATTATGATTCATACATCATCGCAATAATAGACAAGCTACATAATAAGCAAGAATCAAAAGATTTTATCAAGACCGGTAGAGTTATCGAAGAAATTTTGACAGAAATAGATTCGTATATAGATTTATACTTTATAGAATTTCGGATTAGGCATTTAGTATATAATTGTGTACTCGAGTTGAAAGGGATACCCAAATCAATAAGACATTATAGCATAAAACTTCGGTGATCTATCAGAACTTGAACTAAATTTCCAAAGTTCATTATTATTGAAATTACTAGTTATGCTACTACCAGTCTATTTGGGAGATGTAACAATCAATAAAAATTTCAGTTTGGAAGAAGTGTTATTGATTAAAATAATTTAATGCGGTAAGCTAGATACTAATTAAATGTTTTGCGGGGGGACACGTATGTGTTGAGAAGGTTAAAACCTGACCCTTAGAACCTGACAGTTAATACTGACGTAGGGAGCAATGAAGTGGTGCCGTATGCACTTTTTCAACCTCTACTATTTTTTAGTAGAGGTTTTTTGCGCTTACGTCTGACAATGGAGGAGGACGAAGAGTGTCATTTTGTGAAATAGTACGAAAAGAGACAGACTTGTATTGGAAAGCCAGCTTTCATCATCCTTTTGTGAAGGGAATTGCAGATGGAACGTTGCCAATAGAGAAATTTAAAATGTATATGCTACAAGATGCATACTATTTGAAGCATTATACAAAAGTACTGGCAATTGCTGCATCAAAGGCAAACTGTGATGAAGATATCCAGTATTTCATTCAAACAGCCCAGTTTATTCATGAAGCTGAATTAGATATGCATCGCACAACCTTTGAGCAATTAGGTGTATCTGAAGAAGAAATTAAAGTTTTTGAACCCGCACCAGCTACGTATAATTATATTTCACATATGTATAACGCAGCACAAAATGGAGATGTAGCGGAGGCATTTGCAGCAATGTTCCCTTGTCCTTGGTTATATCAAGAAATCGGACAATATTATAAACATGCGGAGCCAGGAATAGCACTTTATCAACAGTGGTTAGATTTATATAGTTCAGACGAAATGGTACACAATATTGCAAATCAAAAAAAGATGATGGATCGTTTTGCTGAGGAACAACCAGAAAAGA
>Ga0209013_10005094_pt1 | contig 11380 bp, 21 predicted proteins | sample Cruoilmetagenom2_FD_187291 | JGI IMG/M metagenome (GOLD analysis project Ga0209013, IMG submission 187291) | Oil polluted marine microbial communities from Coal Oil Point, Santa Barbara, California, USA - Sample 2 (SPAdes) (version 2) | ecosystem: Environmental > Aquatic > Marine > Oil seeps ...
AAGATAGCACCGCATCTGAACAGAGAAGCGGTAGGCGCGATACTGACTCTAAGAAGTGATGTCGAGAGGATAAGAGGATTGGCGGAGGCAGAAGCATGGGATTAAAAAGGTATGAGGAGAAGACTGAGCGAATGGATGGAACTCGAGCTTTTCGACCCCTATCCCGATTAAAAAGGTATGAGGAGAAGACTGAGCAGGAGAGAGCACGATATTGGACTTCTTTTTTGTGCTCTCCGAAAAGGTATGAGGGTGATTGGTGCTCTTTTGTAGCACCATCAGGATATACTATACTAAATGAAAATGACACAATCGTTCTACAGAAGGTAGTAGCGCCAGATCTGTGGATGCAAATAACAGCCTGCCGAGCTAAGGACCTGGACAGATCAGATCATACGCTCAAAGATGTTTTGAAATGGCGTGCAGATCGAGTTGAAAAAGAAATACAAAGTAGTGGTCATGCTGGTGAACGTGCCGGTGCTGCAATAGACATGATGGATGGCTTGTATGGCAGAACAGCACACAACAGTAGAATATATAACTATCCGTATGTAGACATCTTCGGGTACGCATGGAACGAAAATAACGATGTTGTGGTCTTAAGTATCTGCTGGTTTGGATCACAGATTCCAAGTAAAGACATGAGATATCTAACAGAACCGCTTGGTATTGCTTACCAAACCTTCAGGTGTTATGATTAACAAGAGATGCGAGTAGCACAACAGTAAGATGGATCCGTAAATTTTTTACGCGAAATAGTCGGATGCAAGGCAGACGCAAGGCATATTAAGGAAGAGACAGGTTGATATACATGGGAAATATAGCGGATGTTCAGGAAATAGTACAGAAAGCGGTAGATCAGTTAGGGATAGAACTATCAGGAAAGCTAGCAGAAGAGGCAGAGATAATTGTTGGGGATATGCTGAACGCTGCAGAGGACATAACGAGAGAAGAGCTCGAAGCGATGACCCAAGCAATACACGAGGGCGCCCGGGTAGATGAACAGGGCGTAGTGGACAGGATCCTGGGCAGGATAAAAGAAGCTTTAAATGCAATGGTTAAGCAGGTAGAAGCAGAAGAGCACCGGGGTGAATCTTTAGTACCGTGGCACGGATACGAAGGGAGGATCTAAATGTCTATCTTCGTAACAGGACCAGAGGGAGAGACGGTCATACTGCCATCTTCAGCATCCGCAGCGGCACAGCAGAGCGCGAGATCAGGAGGAGAAACGTCAGCAAGAGCGCAAACGGAGAAAGAGGAATGGTATAAACGGGAATTTAAAGAACACGGAAGATACCCGATAGGACCACAAACGCCAGTAAGAGTCCACAAGCCATCTTCACAGTACTTCAGAGAACAAGCGGAGAAGAGACAGGCAGTATTTAGAGAAATGCGGAGAAAGAGAGCACAGAGAGAATGGCTGCATGGAGCAGCAACAAGAGTGAGCCCAGCAGCAGGAGAGATCACGAAAGCGATATTACCGGTACCGGTTGAGACCGAACCGAGCACAGCAGGGGGCCTATTAGCAAGACTTACGAGAGCAATAAGCAATATACTTTACCCGCCGCAGCCAGAAGAGCAGAGAGCATATGGGCAATTCGTAACCATCAGTCTAGCTGTGTTAGTTAAGGTGCTGGCAGGGTTGGTAGTGGCGGCGTACGCAACGTACGCGGCAAAGCTGGTGGTAGAGACGATAGAAGCAGAACAGGCAGCAGAGCTGGCGCAGGAAGAGATCAACGAAACAGCACGGGCGGTAAAAGACAGCCTGGTAGCAGAAGAGCTTGATCTCGAGATCGCGAGCCAGGCATTTGAAGCGGAAGCAAAGACAGAGGAAGATCTAAAAGATCTGATACGGAACACACTGCGCGAGGTAGCAACCCAGGAATATGTAGATACGGTAGTAAATGGCAAGATCACGGAAAGCCCGCCACCTAAAAAAGGATTCTGGCAGAAGATCCTGAATAAGATGCAGACATACGCGATGCCAATCGAAGTGGTAGGCACAGCGATATTCTCGATATTCATAATAGAGGAATTCGCTCAAATCAGAACATTCACACGCAACATGGTGCAGACGGAAGCGGAAGCTCTACTCTGGACCGCACGAAATCAGGTTTCAGCGGCAGACAAGGCAATGAAAAGAGGGGATATGGAGATAGCAGAAAGAACAATAACGAATCTGGAAGGAACCATAGAAACCATCGAGAAGTACAGGGCGGCGCACGGTGAATTTGCGGATGCGCTAGACGTGGAGATCGTGAGACTGAAAACAGAACATGACAGACTACAGGATCAGTACAGCAGCATGTTTGAAATGTATCCGGTACATGGTACGGTGATCAAAGTGAATGATGGCGACACCTTCGTGATAGAGTCCGGAGAAAGCGTGAGAATAAAGGGCATAGAAGCACCAGAAAGAGGGTTTACGGGTCCGGCACCGTATAACTACTCATGGAGAGAATGCACAGATATACTAGTAGAACTGATCATAGATCAAGACGTAAATCTGGAGATAGACCCGGGCGAGCCAAGGGACTCATACGGGAGACTATTAGCACGGGTGATAAGGAGCGATGGGTTAGATGTAGGAGAGGAAATGATAGCCCTGGGGGCAGCGAGGAGGAGAGGATAAATGACTGAAAAAGAAGAGGAAGAAGAGGGAATAATCAAGGATACAATAGACAGAGCAAAGGATCTCATAGACAACGTCCGGGACATAACGGACATCAGGAACATAAAAGAGACAGTGGAAAAACTGATGGATGCGGTGAAGAACATAGTTGAAAAGGTCAGGAAAATAAACGACGTCCTCGATCAGATAAACGAGATCCTGAAGGAAGTGGAAGAGTTAGGAAAGAAGGCAAAAGAGATAAAGGCCACGGCGGAGCATCTAAAAAGTTGGCTAAAAGACAACAAATAATATATAGGAATTAACGGTTATATATAGTGAGGGATAAAATGTATAGACCAAGATACTACGGACAAGCTGAACCCGAACAGCAGATACCAGCTCCGACACAAACATCGGCGCAGGCTATGCTCCGGAAGGCAGCGGGAAAGAGAATCGCGACCATATCAACGCATCCCGAGTATTTCGCGGAAGGCGTCAGAACCACAACGAAGGACCAGGTAGGAAACGCAATAGCGCAGGGAAGTGCGTGGAGAAACAACCTGATGGCGGCTATGGACGCTGGATCATGGGAAGCAGGACTGCAGAGGACAGGAACAGAAGGCTGGAGACAGGCAGCGATAGAGAAGTCGCAGAACTGGGTAACGGGAGCTACGAGCCCGACCAGTCAGGCAAGATACGAGCAGAACTTCGCACCGATTGTAGAGACCATAGCAGCAACGATGCCAATGCTGCCCCTGAGAGTGGTACCGGTAAGCGGGGACGAGAACGTAGAGAGGGTCGCCATGCTGAACAGAGCCGTACACCAGGCGGCGCAGGCTATGAAGGCACCAATAGGAACACGAGGAGTATACGCACCGCAACCATACATGCAACCGGAGAGCCCATACTCATACAGCAGGGCGAAGGCGGGGGCATACACATACCCACAGAGATCTCAACAGAGAGCGACGGCACCGCAGTACTACGGGAGGAGGTACTAGGATGATACCACAAGCACCAGTACCCGGAACGCCGCAGATACCAGCTTTCCCGATGATAGAGCTTCCAGCAGTAATGAAACCAATAGCGGATCTGTTTGTATGGCCTGTTGAACTTACAAAGTACATTACGGATATGCTTTTTGACACCACGATACACGCGATGAAATGGGAGATAGAGCCCGTGATGACGCACCTGACTTCGATGATGGGGCTACCTCTAGGCATGGTTAAAGGGCCGTCGGCCCCGAGCGGATATGGCGGAATATCAAGGTACAGGAGATAAAGTGAAAAAATGACAGGAGAAAGTATAATAGAATCCTGGATGAGCATACCAAAAGACTTGCTAGAGCACCTGACGAGCTGGACGGGAGGAGGAGCCATAACAAAACCTCTCTCTAACGCCCTAAAACACCTTACGAGCTGGGGGCAGGAAGAGAAGAAAGAAGAACCACCAAAACCACCGGCGTATCCGTAAGGAGCGCAAGACATGACGCGCCCACATGTGGTACAGGGGATCTTAGAGTGGCTCGTGTCGTATAAGGGAAGAGACCTGACGAAAGCAATAGTAGCGCTGAAGTGGTACCCTATATTCCCCGAAGAAGTAGATCGACTTAAAAAGAGGGGAGTGTACCGACTGGTAGGAAAAGAACGGGCTGGAAAGTACTTCAAAGGAGAAATGGATTTTTTGAAAGAAAAGGAGAATTAGATGTAATGTATAGGCCATACGGACAGGGAGGAGAAATGAGAGGGTCGAGGCGTCCAGAGATGGAGGATGCCGTAAACGAGATAAGAACCGCTTTAGCATGGATAGAGGAACTACCCTACGGATCCAAAGTGTTACATTTGATAGAAGGAACGGAGGGAACGAGATCCCAGCCAGGTTGGGTAGGGATCCGGGAGATAATAAATCGGATAATAGGCGACATCATAGAAAGAACGGGCTGGAGCGGCGGAGTAATAGAGGGGATAGAGATCCCAGAGGTGATAGACCAGCACGAAGCGCTAAGAATGCTGGAAGAAGGAACCCAAAAATTGGCACAGCTAGCATATGACACAGGGGCGGCGGAGACGAGGAAAAGGCGGATAGAGGCAACAGGAAGCCCCCGTTTTCACCCACACAGCACCGAAGGGGAAATTAACTTCATGAAGAATAGGGTAAAAGAAATAAGAGACGGACTGGGCGCAGCAGGATTCAGAGTGTGATGGAATACCCGAGACTGATAAAAGAGAGCGTAGACCACGAAGTAAAGAAACTAAGGCACATGGCGATAGTGCTGGACGGAAACAGGCGGTATGGGAAACAGATCTTGGGGAACTCAAGCCTGGCCGCGCACTACGGACATTTGATGGGCACAGCGAACACAATAGAGCTTGCCTCATGGTTTATTAATAGCACAGACGTGGAGACGCTGTCTTTATTTGTCCTGGCTATTAAAAATCTGGAGAGGGATCCGGAAGAGGTGCAAGAGCTAAAGAGAGTGATCGGCATCACGCTGGACATGCTATCAGAAACGAGGGAACTAAAGGAAAAGGGCGTAAGGATAATAGTAGCAGGAAAGAGAGAGGTGTTAGAACAGGAGCTGCAGGAAAAGATAGCAAGAGTTGAGCGGGAGACGCAAGAAGGAAACAAAAAGAGGATATATCTCTGCATAGCCTACGACTCTGAAGACGAAATGAAAAGAGCAGCAGAGAGGGCGAAGGAGGCAGGGAAGGATCTCAGTATAAAATTCTTCGATGTGCCGGAAGAAGTAGATCTATTCATCAGGCCAGCAGAGCGCAGGATGTCCGGGTTCTTAAACTTTCAGGCAGCACAGGCAGAAGTAATATTCTGCGATTTGCCGTTCCCGGCAATGACGCCAACGTATTGGAAGGCGTGCGTACTCGAGTATTACCACCGAAAAAGAAACTTAGGGAAATGACAGAGTAGGCAGAGTATTTCATGTAAAAAATTTTGGGGGGGTATAGGATCACCTAGGAGGGGATATCGGTATAAAGGATCGGCAGTAAGCGTAAAGAGACAGGATATCTTTCATATTATTAATAAGAGACAGGATATCTTTCATACTATTAGTAATAGTATTATCGCCTATATATATATATTATAGAATATCCTTATTTATTTATTTATTTATTTATTTATTCATGTCTACATGTAGATGAAAGATAAAAGGAAATACTATTACTATTACTACTAATAAGAAAATAGTATAAACCATGAAGAACATACTCTACATTGAGGTGAAAAAAGCATGGGAATAATACTAAGCGTGAGTATGCCTGATGAGGTGTATGACCTCATCAGAGCGGCGGAAGACGAAAACCCAAGGATCAAGCGCAGCGCGGTGATCGCGCTGCTGATAAGGAACGGGTATGCTCGGTTGCAGGAACTGCAGGAACGAGAGAAGGAAGAAACAGGTAGAGAGAGCAAGGAAGTGAACGAATGAGCAAAATATACATAATAGGGTACGAGGGTAGTGTACGAGTGGAAGACAACGAGGTCATCATTAGTATTCTGCTTCCATCTGAAAGAGACGCAAAAATAGTAAAAGACGGTCTTCCTACACATTTGGTAGGGATAGAAGGGGAATAGAAAAAGATGAAATGTGAAAGATGCGGCACGGAAACGGGGGCAAGCTGGAAAAGGTACTGTTCACAGTGCTGGAAGGCAGTGAACAGGGAAAGAGAAGATAGATGTTACCTTGAGGCTGCGAGAGCTGGCAATATCAGTCTTGATCTGGACCATGCGGAGGATAGCTATGATCTCGATTAAAGGAAGCGGAGACAAAACAATGAATGAAAAAGAGATAGATGAAGCAATAGCAAAACGTAAAGAGGAAATGATCGAGAATGACTACTCTGTTTGGGCAACAGAACTGTTCGAGTCCGGCGCAAAATTTGTGTTGAGACTGATAAATGAGGCGAAAAGATGAATACGTCAACAATTAAAGGAAGCAGAGACAAAACAATGAATGAAAAACAGGTTACGACGATCTATCTGCGGCCGGAGATCATCCAGGAGATGAGAGTCGAGCAGGCCAGGAGAGGGCTGCACTCTCTGGGGGATCTACTCGAGGATCTCTGGAGATCCCACAAGAGCACGAAACAGCCCAGCGCTCAAAAACCGCAGGCAGCAAAGAACGCACCGAACCCTGCAGGGACCGGAAAAGACACGCAAAAATGGCTGCAGCAAAAAAGAATAGCGTTAATACCCGGGATCCTGGAAGCACCCGAGGACTACCACCCTCGCGAGATCTTTCGTGCGGCAGAGGCTGTAGAGAAACAGGATCCAGCCAGGGCGGTAGAACTAATGGCATTATACGATAAGATAGTGGGGGAGAAAGAAGAATGACAGAAGTAGCGAACAGGAAAAACGAAAAGTACTATCTGCCCCACGGAAGGATCTACCCTTCCGTAACCACGATCCTTAGCGTCATAGCAAAGCCGGGACTGATGCCCTGGGCAACCCGGATCACAGCTCAGGTGATGAAAGCTAACCGGGACATGGACGTAGAGGCGGCAGCGACAACATACAAAGATATCGGGCATAACGCCGCAGTTAGAGGGACTGAGGTACACAGGATCATCCAGGAAGAAGCAGAATATATACCTGAAAAGCTGAAGGGATTTATAGATGCCTACCACAAATGGGTGGAAAAAGAAGGGATCAAGGTGGAGGCACGTGAGCTTACGGTGTTCTCTGATGAGAACAAATACGCGGGCACCCTGGATCTGACCTGTACGGACAAAGCCAGAAAGATGTGGATTGTAGACATCAAGACGGGAGGCGTCTACGCGGAACACTTCCTCCAGCTCGAAGCCTATCGGGCGGCGCTAGAGGAAATGGGAACCCCCGGACTCTGGAGTACAGGGATCCTGAAGCTAAGCGCCGATGGATCTTACACCTTCATCACCCGAAAGGAGGATCTGAGCACATTCCTCGCGGCGAAGAAGATATGGGAGTGGAAACAAAAGGCCGGGATGTAGCATTTTGAAGGAGGTTTATAAAAACGAAGCGATATCTCAGCTATGGCGCTGGCGTCAATTCGACTGCATTGATGCTCTTGCTGAAAGATGAGGGCATAGAAGCTGAAAACGTATTCGTAGATCACGGTGGCGACTATCCAGAGACTTATGAGTATGTCGAATATCTGAAAACCAAAGGATACGAGATTACCATTTTAGTGCCCGATTATTGTGGCTGCCACACAATTGAAGAGTACGCTCAAAAATATAACCTATTCCCAGGATTTCATTTTCGGTGGTGTACGGCTCGTTTCAAAATAAAACCACTCCATAAGTACTATGAAAAACCTTGTATAGACTATATCGGAATCGCCGCAGATGAAGCACGCAGAACGCAGAATTGTAGAAAGGTGAAGGGAATAACTGCGCGATATCCGCTGATCGAGAAAGGCATAACGCGCGATGGTTGTATTACCATCATAAAGGAGCATAGGTTAAAAGTGCCAAGGAGATCGGGGTGCTGGTGCTGCCCATTTATGTCAAAGCCAGAGGTGAGGCGGCTATTCCTGGAACAACCAGATCTTTACAAACGCAGGAAAGAACTGGAGGAAGCGGTTGTATTTAAAAAAAGTAAGCCTATAGCGTTATCGAGTGCCAGGAAATCTGTCCGAGATATGGCAATGGAAAATATACCACCTATAGAGAGTTATGATTTATGCTCTGGAAAGGCAAGATCCTGACGCACGTCAATAGGCGTGCTTTCGCACGTCAGTAGACGTGCTTTCGCACGACAATAGACGTGCTCTAAACCGGAAAAGAAGATCCTGACGCACGTCAATAGGCGTGCTTTCGCACGTCAGTAGACGTGCTTTCGCACGACAATAGACGTGCTCTAAACCGGAAAAGAAGATCAAGGAGCACGCCTATCGGCGTGCTCAATTTTAGGATCCTTAGCTCTGTTTAGTAAGATATTTATTATTTCGTAAAGTAAGAAGCGGGTTAAGCATGACGGTTGTACCGTTAACTTCGTGCCACTCTATTATGCCATCACGAACTAAATCGTTGATGGCATCGCCAAACGTACCGAAAGAGATCCAGTTAGCGGGAACGGCGTTTAACCACTTTCCGCTGTCATAAAAGAGCTTCGTAAGGTGGACTATGAGGCTGCGGTGAGATTCAGGGACGAAGGAAAAGATCGAGTTAAGGGAGCTCTCTACCTCGTCAGGTGAAAAGGTGGCACCGTTTTTGGGCTCTGGTAAGGGTTTGATGAAAGGGGTGTTCACTTTAGAAGTAGAGGGCTTTTCCCCCAATGGAGGAGGGCCACCTTCAAGCTGCGATTCTAGAGGGGTGAGGGAGGCAAGAGCATCCGAAAGATCGAAGACCTGTCTCTGGAGATCTTCATGCTCCTTAAGCATGGATCGATAGGCGGAATAGGTATCGAACAGGACATGGACACCGCCGGAGATAGATTCATTTCTGGAGATCTTTTTCAGAAGAGAAACCTGCTCATCCGCCAGGCGCACGGTGATCCTTTGCCCTCCCATTTATGCACCCCCAGGAACGAGATCTGCAAGATCTATATCAACGTGCTCGGGAACAAAGGAGGAGGGCTCAGCCCCGGAGCCGGAAGAGGGAGAGACCTCCTTGGAATGAAACCACGTATCCATGTGTTCAGCTGTATATCCCAGGATCATGTCAGGGATGGAAAGATCAAAATTAAACACGGTGCGGAGAACGTCCTCGAGGACGTTAGGAAGCACAGAGATAAGACGGGGATATGAGCTGACAGACAGGAAGAAGAGATCAGGAAGGACGGCTAGCTGCGACTGAACAAAGGAGTTAGCGATCTCCGACATACGAGGCATAATCTCAAAGAGGGCAGGAGCGATCTCCTTTTTTTGATCCCAGAGCCTAACGACACCCTCCTCAACGAAAGGATTAATAGATTTTATGCAGGAGTCAAAGCGTTCCGGGTACTTCATACCGAAGATCTCCACCCTGGGTATAACAGAGATAATACGGTCAAAATGGTGCAGAGCAGCGACCGGGTGATCCACGAGAAACCTGAAAGCCCGAACGGCAGCTTCAGGATAGTACAGATACGAATCTATATTATCGCAGATCGCACATACAGCAGCATCATCAGACGGAGGTGTCATATCCATATAGACATAGACATCAGACCGTATATATTACTTTTCTTTCTCAGAACCAGCGCGTTCTGAAGGAAGCCTGTACCGTCTCCAGTCGATCTGGCCAGTCTCATCGAGCGGGATCTCCGGAGGCAGAGGAGGAGCCCGGGGAGGGCCAGCAAAAGACGGAGAGGGCATCTCTGGCTCGGGCTGTGAAGGATAGAACCTGGACTCGCGATCCTGCTCAAGATGCACATATTTTTCAATCTGCGGGGGCGTCATGAAAGACATGAGCTCCTCTATGACGCGACGCTGTTCAGCAATGGTAGTGTCCTTTGAAATAACAGAGGCGTTTAACTGCTGAACATCTGTGCTATGTTGGATCATCTCTGCACGAAGGCGATCATTGAGCTGAAGAAAGATGTCGGTGCGATCCTTCTCAGACCTTTCAGTCTCGTTGCGAAGCTCGATGTCAGGGGGGAGAATTGAAGATCTTCTCTCAAGGGAAGTTTTCGCGAGGCGGAGGAGCTCATCAGTCATCGCGATCCCCTTGCTCTCGCAATCCTTTCGGAACTCATCAAAAGCCACGGGGTTCTTATTTCGCATGTGTCGCATAGCCACACCTACTGCCTGCTTCTCGGACTTACCCGAGTGATCTACTGCTTCTGTACTATTAGTCATGGTATGACATAAGCGTGTGAGTATATCAGACTTTCGATATAGTATGGCGGACTTTAACATATAGAGGAATATACTACGTGATGATCCGGGCGTGAAGTATCGGACTACGCCCGGCGGAGGAAAAAACCATACTGCATAGTAGAAAAAATCACATTACGTAGTACAGGACCGTGCCGACCACAGCCTCAACAGCCCCCATGATAGCAACAATCTTGACAAGGAGTATATTCAGGCGCTTCGTTTCTTCCTTGCTGTAGTCTCTTAAGAGTGAAACGAGCCCGTCGTTAATACTCGACACGGAGCGCTCTATGCTATCCAGCCGATCATTCATGAAGTCATCGGAACGGCGAGACTCCTGGCAGAACTCGTCGAAACGACCTTTCAGTTTGGCAACTTCTTCATAGATGTTGGTTTTACTTTCAGTCATCTAGAAACCCCCGCTGAATAAACATAAAATTCAGGGAACAGAGTAGGAGGACGAGAAAAGGAAGTAGAAAGGGGATACTCAATAGTGCCGTCAACATAGACCCAACTACCGCCGATATTCACCTCTGTCCACGCATGGTTGTATTTGCCCTGGACTCCATACGCAACGCGAACGTCCTCAACTGGAAAAGCAGCCAGAAGCATAGAAGCGATCAGATTGGAAATATCCTCACAGTCCCCCTTTCCCAGCGAAACCGTCTCGCGAGGGAAAAGGAAAACCTCGGAACGACCGAACTGTGCAGGATCGGTGGTATAGATAATGTGGGTCCGGACCCAGCGGTAAACCCTCAGAACAAAGTCAATATCATGGGAAGGAAAGAGCGAAAGAGCCTCGCCCCGGACCTGATCTGGAACGATGTATTCCTGAGCTCCGTGATACCCGGAGCGGCTTGGGAAAGACAGAATCGAAGAGATCGGGCCGGAGATCATACCAGTATATAGGGCGCATGACATATATACTATTTATCTCTATTAACACCTATGTCGTACTGGAATCATGCAGACGTGAT
>Ga0209013_10005095_pt1 | contig 11379 bp, 5 predicted proteins | sample Cruoilmetagenom2_FD_187291 | JGI IMG/M metagenome (GOLD analysis project Ga0209013, IMG submission 187291) | Oil polluted marine microbial communities from Coal Oil Point, Santa Barbara, California, USA - Sample 2 (SPAdes) (version 2) | ecosystem: Environmental > Aquatic > Marine > Oil seeps ...
TATCTTCAATCTTCAAGAAGCCATGTTCAGTTTCAATCACTAATTGCATAATTTCTTCTGGAGTAAGTTCTATAGACACTTCTTTAATGACCTCAATTATCTCAGGCTCCTTATCTTCAAGTTCTTGTACTTGTTTTTCAAGAATTTTAATTTTTTCCTGACTACCTTTTAAAATATTTGAATCTAAAGCAATTTGTGTTTCTTTTTCTTCTATGCTAGTAGCTAGAGTATTGTTTTGAGTTTTAAGTGTCTCTATGTCTTCGTTAAGCTCTTTATGCTCACTTTCTAAATGCTTCACAACATCAATATTTTTAGATTTATATTTCTTACCATCAGTTGATGTCCAAGTCCAAGTTTCTGAAAAAACTTCTTTTTTTAATTCCTGTACTTGTTGATCAAGAGATAGTATCTCATTATCTTTTACTTCAATCTTTTCTTTGTGTTGTGTTTCAGATGCAAGTGAAGCACTTTCCAACTCTTCTATTTGGGTAACTTTATCTTTTATAGATTTTTGATGGCTTTCAATTTCTGTTTGGAGAGTATTTACCTTGTCCGCTCTCTGCTCATCAATAATCTGATGAAAAGTAATATCACTTTGAAGCTCACTAATTTTTGCATCTTTTGTCTCTACCAAATCAGCACTGCTCTCTTCAAGAACATCACTTTTCTCTTGAAGTTTTTTAAATTCATTAACTTTTTCAGTAATTTTCTCTTCTAATACTTGTTTCTCTTGCCCCAACTCAACTTTCATATCCCAAATAACATTTTCTGCAATAGCTTCATTTTGCATTTCTGCATTTTTATAATTTATAGCATCAGTTTTTAAAAGTGTTTCCAGTTCTGCATACTTAGAACGATTAGCCTTTTCAAGCTGCATCTTTCCTCTTAACTTCTTTAGTCGTTGTTGCCACTTTTTTTCTTTTTCTTTATTAAGAATATCAGTTAAATTTTTAATTTCAGTTTTATCTTTTTTCCTTGTCTCTTTTGATTTTTCTCTTCTTTTTTCACTAGGTGTTTTGTACTCAGGCGGTAAGATCTTATTTTTAGCATAATTAACACCTCTTACAAAACCCAGAGGTTTAAATATTTTAGCTATTTGATCTTGCATTTCTTTAAACTCAGTTCCCTTTTTATCCCAATTTCTACGTATCATATCTCCATTGCTATCTACATTATTAAAAATAAAATGAGCATGATTATTTCGTGTTTCGAGTTTTTGAACTTCATCCAAATCCTCTTCTGAATGGCCCTCATCTCTATGCCAATCTAAAGTATAAACAACTGTCAGAAATCTCTCTTCAAACCAATTTATATATTCCTGCATTTTTTCCCAAATATCATCTGCGTTACAATTATCTACTTGCTCTTCACTCAAAACAATTAAACCCTCTTCTAGTCTAACAGCATCACTTCTAATCTGCCTACCTTTAAGATGTTGTTCTTTATATAGATCTCCAATTTCTGTTTGCCACTCATCCCAAGTTTTTGTAGCATCAGAAACGGTATATAAATTATAGTTTTTTAGTCTAAGTTCTCTTGGTAACATATAATTTGGATCTGGAGTAAGTCTAGAATTATGTCGTAAATTATGTGATGTTGGTTTTTTAGTTTTACGAGGATTTCGTATTACTACACTTACAAATCTTGACATACCATGCTCCTTTTCTTAAAAATACCGCTTAATGAGTCGCGACTCATTAAGCGGTATTTTATTTATAATATCTAATATTTGTTATTATAGCACAATAATATATGTAAAAATAAATTCCAATAACTGACAAAAAATGAAAGGTGAAATATTTTTGAAAACTTAGATTTATGTATCTAAAAAATTTCTAATCTTCCTTTTCTTTCCTTCCAATCAGGCATTAAAAGATTGAGATAGTTGTAGAATTTAGAGCTGTGATCTGCATGAACTAAGTGTGCTAATTCATGAAAAACAACATACTCAATACACTCCGTAGGCTTCTTAATAAGTTCACTATTAAGATTAATATAACCCTTAACAGGATTACAACTTCCCCATCTTGTTTTCATCTCTCTTATACGTATATGTTCTATATCTTTTTGTACAATAGGTTGATACTTTTCAATAGCTTTCTGGAAGTGTATTTCTGCTTTAGTTAGATACCAACTCTTCACAAGCTTCTTCTTCTTTATTAGATTATCCGTATCCTTCACAAAAACCTGCAAATAACCTCTTTGAAGCTTTACACCTTCATCACTACTTTCTATCACCTTCAAACGATAATTTCTTCCCAGATAACAAAAATTTTCACCACTCACATATTCTTTTGGTACAACACTCTGATATTCTTTGTAAAAGGCAATCTTCTTATCTATCCACCCTGCTCTTTTTTTAAGTACATAAGTGATATCTGTTTCTTTTGTATTTATAGGAGCAGTAAGAATCACATCACAATTTGGTTTTACTCTAATGTTAATATGCTTTACATCTTTTTTAATAACTTTTATCTTTGCGACTTCTACACCCATTAGTAATTACTTATCCCGATACTTTGGATCTTGGCAATAAGTTCATCACTATCTTTAAACTTCACACCATACATATCTTCAATATCCCAAAAAAGATCATCTATCTCGCCTTCTATACGGTTACGAACATCACGGTTATTTTTCCAGTCTGGTTTTTTAGATGCTTCTTTAAATATAGCACCTATCTTCAACACTGTTTGAGTCAGTAGATCTTCTTGAGGTTTGTTTCCATAGCCACTATCTTCAGCAACCAAAATTCTCTCATCCACATTATTCATTGCTTCCGCAAAACGACTCTCTAAGTTATCATAAAATGCTCTAACCTGTATATTGTTTTTAATACTCTCAGGGTAAAGACTCTCCTCTACTCCCTCTTCTTCTAAAAGCTCACTTCGTATATCTTTAGCCATTTTAAGCTTTTCTTCTTCGGTGAGTCTCTTGTCTCTATACTCTTCTATAATAGCTTTGATACGTAAAGAGAGTTTTTCGTAGTATGCGGGGTTAGATTCCATCTTATCTGTAATGACAGCAGTTGAAGCACTTAGTATAGCATCAGCTCTTGCATTATCTCCAACTACTCTTTCCAACTCTTTTTCAAACTCTTCATCAAAAATATTTACAAGCTTAGTAAGTTGATTGACTTCCTTTGCCGATATGAATGTATCTAAAAGCTTTTGCATCTGCTTCTCATACTTTCCAAAATCCACCTGTTCAAAGTAGCGTATCTTCACTGCTTTTCTAAGTTCAGAGTAAAATTTCATTTTGGTTTTATAGTTTGCTATTTCTTTTTCATTAAAAACTTCATCTATCTTATCTGAAGAGAGTGCCAGCTTTAATGACCTGGCATACTATGAAAGATATTCATAAAAGAGTTTTCTATTCTCTTCTTCTGCTAAAAAGACTTCGTAACTCTCTTGATCATTTTTATTCTCCACTTCATTAAAAAGATCTTCCAAGTGGCTGTAATATGTTTTAACTTTAGCTATCTCTTCTTTAATGTCAAAGACTGCCCCTACGATATCTTCTTCATCGAACTCTGCTAGTCCTGAATAGTCATTGAGTGCCTTATCAAGATCTCCCAATAGACCACGATAGTCAATGATGAATCCAAAATCTTTCCCTTCATAAAGACGATTTACCCTAGCAATGGCTTGAAGTAAATTATGTTCTTTAAGAAGTTTATCTATATAGAGCACAGAGGCTCTTGGTGCATCAAAGCCTGTAAGAAGTTTATCAACCACAATGATCAGATCTACTTCATCACCATTAACAAACTCATCTTTGACTTTATCAAGATACTTTTCTTCATCACCATACTTTTTAATGACCCTATTCCATTCCTCTTGTATGAATGCTTTGTTTTCGTCATCCACTTCCGAGTGCCCTTCTCTACTGTCTGGTGCAGAGATGACAAATGCTGTCTTAATGTCTCCTTCTTCTTCAAAGAGTTTATGGTACTTAATGGCTTCGTACTTGGAACTGGTCGCTAACATAGCTTTGAAAGTACCCTGAACATTTTTCTTAAAATGCTCGTTGATATCCATCATGATCATCTCAAGCCGTCGCTCACTCGATGCCACTTTTTGAAATCTTGCCCACTTCTTTTTCAGGTCAAGCTGCTGCTCTTCATTGAGGTGTTTAGCTATCTTCTCAAAACGTCTATCTAATCCTTCTTCGTCGCTTATCCACTGGTCAACCAATCGCCCTTCATATAGCAGTGGCAATACAGCTTTGTCTTCTACAGCTTGGTTAATGGTATATCGGTGTATCTCCCCTCCAAACTTTGCAAAGGAATTCTTCTCTCTCTTCATGAGTGGTGTACCGGTAAAGCCAAGGTAACATGCTTCAGGAAAAACCTTTTTCATCGCTTTATGCATATCTCCACCCTGTGTCCGGTGTGACTCATCTACAAGTATGAAAATGTTCGGATCATCAAGTATGACATTCTCATTTTTAACTTTTTCAAACTTATGAATGAGCGTAGTGATAACACTTTTCCCAGACTGCAAAAGTTCAATAAGGTTTCTACCTGACTTTGCTCGTTCGGCTTTGACTTCGGAATTGTTAAATGTAGCATGTATCTGCGAATCAAGGTCTTTTCTATCGGTAACAATAATGACTTTGGAATTTATGATCTCACGCTTGATGACTTTTGCCAACATAACCATAGTAAGCGACTTACCACTTCCCTGAGTATGCCAGATGAGTCCTCCTGCTCTTCTTCCTGTGTTGTCACGTTTAGATATACGCTGCATGATCTTCTCTATGGCAAAAAACTGTTGATAACGTGCTATTTTCTTCACTTTACCATCAAAGATGATAAATGAGTGCATCAACTCCACTACACGTTCTTTAGAAAAAAGTGCATAGGCGGTGAAATCTAATATTGAAGGTGTTCTACCCTCAATCATACGATCCAACCCCAACTCTTTTTCTTTCCATACTGCATAAAACTTTTTAGGTGTGCCTACTGTTCCATATTGAGGTGAATGACTGTTACCTACGAGAGTGATTTGTATGTATTTGAAGAGTTTTTGTATCTCTCCGGTATCTTGGTTGCGTATCATTTGAGAGATGGCTTGTTCAGACTCAACACTTGGTTTTTTTAACTCTATCACACCAAAAGGAATGCCGTTTATAAATAACACCAAATCTGGTCTTCGTGTTTTTACCTTGACATCTTTTATCTCTCTGTCAACTACAAACTCTTCAGTGAAATGAAATACATTATTTTGAGGATTCTTATAGTCTATATAATGCAGAGAAAAACTCTTCTTGACACCATCTATTAGCTCTTCAGTATAAGCGTTACCCAGCAGGAGCTGATCACTTATCTTTTGATTGGCTGTCATCAACCCTTCATTGAGTGATTCATCCAGATCATCTATAGCTTTGGCGATGTTCTTTGCAGAGAAAGGATAGTGTGTCCCTTTATACTCAAAACCATTAAGCTTTTGTAATTGCTGCAGTAGAATATCTTTAAGTACTACTTGCCCGGTATTATTTCTATGTTTTTTCATCTCTTCAGGAGAGATGTATTTATAACCCATTGCCTTTAGTAATTCTATGGTGTTTTGCTGTATTTGGGTTTCGCTTGTATTTGGGGTGTTCATGCTACTCTACCAGATACTTATTTTCTTTGACATAATAATCCATAAGATACTCTATACTTCGCGTTATATCTTCTCCATCATAAAAAGCTATCATCTGCTTATTAAACGCTAGTTTGTCTTTTGCTTTTATGTTGAGTATGGGGTAACCGTTGTATAGTAGTATGCCGTTCATAATCAGTCGTGAAGTTCGTTTGTTTCCATCATAAAAGAACTGGCACTTTGCTCCAAAGAGAAAGTAGGTTATGGCGCTAACGATAGGGTGTGTTATTTGTCCTATCTTTTCTCTCCCCTCTTCAAAAAGTGCATCTAAGTCACTTGCCTTTGGCGGTAAGTACTCTGTCCCGCCTATATTCACCCCGGAGGTTCTAAACGCTCCCCAACTCAACGCTTCTTCAAAAGCTACTTTTTCATGCAGTTTTAAAAGAGTGTTTTTATCTACCTTGAATTGCTCTTTTTCTATGAGGTCAAAGAGTAGGTTTACACTTTTGTTTTGGTTAAGTATCTGCTGCTCATCACTGAGCTTATGTCCACCTACGGTCACACCTTCCAAGAGTGTTTGCACTTCCGGGTAAGTCATAGCATTACCTTCCAGTGCAGAGGTATTGTATATAAAGTCTATCTTGTCTTTTTTGGCTAACATGAAAGCATGTTTTTTGTTAGATTTAAATAGTGCCAAGCTACTAGTATCTATATTGTTTATTTCTGTGCTATTTAGTTTCATTTTGTTAGCCTTTCTTTTTATTATTTTATTTTAGCATTAAATCCAGGATTTCCAAATTTCTTTTTTCTTGACTTAACTTAGTACATCCTGCTACAATTCTCGTACAAAAGTTCCCATCTGCTGATAAGACTCCAAGGGAGGCTTCTTCGGATAGGTAGATTGGGTCAAAGTTCATATTAATTATCCGACATAAAATCTCTTCTTTTTTCTCTTTCAATATCTTCTTCCTTCCATTGAATTATTTCTTTAATTTTTTGCTTATGTTTCAATAATTTAGTACTAGATAAAATATAAAGTAAGGATTCAAAATACTCTTTTTCTTTTTCTAGCATTGGCACTCTACTTCCTTGCCAACTCCAAGTAGATGGTTCAAATGATAACTTATCAAATAGTTCAAATGATTGATTATAATTTAAAAAATATTCTATAAACTCTTTTCTTCTTTCATGAGAGTATTCAGCTATCAGTTCAAAAATAAAAATAATATATTCCTCATTTTCTGAATATTTCTGTATTAAATTTTTGATAGTGCCATCAACTTTTTCTTTAATAGCATCATTCTTCGCATCCTCAAAAAAAGCCTTTAAAGAATCTCCTCCGATATAAACATTCTTTTGCCTTATATGGAAAAGTGAATCAACTAATTTAAAAATAATTTCTTTATGATCATTCCTCTTCCATATAATTGAAAAATCACTAGTAATATCATAAGAGTTTATATAACTTTCCTTATTAAACATATGGTTTATATAATCTTCAATAAATGTGTTATCTAATGTTAATATTTTATTCAATGCACTATTATCATAATCACAATGTTTATCATTTTCTAAACATAGTAAATAAATATTTTTAAGAAGTTCTAAGTTATTTATAAAATAAGTTTCTAAATTTTCAAAAATATTACTATAAATATTAAATATATCACATATAGAACCTATGAAGTTTGTTTCTTCATCTTTACTTCTATTAAGAACTATATTAATAATTTCTATTATTATAGTTGGTCTAATTAGTAGATACTTTTCAAGATAATTTAGAGAGTTGGAGTAAAGTACTATTTTTGTATTTTTATATAAACTTAATAATTCATCAACTTCTTTTTCTGTAATCTGTTCTTCTGGTAATATCGTAAAAAATTGAAAAAGTAAATTATCTTTATGAGTATAATCATATTGATTTAAAAGTTTATACGCTTCAATTTTACCTAAAATTTCAATAAGATTTAAAATATTTAAATTAAGTGAAATTGGATTTCCTAACTTTAAATATTCAGTAACTACTTGTATATATAATTGCTGATTATTTTTTGCTAAAATATTAAATAACTCATTTAAGTTATTGGTTAATCTATAGTTATCTCTTCCTTTGTCTTTATAAATTACTTTGCAGAACTCAAATAGATTTGTCCAATCTTCAAATGAATAATTCTTAAAAAAATTTAATAGTCTATCTATTCTAATTTTATCAATAACTTTCCAATCTGTTTTTTCAGAATCCTTATTTTCCAAAGAAATATCTATATTATCCAACAGAAGAATTCTTTCTATTTGATAATCTTTATGTTTAAAACTTTCACGAATATGCTGATCATATTTAATATCTTTCTTATCTAAAGCATCTAAAAGATATTGAACTATTTTACATTCTTCATAAGAGTTTTCATCAAAGTTATTACTAATAAAATCTAATATATGCTCACTATCCCAAAGTTCAACTTTAGATATACCATACCTGTAACCAAATCCTGATGGATATTTTTCTATTAGCCTTAAAACATCATATTTATATTCTTTATTTTGATAAAGAGAAAAAACTTTATCCAAAATACTTTTTCTTAAATTTTGCAACTCATTTGTTTCATAAAGTTTATAAAACAACATCGTATACTGATTACCTTTAAATTTATTATCTTCAAACTCTGCTTTAAGTAAATAGCTAGAAATTCGAATAAATAGTTTTGTAATTAAAACATCTTTACCATTATTAGTTAACTGCCACAAGGTATTGATTAATTTGTTCTCTTTAAAATAGCCATAGCTATAACTATCATTTTGATATCCATAATTTTTTATCAACTTTGTAATAATTAGTGATAATTTTGAAGGTTCCTTTTTTAAATATTTGACTATCAACTCTAAAGCTATAACTATATTCTCATGGTCATTACAAAAGACAGATAATATATCTAAAAATTTATCATTTTGATTGTCACTGTCTTTTTTCCAAAAATCTAATAATTCTAATTCAAGGTTTTGTTCAGGTAATTCATTAATTTTCCTATCTATGTGAACTAAAATATCTGTCTGTTTTAAAAACCAAAACATATGCATCACTAACAATAAATTCTCTTCATCTTTTTCATATTTAATCCATAACTTATCTATAGGATCTTTCAATTCTTCTCTAATATATTCACTATTAAAAGTTTGGAACAATGGGGTTAAAGCATCTGCTACTCTTTTTTTATATTGAGGAAAAAAGTTATCAAAAATTGTGTATATATCAATTTTCTTATCAACAAATACAATCTTATAAAAAAGATACATAGATAATATTTGGTCTGATATTTTTACAACTTCATTTTTATATAAATCAACCAGTTCTAAATTATTAAGCTTCTCTACCTCAAACCAAAACTCTGAAGAAGAGATATTAAAACTACTCTCTACTAATTTCATCTGTTCAGAATTAGATTTATCAACTACTCTAAAAAATGAAATAATAACAATGCTTATAAGTAAATTGTTATTTTCATATATTGATATATCTTTATTTACTGTTTTAAAGTACTCATCATAGATAGTAGTTACATCATAAATTGAATCTAATTTATCTGTTTCTTTTGCTACCTTAGCGGACATTAAAGCAAGTCTTGGATTTCCTTGTGAAACTTCTACAATTTTATCAAGATATATAGGATTAGTTATTTGATATTCATCTTGAATTATACTTTTAATCTCTTTTTCGCTAAATTGCTTTAGCTCTATCTCTTCTTTAGCAATAGATTGTGGTACTTTTTCTAAAACTGTACTTTTTGCATAGTCTCTAACTGTTGCGACAATTTTAATTTTATTATCTCTAATTTTATCGGAGTAATATTCTTGAATGTATTCTAAAGCTTGATATACTCTATTGATATCATCTATTAAAATAAGATATTTTTCATCTTTAAAATGAGCTTTAATATCATCAAATAAATTCACTCCTCTATTTAATATAGCTTTAAATCTAAATTGATTTTTATTAGCATAATTTTTACATTCTTCAAGTGCAAACTTTGTTTTTCCTATTCCTGCACCACCAGTAATAAAAAGTATTTGACTATTATTTAATAAGTTATCAAATTTTTCTATTTCATCTTTTCTAAATTTAAAAGATGTATTTAATGAAGTTGAATATTTACTGCTATCATAGATTTTAATGAAATCATCATAATCTAAAATTTGATTTGTATCAATCTCTATATTAAAAAAATCCTTCACTATCATAGAAAAATTATTATTTAGATCATTTGATATCATTGAATTTGTAAAAACCATACAATCAATACTATACTCTTTACACTTATTTTTAAGAGTTTCTATATCTTTGGGTTTAATATCTGAATTACAAGCTAAAATAATTTTTTCTATATTATTTGTAGATATTTTCGTTTTTGATTCATCAAAACATTTATCTAAGTCATCTAAAAACTTATTTAATATATTAGTTTTTTGAGTAGTATATTCCATAAACACATATTGACCACTATCAAGTATTGCAAAACTATCGGGTGTACCTTTGATTGGCTTATCTTCTGCTAGTTTTGTTCCATTAGACTGTATCTGATATGAATATTTTTTACTTAGATAACTATCAATCAGTTTATGAAATTTTGTAGCATCAATCTCGACTAATGCTTTTTCAATTTGATTAACTTTACTCATATCACCCTCACTCCCCCACTCAACAACCTCTGCATCAACCCACGTTTCTGCTCTTTAAGTGCTTCACGTTCATTTTTAAGTAGATCTATCTCTTTATCTGCAAGGGTTACAACTTCAGCTATTTTTTGCTGTTCTTTTAGTGGTGGGAGTTTAATTTTTATTTTGGATAAATCTGTTGAATTAATTGCTGGATAGCTTGTTCCTGTGCATCTAAGAAGAACTTTGCTAACAAACTCATCCCAATGTAAGTAGTGATATAAATATTCTGAAGATTCTAATGCTCTAATTTGTGCATATCCTGTAGATGCAACATAATTTCCAGTTGACTTAAAGAAGAAATTATTTTTTTGATATGGTCTAACTGTTTGATATAAAATATCATCTTTTTCAAGTAATCTTTGTGCTCGACTTGGTGCATTGTCACTATTTATTATTGACTCTTTTAATAAGGTACCATTTTTAACACTTTTCAAATCTATATAAACAAAAGTTTCAGGTAAATTGTTATTTTTAGGATTTATTTTAGCTATATCCCCCAACTTCACCTCTTCCCACTCCCCATTCAAAAGCTTCTGCATCAACCCTTTTTTGAGTGCTTCTTTAGCTTTTATAAGTGCTTCCTGTTTGGTGATCGCATCATCCCAAGTAGTGAGGATTTGGGCTATTTTTTGTTGTTCTTTTAGGGACGGTAAGACTATAGGAAATACTTCTACATCAGACTTTGTGATATTTGGATCTTTTCTACTACTAGCTGCAAACCTTTGCCAGTAAAATACCCTATGATTAAGATATTCTAAAATATACCTTGCATCAATATTTTCTTTTAAAATCAATACTGACAACGCTTGATTTGATGCTGCATTAACTTTTAATAATCCTGTTCTACCAATTTGATTAAATCCTCCATACATTGCAACAAGGATAGAATTAATCGGAAATATTTTTATACTCGTTTCTCTAAGGGCATAATCTGTAATTTTTTCTTCTGTGTTATTAATTAAACTGTTGGTTAAATCTGTAGTCTTTACCCAAGGTATACTACCATTTAAAAAGAATTTATTATTACTTCTTAGTGGTGTAGAACCTGACTTAACAGTTGCAATATCTCTAATTTTCACAA
>Ga0209013_10005096_pt1 | contig 11379 bp, 8 predicted proteins | sample Cruoilmetagenom2_FD_187291 | JGI IMG/M metagenome (GOLD analysis project Ga0209013, IMG submission 187291) | Oil polluted marine microbial communities from Coal Oil Point, Santa Barbara, California, USA - Sample 2 (SPAdes) (version 2) | ecosystem: Environmental > Aquatic > Marine > Oil seeps ...
GTTGGACAGAAGAGTACAGATAGATAAAAATCTTAGAGGTACAGCACTTGAGTTGGATGGAATGAGAGACCTTGAGTTGAATGATGAGGGTGATTATGCGGCTGCATCTGCAGAAACTATCGTAGATAGTGCTATTTTAGTGCAACAGCGCAAAGAATTAAACGAGATTGAACTTGCTTTAGATAAAATAAAAAAAGGAACATTCGGTATATGTGAAATGTGTGAAGAGCCAATAGGCCTTGCACGACTTGAAGTGAAGAACTTTGCACGTTTTTGTATCACATGTCGGGAGATCAACGAAAAAGAACAGAAATAATAAGGGGAATAGAATGAAATTAGGGCTATATATTTTTGCAACACTGGTATTGATGGGACTTATTGGAGCGTTTACGTATAGTATCAATCCAGATTACTATGCGTTAGAACTGATGGGAATTAATTTTAATTTTCCGGTTGCCATTTGGATCGTTATGCCTATGTTCATTTTATTTATTTTTACACTTGGACACATGTTCTTTTATGGTTTAAGAAACTATTTTGTACTTAAAAAATGGCAAAAAGACACACATACGCTGGAAGATGCACTCTACTGGTCTTTGGTAAATGAACCAAAGGAACAAAAGTATGGCATATCTGATATAGGGAATTCTGCACTCCTTTTGTCCAAAGCATCGATCAATGTTTCTGATAATATCGAAGGGTTGACACCAAGACTTGCACGGGTTGTGAATATTATCCAAAAGATCAAAAACGGTGAATATGTTGATTTAAAAGAAGAGAAAATGGCTAAAGTCTTTAATGCAGGCAATCCGATCCTCATTCAAAATAGACTTAACTGTTTAGATACTGATGATAATTTTGTCGAAGGTGTGATGAAGTCTACGTCACAGTATTCTGATGTGGTACAATCTGAAGCACTTGAAATGTTTGCAAGTAAAAAGAATTTTACACAGGCACGTAAATATGCAAAAGTCTTTGATATGAAAAGCTTTTTTGTTATGCTTGAGAGAGTGAACTCAAAAGATGATCTTGAGCTTACATCTGAAGTGCTCGAAGATTTTGTCAAGGCACTTGATTTTAAATGTGAAGACTTTGTAAAAATTGCTGAAGTGACTAAAAAATACTTTAAACCCGAAGAGAATTTACTGCTCTTTAGAACTTTTCAATTAGAAAATGATAAAGCGCAAAATGCATTCCTTTATCTTCTGTTTGAATATGAGCTTACAGATCAGATCGGTGCCTATCTTGATGAACAGGAACCAGATCACTTTATGAAGTTCAGAGCACTCTATGAACTTAAAAAACAAAATGCTAAATACAAATTGGAAGATATTATTGATATCAATTCCGTTTGTAAGGTAACAAAACCTTACTAAAAGTGCATCATGCCTACCTTAGACTTTAGCAAACCTCTCTACGCCTTAGCCCCTCTTGCGGGCTTTACTGATCTTCCTTTCCGTTCTGTTGTTAAAAAGTTCGGTGTTGACCTCACCGTATCTGAAATGATAAGCTCCAATGCTTTGGTACACAACAGTAAAAAAACACACCGCATGTTGGAAAAGAACCCTATAGAAAATCCCTATTCTATTCAGATCGCAGGGTCTGACCTGGACGTTATCAAACGTGCAGTGGAAATTATTAATGAAAGAGATGATGTAGATATCATTGATCTCAACTGTGGCTGTCCTGCACCCAAAGTGGTCAATAATCTTCAGGGATCTTCTCTTTTGACAGATCTACCCCAAATGGCAAAAGTCATAGAGACGATCAAAAAATATTCAAACAAAGAATATACTTCTGTGAAGTTTCGTTTAGGCTTTAATGAAAAAAACCATGAAAAGATAGCAAGAATATGTCAAGAGAGTGGGGCAGACTATATCGCAGTACATGGAAGAACGAGAGCAGGCAGATATAAAGCGCCTGTGGATTATGATGCCATTGCAGAGATAAAAAGGGCTGTCTCTATCCCCGTGCTTGCCAACGGTGACATAGACTCTCCTGGCAAAGCGAAATGGGTACTTGAACACACTGGTGCAGACGGCATTATGATAGGGCGTGCAGCAGTTGGTAACCCTTGGATATTCAAGCAGATAAAAGAGGGTATGGAAGAACCGACATCAGCACTCATCAAAGAAGTGGTGCTGGAGCATTTTGATCAAATGATAGAGCATTATGATAAATATGGTGCTATTGTCTTTCGAAAAAACCTGCACTCTTACTCTAAGGCAGGCTATCCGGGGGCTTCTGCCTTCAGAAACCTGGTGAACCGAATAGAAGACCCTCTTGAAATGCGGGGAGAGATAGAAGCATTCTTTTCACAGGATCTTTTGGCTTAAACTTGACATTCATCAAAAGCAAAAGTGTTAAAATTGACTATAATCACTAAAAAATAAAGGGTCTGCTTTATGACTTTTGTCTTTATTAAAACTATTCATCTTTTTGCTGCATTTATCTACGGGGGATTTCTCATCGTCGATAATCTTTTTTTAGTCCACATTAAAGAATCATACACAGGTGAAGAACATAAAGAGATCAGAGAATCTTTTATGAAGTATGTACGTAAAGTGGTGCCGCCAAGTCTTTTAGTGGCTGTGCTTACCGGACTTTACCTTATCATACAGGTTTTTGGTCCTATAGGTTCAGAGGGGATGAGCTCTTTTCAAATGATGCTTTCACTCAAAGCCTTTTTGGGGATATGGCTGGGTATCAGAGGGTTTGCACAAGTCTATATGGGGATTCAGCCTTTGGTATTTAAAAGCCATGTATTGCCTTTTGCTTTTGTTGTGACGATACTCTTTTTATCCCAGTTTATGTATCTTTAGTATTTTCGCTTTTCTCATCTACTATACTATCAACTCTTCTTGTTCTCTCTACAAGAATAGCGAGAACAAAACTGGTAAATACAAAGCCTAAAAAGAGGAAAAGTCCTATTTCTAAATGTGTTCCGTTAGAGGTAATGATATTAACGGGAGCACTACTTTCTTCAAACGTCTTTAACTCATGACTTACTACACCATCAAGACCTATATAGGCCATAAAGATAGAAACCACCATCACATCTGCCATGGACCATTTGGTTGATTTAAGGGCGAAGAAGCGTACGATGGCATTGTTCCCTATAAAGCTTTTGCTGTAGAAGTATAAATAGGTAGATAAAAGTTTTAAAGTAGGAAATATAATACTAAAGGTCGTCAGTAATACCCCTACAAATATCATTTTGGTTTCAGGGGACTCTAACAACAACTTTACCATGTCAGAGATACTTTTACTTTGAAAAAAGAGGATTTGATTTGTAAAGATAATGGGTTTGTCAAGGATCGTAAAGTAGAACTTATCGATCTTGGCTTCCAGATCTAGCATAGGCAGAAAGATACCAGGGATCAGCAGTGCTACACTTGTAAGGGAGAGCAGGAGCAGTGAAATAGAATTTAGGATCGTTCCTTGAAGAATGACAAGTAAAATAAGCCCGGCCGCCATCATGAGGGTAGCCATCGTGTATAGATTCATCTCTTCGGCTTTTTCATCCAGTTTTTTTCTTAATACAATACCGCATGATCCATAATCACTGCATTCATAACGTGTGAAAACCTGATCGTATAAACTCATATCTGTATGCTCTACATTGCTTTGCATCAGGCTGCGCAGTTTATCTTTCATCACCGCTTTGACGACTTTCTGGTTTGCCGGTTTTTCCAGTTCATTCATCACCGAATCAGTGAATTCAGGTACTCTTTTTCTTAAGCCTTTGATGTCCACAAGTGAATCTGTGACCATTTGTTTACCAGAACCCAGCAGACTGTCAATAAAACCTCTCTTCTTTTTATTCTGTTCCCGTACCTTTTTATCTGCTTCTACGATAAGTGTATCGATGATCGTTTCCACATAGCTTTTGATCTCAGATCTGCTTGTTGCAGTAAAATCAAACTCATCGATCTTCTCATCCATGACATCGGCGATCTTCTCCGCCCAGATCGTAGAGTTGAAAAGCCCGTACTGTACACCGTGCAGTTGTGTATAATCCAGTTTTAATGCCTTTGCCTCATTACCGGTTTCTATAAGATGGTTGGCGGAGTAAATGATGGCAGAGAGCAAGAGAATACTTAGTATCATCAACAAATAGGAAAATATTTTTTTAATATTCTGTGAGATAAATGCCATTTTCTTTACTTCCTAAAGGTTGATTTTAAAGATTTTACTTTTATATAGTATGAGTATAGCGAAATTAGTGTAAATATTTTAGAAAAATGTTATAATTCCAACTTAATTTTTGGAGTCGTTGAAATGATAGTTGAACTTATATTGGTGGGTATCTTTATTGGTACCATGTCAGGCTTTTTTGGAATAGGCGGAGGGATGATCCTCGTGCCTATACTTTTAGCATTGGGTTTTGGTATTAAAGATGCCATTGGTATCTCTATTGTGCAGATGGTTTTTTCTTCTATTTACGGCTCCTACCTGAATCATAAAAAAGGTTCACTGATCGTAGGTGAGGGGATCTTTGTTGGTGTTGGCGGATTTGTCGGTGGATACATCGGAGGCTATGTCACACAGTACATCGCAGACAGCGTGTTGCAGTTTACTTTTTTCGGACTGCTTCTTTTCGCACTTTTTAGGCTCTTTTTCTCACAAAACCATGAAGATGATGTACAGACAAAGACATTGAACAAAGGCTTGCTTTTTGGTATTGGAGTAGGGATAGGTATTTTCTCCATTACTCTGGGTATTGGCGGTTCAATCATTTTAACACCACTACTGGTCGGATTACTTCATTATCCTCTTAAAAAAGCGGTGAGTGCAGGACTTTTCTTTGTGGTCTTTTCTTCTGTGGCAGGGATGATAAGTCGTTTAACTACAGGCACGATAGACTTTTCAAATGGCTTGGTAGTAGCACTTGCATCACTTGTAGGTGTGGCACTGGGTATTTGGCTCAAAGACCATGTGAGCTCAAAGAAGCATAAAACGGCACTTTTAGCGCTTTATGTGTTTGCATTGGGTATGTTGATGAAGAAGATGTGGTTTTGATAAAATTAGAAATTAGAAATTAGAAATTAGAAATTAGAAATTTGGAGAGTTATGGCTGTTAAAAAAGATATGATACACGTTTATGGGGCAAGAGAGAATAATTTAAAAAATATAGATATCAGCATCCCTAAAAATAAACTGGTAGTTGTGACCGGTATCTCGGGGTCGGGTAAATCTACTTTGGCTTTCTCTACACTGTATGCGGAAGGCCAGAGACGCTATATCGAGTCACTTTCGAGTTATGCCAGACAGTTTTTGGGACGTGTGGGAAAGCCTGATGTAGACAAGATAGAAGGACTTACTCCTGCCATCGCTATCGATCAGAAAACCACTTCCAAGAATCCGCGTTCTACCGTAGGTACGATCACAGAGATCTATGATTATTTGAGACTGCTTTTCTCACGTGTAGGTGAACAGCACTGTCATGAGTGTGGAAAACCTATCTCTTCTATGTCTGCTTCAGATATTATCGAAGAAGTGTTGAGGCTGCCTGATGGTGCAAAACTTGTCATTATGGCACCACTGGTCAAAGAGAAAAAGGGTACCTTTTCAGATATGCTGGAGTCTCTTCGACATAAAGGCTATATCCGTGCCATGATAGACGGTGTGATGGTACGTCTTGATGATGAGATAGAACTTTCTAAAACCAAAAAACATACTATTAAAGTGGTTGTTGACAGAGTGGTTGTGAAAGATGAGAGTCGTGACCGTATAGGGCAGGATGTAGAAAAAGCGCTTAAAGAGAGTTATGGTGAGATGGAGATCGAAGTACTCAACTTTGAAGAGTTGGACTTGGAGAGACAACACATACACTATTCTGAACATTTGGCCTGTTTTGACTGTAAGTTGAGTTTTGAGCCGTTAGAGCCTGTAAGCTTTTCATTTAACTCACCCAAAGGTGCCTGTCCTACCTGTGACGGTCTAGGTATTCGTTATGCCATAGACTTAAAGAAAGTAATAGACCAGGAACTGTGTATTGATAAAGGTGCTGTGAAGATCATGTATGGTTTTAACAAGAGCTACTATACTAAATTTCTCAATGCCTTTTGTGAGCAAAATGAGATAGATATCAAGCTTCCGTACGGAGAACTCGAGACACATCAGCAAAAAGCCATACTTTATGGTAACGGCGGTACAGTAGACTTCACATGGAAACGTCATAAGCTTAAACGTGAATGGCCGGGTGTGGTGAAATTTGCTCATGATATGTTTAAAGAGGAGAAAGATCTTTCAGAATATATGACAGAAAAAGTATGTGATAAATGTGATGGTCACAGACTTAGACCCCGTTCTCTGGCAGTAAAAATAGAGGGAAAAAATATCGCAGATATCATCGATATGCCTATAGAAAAATCGTATGCCTATTTTGAAGATAAAGAGAGTTTTTCCCACTTGACCGAGCAGCAAAAGATGATCGCCGAGTCCATACTCAAAGAGTTGTATGAGAGACTCTATTTCCTGCATGATGTAGGCTTAGGGTACATTACGCTTTCTCGTGATGCCAGAAGTATCTCGGGTGGAGAAGCACAGCGTATACGTATCGCTTCTCAGATAGGTTCGGGACTCACAGGTGTGATGTATGTCCTTGATGAACCAAGTATCGGACTGCATGAAAGAGATACGATGAAGCTCATCCGTACCTTGAACTCATTACGGGAAAAAGGAAACTCTGTCATCGTGGTAGAGCATGACAAAGAGACGATCCTGGCAGCGGACTACATCATCGACATTGGTCCGGGAGCAGGGGAGTTTGGTGGTGAAGTGGTGTTTGCAGGTGATGCGAAGAAACTCGCTAAAGCAAAAACGCTCACGGCAGAGTATATGTATGGCAAAAAAGAGATCTCTTACTCGCATGATAATCCTCAAAATGAGTGGATAGAGATCAAAAATGTCACTTTGAACAACATTGAAAAACTGGATGCCAAGATACCGTTACGGAATTTTGTATGTATTACAGGAGTTAGCGGATCTGGAAAATCTTCGCTGATATTGCAAACTTTGCTTCCTGTGGCAAGAGAGTTGCTTAACCGTGCTAAAAAGGTCAACAAAGTAGACGGTGTAGAGATCAATGGGCTTGAAAAACTTGATAAGGTCATCTATCTGGACCAAAGTCCCATAGGAAGAACACCTCGGTCCAATCCTGCTACCTATACAGGTATCATGGATGAGATACGTAAACTTTTTGCACAGACCAAAGAAGCGGAACTGAGAGGTTACAAGATAGGACGTTTTTCTTTCAATGTCAAAGGCGGACGCTGTGAGAAGTGTCAAGGGGACGGGCAGATAAAGATAGAGATGCACTTTCTGCCTGATGTGCTTGTCTCTTGTGATACCTGTGACGGTACACGCTATAATGCACAAACACTGGAAGTACGTTACAAAGGAAAATCGATAGCGGATGTCCTTGCCATGTCAGTGGGGGAAGCATTGGAATTCTTCAAAGCCATTCCTATGATAGCGGTGAAGCTAAAAACTTTGACCGATGTGGGACTTGACTATATTACTTTGGGTCAAAATGCAACGACACTTTCCGGTGGTGAAGCACAGCGTATTAAGCTGAGTAAAGAGTTGAGTCGGAAAGATACGGGACAAACACTTTACATCCTGGATGAGCCTACGACAGGGCTTCACTTTGCTGATGTAGACAGACTGACAGGGGTAGTACATCATTTGGTTGAGCTGGGAAATTCTGTAGTTGTCATAGAGCATAACCTCGACATGGTTAAAAATGCCGATTACATCATAGATATGGGACCTGAAGGTGGTAATAAAGGCGGACTGATCATTGCTACAGGAAGTCCGGAAAAGCTGGCTGCCGAATATAAAGAAACCGGCTCGTATACCGGTGAGTATCTGGCTAAAGAGTTAGCGTAGACCGTTTATGGTCTGTGAAAGCTTTTTACACTTGGTTTTGGCTTTCGGTTCTCATTTGCAAATGTCAGAGACATTTTTACAATATAAAGCAGAAAAAGGGCTGCGAGGATCTCATATCCCATGGACCAGGTTAAAACGAAAAATGATTGTTCATAAATAGATGAAAAAAGATCGGCAGATCCCTCTGCGACATAAAAGAAAAAAAAAAGAATACCAGCGATATAGGGAAGTATAGCAAAGTAGATACCCAGAAAGATCATTTCAAAACCTTCTGGAAAAAAAAGAGGGGTCTTTTGAAGATCAACTTCCTGTTGCGAAAAGTTTGTATTTAATTTAGGAGGGGGTTCTTGGTTTGTCCGTGACTTACTTGTATGATTATTCATCATTTTGTGTTGTTGCATAAAGTGATTTCTCCCAAGTAGTTTGGATTTATTCAAGTATAATGCATAATAATAACAGCATATATATTAATGTTAAGTTAAATAAAATTGATTAGAGAAGCACAAATTTAAAAAGCATCAACCTCTAACAGAGAATAGGTTAAAATACATAAAAAACTAGGCTTTTTCTTGAAAACAATCACTATTATAGATACTTTCGGCTTCTTCTTTCGTTCTTATTTTGCACTTCCTCCTCTACGTAATTCTGAAGGTTTTCCTACGGGACTTTTAACAGGCTTTGCCAACCTTGTTGACTCTTTGCATCGTGACCACAGTACGGATTATCTGGTATTTGCACTGGATGCAAAAGGCAGAACATTCCGTAATGATCTTTACCCGGAGTATAAAGCCAATCGTGACGCTGCGCCGGATGATCTGGTCAAACAATTACCCGTTGCCATAGAGTGGATAGACCAGATGGGATTTGCCAATCTTTCTCGTGAAGGATTTGAAGCAGATGATGTCATTACGACGGTTACAAAATTTGCCAAAGAAAAAGGGATAAAAGTCCGCATCGTCTCTCACGATAAAGATCTCTATCAAATGATCGAAGACGGTAAAGTGGAGATGTATGATTCTGTGAAGAAAAAAGTCATTGATGTGCAGGGCTGTATCGATAAATTTGAAGTACATCCCAGAGATTTCATTAATTTTCAAGCTATTCTCGGTGACAGTTCAGACAATGTGCCCGGAGTCAAAGGCATAGGACAAAAGGGTGCGAGTAAACTCATTAATGAATACCATACACTCGAAGCGATCTATGCAGACATAGAAAACTGTGGTACACCGCGTATACAGAAACTTCTTTTAGAGAGTAAAGAGAAGGCCTTTTTGTCTCGTGAACTGGTTACTATGAGTACAGATGTGTTCAAAGATATGGATGTAGAAAGTTTTGTGTTTGAAGATAAAAACTATCTTTCCTGTCTGCTCGAAGAGTTTGAACAGTATGAGATGAAACAAGCCATACGAAGAGCCAAAGTAGGGATGGAAGAGACAGAGTATGAATCTCCAAAGCCCAAAACAGTTGATCCTACACTGAGTTTTGAAGCGATCACTTTAGATACAAAAGAGAAGTTGGAGAGTGTCATTGAGGACATAGACAAAGATGCCATCGTTGCGTTTGATACGGAGACAACAGGACTCGATACTAAAGTGGCTAAAATGGTAGGGTTCAGTTTTTGTGTAGCTGCTGACAAAGCATACTATGTACCGGTAGGACATAATTATCTGGGTGTAGAAGATCAAGTAAATAGTGATGATGCTACAGAGGCACTCAAAAAATTACTTAAGCATAACATCGTAGGACAAAATCTGAAATTTGACTTTTCATTACTTTACAATCAGTATGCTTTTGAAGAGATCACTCCCTATGCCGATACGATGATCATGGCTTGGCTTTCAAATCCGGGATCGAAAGTAGGGCTTGATACTCTTGCCAAAACTTTTTTCAAATATGAGATGAAACCATTTAAAGAGATGGTCAAAAAAGGTGAAGACTTTTCTGCAGTTGCCATAGAAGACGCGACTTTTTATGCAGCAGAAGATGCATGGATGACCTATCTACTGTATGGTGCACTGAAGAAAAAGATGGAACTCTCTTCTTTGACACATCTTTTGAGAGAAGCGAAAAATGTGGAGTATCCATTTATGAATGTGCTCATGCGTATGGAACGTTTGGGGATCAAAATAAATCCTTCCAAACTCGTAGAACTGCAAAAAACACTCAGTACAGATTTGGCTACACTCACAGAAGAGATCTATGCCCTTGCCGGCTCTGAGTTTAACATCCGCTCTACCCAACAGCTGGGTGTGGTACTTTTCCAACAGATCGGTCTCAAAGGCGGGAAGAAAACCAAAACAGGATACAGTACAAATGAAGCTGTACTTACATCACTCAAAGATGAACATGACATTATCCCTAAGATATTGGAATACCGTGAATACCAAAAGATACTTTCTACCTATGTAGAGCCATTGTTAAAACTTGCCAATGCAGATGAACACTCCCGTATCTATACCTCTTTTGGGCAAACAGGTACCGCGACAGGACGTCTCTCTTCACGAGATCCCAACTTACAAAATATCCCTGTGCGTTCTGCACTTGGACGTTCAGTGAGAGAAGCTTTTGTGGCAAAAGAGGGCTATAAACTGGTGAGTATAGATTATTCACAAATAGAGTTGCGTCTTTTGGCACATTTTTCTAAAGATGCTGCTCTCCTTGAAGCCTTTAATACGGGTGTAGATATCCACTTGGCTACTTCTACTATTTTATTTGGTGAAGAGAAAGCCAAAGAAAAACGTAATTTTGCAAAGTCTGTGAACTTTGGACTTCTTTACGGTATGGGACCGAAAAAACTCTCTGACGAATTGGGTATCTCTTCAGGTGAGGCCAAAGAGATCATCACTAACTACTTTGCTTCATTCCCTACAGTTAAAAGCTTTTTGGAGGGCATTCAGGAACGGGTCAAGATAGACGGATATGTGGAGACTATACTTAAAAGAAGACGACTCTTCGACTATGAGTCTGCCAACGGTATGCAAAAAGCAGCCTTTATGCGTGAGTCGGTGAACACTGTTTTTCAAGGCTCAGCTGCGGACCTCATAAAACTTTCCATGAACCAGATAGATTCTATGATACAAGAAGAAAAACTGGATGCCTTCATGCTGCTTCAGATCCACGATGAACTCATCTTTGAAGTCAAAGAAGAGAAAGTAGACGAGATAGCTAAACGTTTTGTACATACGATGGAAAATGTCTTGGAACTCGATGTACCGTTGGAGTGTTCAGTCTCCGTGGGTGATAGCTGGGGAGAGTTGAAGTAAGTGCATATCAGAAGCTCATAGCCAGTCCGATAGCATGTCCTGAGACATTTTCACCGAATGTATATCGATATAACAATCTTGTTCGTGTGATAAAAACTGGGTAGTCACTCGAATCCAGTTCAAACCCAACACCTAGAGTAGAGAGATAGTTGAATCCCAAGGCATCACGTTGTGCTCCCAAAAAGGTGGTATTACTTCCTTCCAATACATAGCGAAGTGG
>Ga0209013_10005097_pt1 | contig 11378 bp, 8 predicted proteins | sample Cruoilmetagenom2_FD_187291 | JGI IMG/M metagenome (GOLD analysis project Ga0209013, IMG submission 187291) | Oil polluted marine microbial communities from Coal Oil Point, Santa Barbara, California, USA - Sample 2 (SPAdes) (version 2) | ecosystem: Environmental > Aquatic > Marine > Oil seeps ...
ATCTCATCTCCCACTGTATGTCCATAGGTATCATTGATCGGTTTGAAATTATCCAGGTCGCAGAATATAAGAGAGATACATTTATCAAATCTTGCAGCGTGATCAATGGCATGTTCAAGTCTGTCGCTTAACAAAAGTCTGTTGGAGAGACCGGTAAGTGGGTCATGTGTGGCCAGGTAGGCATGATCATGGGCATCTTTTCTCTGATGTGTGACATCTGAAAAGATACCTATGAAGTTTTCTATCTGACCCCGGGAGTTTGAGATCGCGTTGATACTTAACCATTCGATATATATTTCACCGTTTTTCTTACGGTTAGTGACCTCCCCCTGCCAGTAGCCATAGAGGTTGAGCTGATCCCATATTTTTTGGTAAAAGTGTTTATCGTGCTGTCCCGATCTAAGGATCTTCGGATTTTTCCCGATCACAGAGGACAAAGTATATCCTGTGATATCAAAAAAAGCATCATTGACATGTACGATATTGTTCTGCGCATCTGTGATCAAGACCCCGTCCATCGTATGCTCAAAGACCGCAGAAGACATTTCAAGTGACTTCAGGTTGTTCCTGTTATTGATCGCAGAACCGATGATAGATGCTGCTGTACCGAGCATTTCAACATTAGAGGCTTCCAGTGTCTCTTTGTGTTCATCTCCGATACCCAGAAAACCCCACCATTTGTTTTGTACAAAAATAGGCAGAATGAGCAGGGAATTGATCTTAAAGAGGTCCAGAAGCTTCTTTTTTGATTTGTCATAGTCATCTCTGCTCCCATTGACAGGCAGGTTCTTTTTCAAACGATTCTTCCAGCGCATCAGATAATGCTTACGGTACTTGATCTGCTTTTTGCCTTTTGCCTCTCTGTTATCGTTGATGTATAAAAGCTGATGGGACAAGAGTTCATCTCCCCGCTGTTCATTTTGATAGATGAATATGGATGACATGTTAGAGGCTTTTTTTAGGTTGTCCATCTCCTGATAGAGTGCTGACATCCAGTCAGACTGCTGTAAAAAGTTATGGGACATTCCATTGATGGCATGAAGAATGTTCTGCTGTCTTTGTATCTCCTGCTTGATACGTCTTTTTTCTATCACTTCTTTGTAGAGATGCAGGATGATCTTTGAAAAGCTATTTGCATCAAAGGGTTTGGAAAAAAACTGATTGACACCAAGTTCAATGGCCCGCAGAAGAATGTCGCGTTTTTCGAAGTCTGTAAAGATCGCGATCTTTACATTTTCATCTGCCTTTCTTATCTTTTCAACCATTTCCATCCCATTCATGCGCGGCATGTTGATATCTGAGAGAATGATGTCAGGATGATATTGGTGAAAAAGTGCAAGTCCTTCTACGCCGTCAGATGCCGTAAGTATAGTATCGGCATATGCAGTTAACATATGATTGAGTATAGAGGTGGTGGTTTTATCATCATCCACAATAAGTATTGTTAACTGTTCCATGACTTATATTGTAATATAAAATCCTTTTATGCAGATGAATATCTGCTGCTTCAACTGATTAAAATACTCTTTGAATATAATGATAAAAATAAAATGTAAAGACAGTATGATGAAAGATAAGGTTTTTGAAAAAGCAATAGAAAAAAAGTTTGAATTTGATGAAGCAGTGGCTTCTGTTTTTGATGATATGTTGAGTCGTTCAGTCCCTTTTTATGATGAAGTGAGGAAGTTGGTCATCTCTTTGATCCTTACAGAACAGAAAGAGGGCTTAAAGGTACTTGATCTTGGTTCTTCCACGGCAAAATTCTTGCTTGATCTGCACAGTAAAATGGATGTTGCCATGCAACTCAAAGGTTTGGATAATTCACAGGCAATGCTGGACAGAGCAGAGCAGAAATGTCAGGCATTTGGTGCAGATATTGAACTTGAATTTGCTGATATGCTGAGCTATGCGTATGATCAGGAAGATGTCATTGTGGCAAACTATACGTTGCAGTTCATACGCCCTATGCAGCGGGTAGAACTGATAAAAAAGCTTTATGACGGTTTAAATGATGAGGGAATTTTTATTTTTTCAGAGAAGGTGGTATTTGAAGATAAAAAGCTTGACAAAGAGCTTATAGACATCTATTATGACTATAAAAAAGAGCAAGGCTACAGTGAATATGAAATAGCACAGAAGCGTGAAGCTCTGGAAAATGTACTCATTCCTTTTACCATAGAAGAAAATATACAGATGTGTAAAGAGGCAGGATTCAGATCTGTAGATACTATTTTTCAGTGGTCCAACTTCGTCACTTTTGTTTCCAAAAAGTAACACTTTTCAGATATGCCCTGAAACACGGGTTTCATTTTTTAATATGAGTTATTCACAACTTATTCACCCTGTGCTAAAACGTCTTTTTTTAAAATTAAATGTGAATAATCAGAAATATTTAACATATTTTCAGTATTGGTCGCTATTCATATCATTTTCATCTTATTTAGATATAATCATCCAATTTATTTTTAAGGACATAGTATGAGTTGGACACCCGGCAGTTGGAGAAATTTTCCTATTAAGCAACAACCAACCTATCAGGATCAGGCACTTCTTGAAAAAGTGGAAGATGAGTTAGGTTCACACCCGCCGCTTATTTTTGCAGGCGAAGCAAGAAGACTGAAAGATAAACTGGCTGCAGCAGGAAGAGGAGAAGCCTTTTTACTGCAAGGCGGAGACTGTGCAGAGAGTTTTTCTGATTTTGATGCGAAGAGTATCAAAAACCTTTTTAAACTGATGCTTCAGATGAATATGGTTTTGATGTACAGTACAGGCAAGCCAGTAATAAAAGTAGGGCGTATAGCAGGACAGTTCGCCAAGCCGAGATCTTCTGATTTTGAAGAGATCGACGGTGTGAAATTACCATCTTACCGTGGCGATATCATTAACGGTATTGAGTTTAATGAAGAAGCAAGGGTGCCGAATCCTTATAATATGCTCAAAGCCTATAATCAGGCGGCAGCGACACTCAACCTTGTACGTGCATTTGCCAGAGGCGGTTTAGCAGATCTTAACAAAGTGCACCAGTGGAATCTTGATTTCATCAAAGATAATCCACTAGGAAAACGTTATGATGAATTAAGTAATAAGATAGACCACTCTATGAAGTTTATGGCTGCATGTGGGCTCAATAGTAATACCATGCCACAACTTCACCAGACAACACTCTATACTTCTCATGAAGCATTGCTTTTAAATTATGAAGAAGCCTTGACGAGAAAAGATACTGAAACAGGTGAGTGGTATGACTGTTCAGCACATATGCTATGGATAGGAGATAGAACAAGAGATCTCTCTGAAGCACATATTGAATACTTTAGAGGCATTCAAAACCCTATTGGCTGTAAAGTAGGGCCTTCGATGGGTGAAGATGAACTCATTGAACTCATAGATGCACTGAACCCTGACAATGAAGAGGGCAGACTTAATCTTATCGTTCGTATGGGAGCAGGTAAAATAAAAGAGTATTTCCCGAAACTGCTTAAACGCGTAAGAGATGAAGGAAGAAATGTGGTATGGTCCTGTGATCCTATGCACGGGAATGTTGAAAAATCTTCGAGCGGATTCAAAACCAGAGATTTTGATAATATCCTTTCTGAAGTAGAACAATTCTTTACCATTCATAAAGAGATGGGAACCGTAGCAGCAGGGATCCACCTGGAGATGACCGGAGACGATGTAACAGAGTGTACAGGAAGTACTTCCTGTGCTATTACTGCAGAAGGGCTTGCCAGTCGCTACCATACACAGTGTGACCCGCGTCTCAATGCTTCCCAGGCATTGGAACTTGCATTTATGCTTTCGGATACGATCGAATAATTTTAAAGATATACCTTATTTATGAAACTACCGTGAAGATGTTCTTTCCGTCTTCATGCCGGTAGCCTAACTCCATGTGATGAATATCCAAAATACTTTTTACAATATAGAGCCCTAATCCCAAACCTTTTTTAGAAGTGTGAAAAGGTTTGAAGTAGTTCTCCAAAGGCTCGTTCAATGCTTCCGCATGGTTAATGATCTCCAGGGTATTCTTGGAGATGACAACAACGATATGTTTGTCTGTACTGTATTTGATGCCATTGTCAAGCAGATTCTTGACCACCAGTGTAAAAAGTTCAAAATCAACCTCCACGCTGTAATCTTTTTCGATCCTGGTCGTGATGAGGCGTTTGGGATTTTCTATCATCAGCATATCGATGCTTGCTTCCAGAAGATCACTCATCTTATAGGGTTTGATGGTAAGCTCGAAGTTTTTGGAAGTGATCTTTTCGATCTTTGCAAATTCATCGATGAGGAGATTGAGCCTTTCAAAGATACTGTGCATACGCGCTTTGTTTTTTTCATCTTCCAGCATTTCACTTACCAGACGTCCTTTGGCTATGGGGGTTTTTAGCTCATGCATGATGGCACGTAAAAAGAGTTGACGGGAGTGCAGGAGTTCTCTGAGCATGGCGACAGCATGGTCAAATTCATTGGCTACCTCTGCTATCTCATCTTCTTTGTCACTTTTACAGTCTATGTCGAGATTCCCTTTGGAAAAAGTCTGGATCTTGCTTTTAAGCTCTGAGAGTGGTTTGAGACTTTTCATGATCCATAGGTAAAGCAGGATGATAAGAAGAAAAACGATGGAAAAGATAATGGCACGTTTAATAGGGAACTTGGCTTTATTTTTATTTTCCAATATGAGTTTAAAACGGTCATTGTTGATAATGATGATACGTTTGAGGTGATAGGTATCCACCGCATAACGTTTGAATTTATCTTTGTCTTTAAAAAAACGTTCTATCTTTACGACCATGCCTTTATCGGTAATGAGGGAGACATTTTGTGCTTCCAGATAGGCTTCGTCTATCTTGCCATTTTTTAAATAGTAGTCATAGAGATAATGCGTAATGGCTTTTTCCTGCTCAATGGTAGACTCTTCATGAATGGCACGATCATACTTGATCGATGAGACAAACAAAATACCAAGCAAAATCAGTGTAATAGAAAAAACAACCCTGATTTTACTGCGCAGTGAGGTGATGATCATGGGTTATACTTTTCTCATACGAGTTTATATCCTACACCGCGTACGGCCTGTATACGTTTGGAATCATCGGGGTTTCTCTCCCCCAGCTTTGACCGTATCTTGGAGATGATCACATCAAGACTTTTACCTTGTGAATCGATGCTCATGGTCCCAGCAGTGTTGATAATCTGTTCACGTGACTGTGTGATGCCCTGATGTTTGACCAGCAGGGAAAGCACTTCAAATTCAGCAGGGGTTAAAGAGAGCGCATCTTTTTTAAAGTAAAGAGTATCTCCCTTGAGTTCAAAATCACTTTTGGGTGTGGCCAGTTCACTGTTGTGTGATCTGGAATAACGTCTAAGCAGGGAAGTGATACGTGCATACATCTCTTTTGGGTCATAAGGCTTGGGAAGATAATCATCCGCCCCAAGAGCAAGGGCTTCCACTTTGTCAGTAATGTCAGATCTCGCAGAAGAGATGATAATGGGAATATCATACTTTTGCACCATCTCTTCACATACTTCCAGTCCATCCATACCTGGAAGTGTCAAGTCCAAAATAAGCAGATCATATTTTTTGACACCTGCACTCAGTCCAAGGTAGGGGTCTTCAAAATTGGTTACTTTGATATCATACTGTGCGAGGTATTCGCTTAAAAGTTCTGCAAATTCCGGATCATCTTCGATCATAAGGATATTAATCATGTGCACTCCTATATCTTATTGTAATCATGAAAGGTTAATTGAAATCAAACAGGGTTACTTGAAGCCGTTTGGGGGCAGTTCAAGTTTTTCCCATTCAAGTTTCCCCCATTTTTGAAGATCATTTTGCAGGGTATCGAGTGTTCTGTCATCATGGCAGGCAAAGCAGGCATTTGTTTCTGCGGGCATACCGTATGCCTTTGTTTGTGCGGGGTAGGTAAAGCTGAAAAGGTGTGAACGTACCGTATAAGGTGATTTTCCTGTATGTTTTGCTGTTTTGGGCATATGACACTCGATACAGAGGGAACCTTTGGAATTTTCTTTATGATGAGTATGCTGTTCGAGTGTATCCTGATGCGGCCCTATGATGGAGCCAAAAGCGTGGCATTTCATACAGGCATCATTTTTCTCAGGCTTTTGTGCAGTATTACTGAGTTTGTGCGGGTCATGACAGTTGATACAGGTGATACCGTGCTGGTACATTCTGTCATGGATATATTCATTTCCCTGTGTTCTGTTCTTCTTTGCCGCCCCGTTCGCCCAGAATTCTTTTGTTTCCTGTCCTAAAGCAAAGGGTGCAGGCAGTTTATAAGAGATGAGCGGTTTCCCCGGTTCATAGCCGTCAGGATAATCTTTTGCTTCCATCCACAGCGCTTTGGGTTTAAGATGTTCTGTTTCAAGACGTTTGTCTCTGTTTCTCATGTGACATTGAAAACAGACCTCATTGGTACGTATAGGGTCGGCAAGACTGGCTTTGAAGATAGCACTGTCGGGATCTTCCGTATGTTTACTTCCCGGTCCATGACAGCTTTCACAGGAGATAGCAGGCTCTACACGTTCCCCTGTTGACATATACCCTGTAAAGTGACAACCGTCACAGGTATTGGAGCTGGGGAACTCTCTGTTGTCATGCGGGTATGCCTCTTTGTACCAGTATTTGTAGGGTTTGAAGCTCTGCCATTTTTTTGTCTCTTCATTCCACTGGTAGTTCCCAAGCCTGTAATCCTCTTTATCGTTGATCACTGCGGGGATCATATAGCGCTGTTTGAACTTGGATCCTATGCTGTAAACAGCCTGGGCAAGTGTAAAGTCTGCGTCGGAAGGCAGTGTTGTAAAGTCTGCGACAACAGCATCAGGGTTTGCCTTTATATCTTGTATCATTTTAGCATGCAGGGAGTTTTTCCAGTTATGATGTTGTTCTTTATGGCACTCTTGACATTTTTGTGAACCGACAAAATGGGCATCTTTTTGTGCTTGAGGCTGCAGGTCAAGATTTAACCCGACACGTGTTTTGGTCAGCTGGGTATAGTAGGGTGTGATCTTGGGAAGGTTCATCCAGATGATTCCCAGGATTATCAGAAGTAAGAGGATGAAGCCAAGGAAAAACTTCTTCATAAGATGAATGCTTTTTGCATATATCTTTTGATCTCATCAAAGGTATAAGCATGTTCAGTAAAGTATTCAAAAGCGATGATGCCCTGGTAGAGTAACATATCAGAACCATCTTTGGTCGCTTTGTCATAGCTTTTTGCAAGCTTCAGGAAAGGTGTTTCTTTTCCGTAGATCACATCGACACAGGCTTTTGATGCGGGTATCACGCGCTCAAGTATCTCTTTTGGTGCGGGGAGTGAATCATCTTCAAGGCCTGCTGAAGTCATGTTGATGATCAGATCATAAGAGCTGAAAGAAGATCGGGATAAAAAATCTTCAAAGGTATGGACTTCAAATCCTTCATCTTTAAAGTAAGTGAGCCTACCTTCACTTCTGTTAAGGATGGTGACTTCATATCCTGCTTCTTTGAGTATGACAGAGGTAGATTTTGCTGTCCCTCCGGCACCTAAGAAAAGTACTTTTTTAATGGCTTTAAATTCTGATATGGCTTTTAAAAAACCGGGAGCATCTGTGTTGTATCCATAGAGTTTCCCCTCTTTCTCAACGATGGTATTGACGGCCCCCACTTTTTGGGCAAAAGGGTCCAGGACATCACAGGCATGGTAGGCATGTTCTTTATGCGGTACGGTAATGTTGATGCCTTTAAGTTTTAAATCAAAAAAAGTTTCTTTGAGTTTAGATCCGTCTTCAAGCAGGTAGCGTGCATAGCAGCCGTCAAATCCCAATCCGTTAAAGGAGAGGTTATGCATAAGGGGTGACTTGGAATGCGAGACAGGGTTCCCAAAAATCGCAAAAAGCTGTTTCATAGGGAATCCCGGCTCATCTTTAAAGGTCTTCCATCTCTTTGAGCGTAGAGAGCAGGGCAGCCAGTTTATTTTTTACTTCAAGGTACTCAAGTTCCGGTATAGAGTCAGCTACCACACCGGCACCCGCCTGAAGGGTAATACAGTCAGATTTTATAAGGGACGTACGTATGGTAATGGCAGAATCCATATTGCCGTCAAAGGAAAAATAACCCACAGACCCGGAGTAGAACCCGCGTTTGAGACCTTCATACGCTGCGATGAGTTTCATGGCTTCTATCTTGGGTGCACCTGTCATGGTACCTGCGGTGAAGGTAGCAGCAAAGAGGTCAAACATATCTTTACCCTCTTCGATGATGGCTTCTACATCTGAGACCATATGCATGACATGAGAGTATTTTTCCACACGCATCATGTCGGTTACTTCAACGGTACCGGTTTTAGCCACACGGCCGACATCATTTCTCCCCAGGTCTATGAGCATCAGGTGCTCTGCACACTCTTTTGGATCATTGAGCATTTCAAGTTCCAGCTCTCTGTCTCTGTGATGATTTTTACCGCGTTTTCGTGTCCCGGCGATAGGGCGTAGCAGTATCTCATCTTCTGTGAGACGTACCATCACTTCCGGAGAAGATCCACAGATGGAAAAATCTTCATACTCAAGCAGAAAAAGGTAAGGTGAAGGGTTCTTTGAACGCAGGACCCTGTAAAAAGAGAGTGGGTCTATCTTTCCTTTTTGCGTGTATCTGTTGGACAGAAGTATTTGAAATATATCTCCCGAACGAATATTTTCTTTGGATTCGACCACCAGTGCTTTAAACCGTTCTTCATCGATGCTGAAACTGCCTTCTCCTTCAAGTTTGACCGCTTTAAGCGGCATAGGGGTACAGGTATTGTGCAGGATCTTTTCTATGGAGGTAAGTCCATCCTGCATTGTGTCATCATTTAAAATGAGAGTCAGTTTGGCACTTTTATGCGAATAGGCAATGATGATCTTGGGACGTACCAGATCAAGATCAGGGGTATCCAGAGGATCAAGAAGATCATCCATACTCTCTTCAAGTACAGGCTCAAAGACTTTGACCATATCATAAGCGATGAAGCCTATAAATCCATCGACAAAGGAGAAACCGACCTGGGCGGCTTTTTCTTTATAGGCAGCCTTATCAACACTTTTATAATATGTTTTTAAAAAATGGAAGGGGTCTTCTTTTAGTATCTGCACGGAACCGCTTTTATCTGTATAGGTGCTTGTTTTATCTTTATAGCTCAGGCGCTCCTGTGCCCCTATAGTGATGAAAGAGAAGTTACCGTCACTGGTATTTACCACAGATTCAAAAAGCATGGTGATCTCATCCGGAAAGATCTCTTTTATCTTTCCATAGAGTGCCACAGGTGTGAGTTGGTCAAAAAGAATGGTTTTATGCATGGATCCTACTTCTTCACCACAAAAGCACTTTTGTTAATGCGGTCTCTGACTCTTACAAGTGCTGTATCGGCAGATGCTCTGCTATCATAAGGACCAATGAGCAGTTTTTTGATGCCTTTTGAAGAAGGTGCTGTGATCTTGTAGTTGAAACCGCTGTTTTTGATCACGGATAAAAAACGAGAACTTGGATTCTGTGAAAAAGAACCGACTTGAATATAGTATGTTGTTACAGATACAGGTTTGGGAGGCAGAACAGGTTTTGGAACGACAAGTTCTTTTTTTGGTTCTTCAACTTTTTTTACTTTCGGAACTTCAGTGACCTTGACAGGTTTTTCAACCTGCTGCGGTATCTGAGTATACTCTTTGGTGATACTGACGGTCTCTTTCAGGACATCTTCGATCTTCTCTTCTTTTTTAATCGGTACAGGCGTTGCGATCGGTTTTGGTTTTTTTACTGTCTTTGGTTTTTCTGCTGCCTTTGGTTTTGGGGCTTCAGGTACAGGCGCTTTGATCTTTTGCTCAATGATGTTTGAAAGTGAGAGTTCATTCTCTGTTTTTTCAGTTTTTGGAACTGTTTTTGTTTTGCTTGACGCTTCCTGAAGTTTCAGCTCCGGGGCGATGACTTCTGTTGTCTCTTCTTCTATAATGATCTCCTTGTTGGCGGGAGATGTCAGTAGAATTTTGGTTAAGATGATCGCCACGATCAATACAATGATCAATAAGGCAACGATAGTTAAAAAACTTTTGGTTTTACGGTTTTTAGGTTCGATATTATCGATAATCAAGTCGTCAAGATTGTGGTCATGCATAAGGGGAAAATCTCCAGATATAATTTTAAATTGATTATATCATATTTATATATATACTAAAGTGTATGATAGGGTAAAGTAACGATGTTGTATGCTTCCGGCAATGCAAGGGAAGGCAAACATTTCCATTTTTTTGTCATTTTTTCTTTGAGTGCATTTGAAATGACCTGAAGTTGTCTGTCTGCTTCTTCCAACGGGAGTTCGTTAACAGAGATGAACACTTGCAGACGTTCAGGGCCTTTGCCCTGATAGATGTGATAGTTGGAGAGTTTGATCGTTTTAAACAGGTGTTTGACAAGATGCTGAAATCTTTGGTGTTCATCACCTTTATACTCTATCACGAGATAGTTGGTATGGTTGTCTTTAAGTAAAGGTACCGCGATAGTATATTGTCTATCTTGATGCTGCTTTAAAAGCAGGGGAGTAAGTGGTTCATTGATGCGTTCAAACTTGGCATAAAAAGTACGATTGTCAAACTGAATCTGTTTAACGATCGTCTTTCTTTTAATGTAGTAGTGACTCTCTAAAAGGTCTAAGTCAAATACTTTTATTTTGAAGTCCTAGTAGATTGGTTTGTCATAGATAATAAAATCTTGAGCCAAAACTTTCATCTCTTCTTTGATCGTTGCATGAAGCGCCGCGTCATTGACATTGTCAAGTACATCAGCGATCTTGTTTGCAATGATCTCAAATTCTGCTTCTTTCATCCCTCTGCTTGTAAGTGCAGGAGAACCGATACGTACACCTGAAGTAACAAATGGAGATCTTGTTTCTCCCGGTACTGTATTTTTGTTCACAGTGATACCCGCAGCACCCAAGGCAGCATCTGCATCTTTACCAGAGAAGTCTTTGTCGAGGAAAGAGACAAGTACAAGGTGGTTGTCTGTACCGCCGGAAACGACATCATAACCTCTTGCTACAAGTACTTCTGCCAATTTAGAAGCATTTGCTTTCACCTGTTTTGCGTGTACTTTCCATTCATCTGAAAGGTTGTGTTTAAATCCAACTGCTTTGGCTGCGATCACATGCACAAGTGGACCACCCTGAAGACCAGGGAAGATAGCAGAGTTTACTTTCTTCGCTACATCTTCATCATTGGTCATGATCATACCGCCACGAGGTCCTGCAAGTGTTTTATGTGTTGTCGTTGTGACTACATCAGCATATGGGAATGGGCTAGGGTGTTCACCTGCACATACAAGTCCCGCAATGTGAGCAATGTCAGCAAATAAGATA
>Ga0209013_10005098_pt1 | contig 11377 bp, 10 predicted proteins | sample Cruoilmetagenom2_FD_187291 | JGI IMG/M metagenome (GOLD analysis project Ga0209013, IMG submission 187291) | Oil polluted marine microbial communities from Coal Oil Point, Santa Barbara, California, USA - Sample 2 (SPAdes) (version 2) | ecosystem: Environmental > Aquatic > Marine > Oil seeps ...
GATCTATATTTTCATGATTTTTTAGTGGATAATTCCCATTTTGAATCTGTTATTCAAGATCCAGATGATATCATTACCATTTTATTTTCCTCGGGTACAACAGGTGAACCTAAAGCAATTCCATGGACACATACAACCCCAATTAAAAGTGCATCAGATGCGTATTATCATCATAACATTCAAAAAGATGATGTAATATGTTGGCCAACAAATCTAGGCTGGATGATGGGGCCATGGTTAGTATTTGCAGCATTAATTAATAAGGCATCTGTTGCTTTATACTACGGAGCCCCAATGGGAGAAGAGTTTGGAGCTTTTATTCAAGATACAAACGTCACCATGTTAGGAGTGGTTCCAAGTATTGTTAGAAACTGGAAAAATAGTTCGTGTATGGAAGGTTTTAACTGGCAGTCAATCAAATGTTTTAGTTCTACAGGAGAAGCTTCAAACGCAGAAGAAATGGAGTATTTAATGAAGTTGGGTGATCATAAGCCTATTATTGAATATTGTGGCGGAACTGAAATAGGTGGAGGGTATGTTACAAGTACTATGGTCCAACCAAATATTGCGAGCACATTTAGTACACAAGCTCTTGGTGGTGAATTTGTTTTATTAAATGAAAACCATGAAATGTCAAATAAGGGTGAAATGTTTTTAATTCCACCTATAATGGGCTTATCAAATAGCTTGCTAAATAGAAATCATCATAATGTTTACTATAAAAATATTCCTAAATATAATGGAAAGGTTTTGCGTAAACATGGTGACGAATTAGAACAGTTATTCAACGGGTATTATAGGGCACAAGGGAGAGCTGATGATGCAATGAATTTGGGCGGAATTAAAGTGAGTTCGATCCAAATTGAAAAGGTAATCAACCAGTTAGAATTTATAAAAGAATCTGCGGCAATTGCAGTTTCTCCAAAAAACGGAGGTCCGGGTAGATTAGTGATTTATTACGTTGAGAGGAATACTCTTTTAAATTCAAAGGAAAGATTACAAAAAGCAAAAGAAATAATTAGAAATCAGTTAAATCCCTTGTTTAAAATTAGTGATTTAGTTAAAATGGAATCACTACCAAGAACCGCTTCAGGGAAAGTGATGCGTAGAAAATTACGAAGCGCTTATAATAAATAAATTACAATGAAAATAATATCATATAATGTAAACGGTATTCGTGCAGCAATAAAAAAAGGTTTTTTAGACTGGCTTCAAGCTGCCGACCCAGATGTAATTTGTATTCAAGAAACCAAAGCGCATAAAGAACAACTCGATCTTCAATTATTTGAAGCTGCTGGTTACCCCCACAATTATTGGTTCTCTGCTCAAAAAAAAGGTTATAGTAGCGTTGCGGTTTTTTCTAAAACCAAACCAAACCATGTGGAATACGGAACCGGAATTGAAACCATGGATTTTGAAGGTAGAAACCTTCGTTTAGATTTTGATGAATTCTCAGTAATGAGTTTATACTTGCCCTCTGGAACAAATAATGCCAGGTTAGATTTTAAATTGAATTATATGGATGAATTTCAAGTTTACATCAATAATCTGAAAAAAGAAATTCCTAATTTATTGATCTGTGGAGATTATAATATTTGTCATGAAGCAATTGATATTCATAATCCAAAAATGAAAAATGTTTCAGGATTTTTACCTATTGAAAGAGAATGGATTGGTAATTTTATCGATAGTGGATTTATAGATACTTTTAGGTTTTTTAATAAAGATCCTCATAATTACAGTTGGTGGAGTTATAGAGCAAATTCAAGAAATAATAATAAAGGGTGGAGAATTGATTATTGTTTGGCAAGTAAACCCATGCAAAAAATGTTAAAAAGAGCTTTTATTTTACCCGAAGCAAAACATAGTGATCATTGTCCGATTGGTGTAGAAATTAAGCTATAAAGTCTTAAAATATCTTTAAAAATTATCCTTTTTTATTTGCCAGTTGACCACAAGCTGCGTCAATGTCTTTACCTCTACTGCGTCTAACGTTTACTATAATATTATTTCGTTCCAATTCTCGAACATAATAATCAATTGCTTTTGCATCGGCTTGTTGAAAACCATCTTCTTCAATAGAGTTATACTCTATTAGGTTAACTTTTGATGGGATTTTTTTACAAAATTGAACCAATGCTTCAATATCTTTTTTCTTATCATTAATGCCTTTCCAAACCACATATTCAAAAGTAACCCGGCTTTTAGTTTTAGAATACCAGTATTGTAAAGAGTCTAATAAATCAGAAAGGTTAGAAGTTTCATTAATTGGCATCATTTTAGAACGAATCTCATCAATTGCTGAATGTAAAGAGACTGCTAGATTAAATTTTACTTCATCATCAGCTAATTTTTTAATCATTTTAGGTAGCCCTACGGTTGAAAGAGTAATGCGTCTTGGCGACATTGATAAACCTTCGTCTGAAGTAATTTTGTCTATCGCTTTTAATACATTATTATAGTTGAGTAAAGGTTCTCCCATTCCCATAAAAACAATATTGCTCAATTTATGATTTTGATACAACCTGCTTTGTTTATCAATGGCAACTACCTGATCATAAATTTCATCAGGATTCAGGTTTCGCATTTTTTTTAGTCTTGCCGTTGCGCAAAAGGTACAATTTAAACTACAACCTACTTGACTGGAAACACAAGCAGTAGTTCTGTTTTTGGCAGGAATTAGAACGGATTCAACTACCAAATTATCGTGTAGTTTTATTGCATTTTTAATCGTCCCGTCGGATGATTGTTGCATATCGTCCACTTCAATGTGATTGATTACAAAATTATCATTCAACATTTTACGGATCTCTTTTGAAAGATTGGTCATTGCCTCAAAATCATGAGCTCCTTTTGACCAAAGCCATTCATAAACCTGATTACCACGAAATGCCTTGTCTTTTTTTAAAACAAAAAAATCACGTAATTGTTCTTTATTTAATGCTCGTATATCTTGTTTTGAATCCAATATTATAAAGAAAAAGCGCCCAAAAAAGGACGCTCTATTTTAATTAAGTTATATAATTAACATGGCATCACCATAGGAATAAAACTTGTATTTTTCTTTAATCGCTTCAGCGTAAGCTTCTTTTAAAAGATCATGACCAGCAAAGGCTGATGTCATCATCATTAAAGTTGATTTAGGTGTATGAAAATTCGTAATCATACAATTTGCAATACTAAATTCATACGGTGGAAAAATAAACTTATTTGTCCATCCTTCATACGGTTTTAAACGATGACTAGAAGAAACAGAACTTTCTATAGATCTCATTACAGTTGTACCAACTGCACAAACTCTTTTTTTATTATCAATAGCTTTATTAACAGAATCAACTGTTACTTTTGGAATCATTATTTCTTCAGAATCCATTCTATGTTTTGACAGGTCTTCTACTTCAACTGGATTAAAAGTTCCTAACCCAACATGTAAAGTCAATTCTTTTAAATCAATACCTTTAATTTCTAACCTTTTTAATAAATGTTTTGAAAAGTGTAAACCTGCCGTTGGGGCAGCAACAGCTCCCTCATGTTTTGCATAGATTGTTTGATAACGCTCTTTATCTGATGGCTCAACTTCTCTTTTAATATATTTTGGAAGAGGTGTTTCGCCCATTTCATTTAGTTTTTTTCTAAACTCTTCATAGCTTCCGTCATATAAAAAACGTAAAGTTCTACCTCTTGAAGTGGTATTGTCAATCACTTCGGCAACTAAACCGCTATCTTCTCCAAAAAATAATTTATTTCCAATTCTAATCTTTCTTGCCGGATCAACCAATACATCCCAAAGTCTACTCTCAGGATTTAATTCGCGAAGTAAAAAAACTTCAATTCTTGCTCCTGTTTTTTCTTTATTTCCAAATAATCTTGCCGGAAATACTTTTGTATTATTGAACACCATAATATCTCCTTCATCAAAATAGTCTACAAGGTCTTTAAACGATTTATGTTCAATAGTTTCTTCCTTACGATTTACAACCATTAAACGAGCTTCGTCTCTATGTAATGACGGATACTCTGCTAATAAATCTTCTGGCAATTCATAATTAAAATGTGATAATTTCATTTGCTCTTTTTATTTTAATGCGTGCAAATATACAATCTAAAAACACCCTTTGTCAAGTGATTTTCAAATTAAATTCCTTTTTTTATGTAAAAGTTGAAAATGTAAATTGAATCTGTATCTTTACGCAAAATTGTTACATGCCAAAAAGAGTTATTCCATATAAAGAATCTTCCTTGGGTAAAAAGGAACAAGTGACCCAAATGTTTGATAAAGTTTCATCGAATTATGATTTTTTAAATCGAGTTTTAACTTTTGGAATTGATGTTAGTTGGAGAAAAAAAGTTGTACAGCTTGTAGCCGATCATAAAGCTAAAAATATTTTAGATATTGCAACAGGCACAGGTGATTTAGCAATTATGTTGACAGAAATAAATCCTGATAAAGTTATTGGTTTAGATATTTCTCCTGGAATGCTTGAGGTTGGAAAGAAAAAAATTGCTCAATTAAATTTAACAGATAAAATTGATATGGTTATTGGTGATTCGGAAAAATTACCATTTGAAGATCATACTTTTGACGCTATTACCGTAGGGTTTGGAGTTAGAAATTTTGAAAATTTAGAAAAAGGTTTAAGTGAAATTTATAGAGTCTTGAAACCTAAAGGAACGTTTGTTGTTTTAGAAACATCTCAACCATCAAAATTTCCAATTAAACAAGGTTTTGATTTTTATTCTAAATATGTCATACCAAATGTGGGTAAAATATTTTCAAAAGATAAAAATGCATATCAATATTTACCTGAATCTGCTGCTGCTTTTCCTTATGGTGAAAAATTCAACAATATTTTATTAAAAATAGGGTTTAATACATCGAAAGTTTATCCACAAACATTTGGAATTTCAACAATCTATCAAGCCATAAAATAGAAAATGAATAAAACAATATTATTATATATAATACTTTTAATGCTAAGCATACCTGTTATTAATGCACAGGTTATTCGTGGGCAAAAAGAGACCATTGAAAATTTACCAAATTTTGATAAGAGAACCTTGCGTTTTGGGTATTATCTTGGAATAAATAGCAATACTTTTAAGGTAAGTTATTATGACCAAAGCGGTCAAGATTCATCGTCGCCAATTAACCCAATCCCATCTACAGATATGTTTGTTTCTGTTAATTCTTCTTTAGGATTCAGTCTGGGTTTTATTATAGATTATAAATTACATAAAAATATTAATTTGAGGTTTGAACCTGGTTTAATAAGTAGCACAAAAGAATTGACCTTTTACAATGCAAATGTTGATGCTTCAATTGATGGTCTACCAATTTACAATGGTACTAAAGATCCTGTTAGAAAAATATCAGGCACCTATATGCATTTACCACTACTATTAAAATTTAGTACCAATCGACATAAAAATATTCGCCCTTATGTTATTGGTGGAGTTTCTTACGATTATAATTTTTCGAGCAATGAAAGCAATGGTAAGGATAATTATGAAACCGAATTTAGAATGAAAAGTCATAATTTTATGTATGAAGCGGGTATAGGTATGGATTTTTATTTTTCGTTTTTTAAATTTTCCCCTTCTATTCGAGGAATTTTTGCAATTAATAACGAATTGGTAAGAGATGAAGATCACAACCCTCCTTATTCAAGTCCATGGACGGGTCCAATAGATTATTTCGGAACTCGAGGAATCTTTTTAAATTTAGCTTTTCAATAATATAAGCCTAAAAAAAATACTCTGTTCTAAAAAATAAAACAGAGTATCAAACTTAATAAACAATTATTACAATTTTATCCACATTTTGAGTGTCCGCAACTAACACATTTCAAGCATCCTTCTGAATATATCAAACCTTCTGGGTCACCACACTCTACACATTTTTTATCTGCAGCAGCAGCACCTTCAGGCACAAAACGTTTTAATGCACGTGCAACACCATTTTTCCAAGTATTGATATGGTCATCATACATATTTAAATTTTGAATTAAATTTACTACATATGGCATAGGCATACTATGGCGTAAAATACCTGATATTAGTTTAGCATAATTCCAGAATTCTTTATCAAATGATCTTGAAAGTCCTTCAATAGTAGTTTTATACCCTTCTTTATCTACATATTGAAAATCATATCTAGCATTACCTTCTTTATCTCTTTTTTTAATAACCCATCCTTTTTTGAGCCAACTTGGTAAATCAAAGGAATCTTCCATTTTACCAGTAAAGATTTCATAAGGGTGATTATCTATTAATCCAACTACAGCTAACCATTTTTCATGTTCATTGTGAAAACGAACAATTTCGGCTACAATCTTTTTAGGGCGCTTGATATATTTACCTCCTTTTGCATACTGTTCTACCTGCTTCTCTTCTTTCTTTTTATCATCTGTCGCAACTAATATACCACTACGTGAACCATCACGATAAACTGTTATTCCCTTTAGCCCTTGTTTCCAAGATTCTAAATAAATATCACCAACCAACTCTTCAGTAACATCACTAGCAAGGTTTATGGTTGAACTGATAGAATGCGTTGTATATTTTTGAATCAAGGCTTGCATTTCAACCCTTTTTTCCCAATCAATTTCAGGTGCTGTTGCCCCTGCATAAGGACTTTTACTAATATCAGTTTCACCTGAAATTTCCATCCAAGTCTTTAGTTTTTTATGATATACTGTAAACTCTTCAAAAGCATCTCCTAAATCATCAACAAAATCAACTTTTGCATTTTTATCATCTTGGTTTATTTTTCTTCTTCGTTTGTACGATGTTAAAAATACAGGCTCAATACCAGAAGAAACCTGCGCTAACATACTTAAAGATCCTGTTGGTGCCACTGTGCTTATAGAAATATTTCTTCTTCCGTGCTCCATCATTCTAGTGTACATGTCAGGAAATTCTTTTTGAAGCATTTTTACAAAATCAGATTTGTCTTCTATGTTACGGTTAAACACTTCAAATTGACCTCTTTCAATTGCCATATCAATGCTGCTATCAAATTCGGCAGTAATTTTTGATTTCATTATTTCATCAATTACTTCTAATGCTTCGGTAGTATCAAATTTAATACCCAAAGCTGCTACTGCATCACCCAAAGCTGTAAAGCCTAAACCTGTACGACGTCCTTTTTTTCCAGTTTCTCGTAGTAACTCCCAGGTAGAGATTTCGTTTTGTTTAACATCATCTGGTTCTGGATCTGATTTAATTTTTTCTAAAATTTTGTCAACAGCCTCCAGTTCTAAATCAACCAAGTCATCCATCAAACGTTGTGTTTCATAAACTACTTCATAAAATTTTTGCTTATTGAATTTTGCCTTTTTTGTAAAAGGATTATCAACGAAACTGTATAAGTTAACAGCTATTAACCTACAACTATCGCCTCCTTGCATAGCAATTTCAGAACAAGGATTTGTAGAAGAATTTTTAAATCCTGGGTATAAAGATGATGTAGAATAATGATGTTGTCTGTCCCAAAATATTAATCCTGGTTCTGCTGTATTATGAGCGCTTTTAATTATGGTTTTCCATAAGGCTTCTGCATCAATTTCTTTAGTATATTTTGGGTTTTTTGATTCAATAGGCCAGCGTAAAGTATATTTCTCTTTATTTTCTACAGCCTGCATAAACTCATCGGATAGACGAATAGATATATTGGCACCAGTTACCTTAGTTAAATCTTGTTTTATAGTAATAAATTCTTCAATATCAGGGTGAGCTATATCCATAGTTAACATCAAAGCTCCTCGACGTCCATTTTGTGCAACTTCTCGCGTTGTGCCCGAAAAACGATTCATGAATGAAACTGCTCCTGTAGTACTACCAGCTGCGTTAGAAACTTTTGCATCTCTTGGTCTTAATTCAGAAAGGTCAACTCCAACACCACATCTTCTTTTAAACAACTGTGCCATTTGTTGATCGGCATGAAAAATCCCTCCATAAGAGTCAAAAACAGGTGGAATTACAATACAATTTGATAGTGAAGCTACAATTTGATCGTTGCCCAATCCAAACATAACGCTCCCTTGTGGAATAACATATTTAAAATCTTTAAAAAGCTGATAAATTTTTTCTTCGGTTAGTTCTTTTCTTTTTTTACCGTAGACAGAAAAGTTATTTTTTAAGGTATCATTTTTATCGTATTTAGATTCTATCCTTCCAAATTGCTTCGCCATTCTCTTATGCATTTGGTCTGGAGTATTTTCTAAATATTCACCATTACTATTTTTTACTGCATATTTATTTATCCACGTTGTTGCAGCTAGTTCATCTCCGTTAAAGTATGATAATGAGTTATTTAAAACTTCAGCATAAGTATACACCCCCTTTTTTACTTTTTCTTCTACCATGATTTGATTTGAATTATATTATTTTTTTCCCGTTTTAAAATTAGAATAATTCAAAGGTTATTTTCTATTTACTTTAAGAAATTATTAACAAATGGTGGTTAATATTTTTTTTTGATTATTTATCCCTTTAAACACAAGAGAATTGATAAAAAATATCTTTAAAAAAATATTTTTTCTTTGATTATTGAATATTTTTATTAACTTTTTAAACTTATTTTTAATGAGTAAATTGATGGTTAAATCGAAAATTTTAATTCTAATTGGAATAATTTCTCTTGCTGGGTTATTTATTGGTCATAAATTGATGGTTTCCTATAATTTGGATGGAGAAGGTGTTAATTTATTACCTGTCAATTTTTTTGAATTTTTATTATTGGCATTATCTCTTTTAATAGTTTTAATTATATTGATTGGTAGTTTTTTGATTTCCAAAAGGCAAAAGGTAAAAATTTCTGGGAAGAAGAAAATTTTCATTGCAATATCTGTGATAATTATATTTATCATAATATTTTATTTGTTGAACACAAACAATAGCGAGCTTATAGCTCCAATTTCTATTATTTGTTTTGGAGTATTATTATTTATTTCAAATACAGTGAATAAACCTAGTTTGACAAAACTTGGAGTAATTGAATTATTACTTGGACTATCAGCCTTTGTATTCAGTAATAATAACCTGCTTATTATGGCAATAGGGTTTGGAGTGTTACCTATTATTTTCGGAGTTTATCATTTAAAAAAAGTTTAAGTTGATTTAAGTGTATGAACAATTTCTTCTAGTCCATTTCTTTTAATCTCAAAAATAGTTTCTAACATTAAACCTAGTTTGCCTTTTGGAAAACCTTTGTTTCTATACCATATCAAGTAATACTCTGGTAAATCAATTAAAAATGAATTTTTAAACTTACCAAACGGCATTTTTGTATTTGCTACTTGTATTAAAAAATTTGGATCGAATTGCAAGGTTATAACTTTATAGAAAAATCATTTAACTAATTATTCCCATCAACATAATCTTGTAAATATGAAAAGTTCTTGGTGAGTTTTCCATTTTGAGTCATTCTTGCCCTTTCTAATATTCCATCTTTATCTCCATTAAAAAAAGCAGGAATAACATGTTTAACAAAATTATCTCCAAATCCTAATGAAGCATCTATTGGTAATTCATTAGGTAAATTATCGACCGCCATAACAGCAATAGCTTTATCATTTATATAATCTACTTCTAATTCGTTTTGGGCATTATAACCATAAATTGGATCGGCTATGGTTGATGCTCTTAAAGTGGAGGCAACTGGTCCGTCAATATCACAACTAATATCAGCTACAACCTTAATTTTAAAATTAGAATCTTTGGCGTCTTCTCGGGTAAAAATATACGGAGCTCCTGTTCCATAAAAATGACCGGCAATATACATATCGGAAACTTTTGCGAAGCGCATAAAATTACTTTTATATTCCGTTGGGTTATCAAAAAAATCATACATGTCAATTACTTTTCCATCCTTACGTTTATTGTAATCTAAAACATCTATTTGTGCATAAACTGCTTCATCAAAATCTTTATGTAAATAGTCATCAACTGAAACTTCTTTTACTCCCATTCCGTCTAACATTTCTTTGGCTCCATTACTAACGCGGCCCTTTCCTGTTAAAATAATTTTAATTTTTGGCAAGGTGATACTATTCAATTGACTAATCAGTTCTTTTTTATCATGAAGTGTTGATGCTTTTGGCAAATCAAATAATTTAGTTTTTAATCCGTACGTTCTAACACCATTATAAGCCCCAACTATCCCAGCATAACGACCAAACGCAACCAAGCGAATTCCTTTACTATTGGTGATTACTTCATGATCGTATAATTCAATATTCTTCTCTAAAACTGCTTTCAACAAATCACGATTATAAGGCTGCTCTTTAATGGTATGAGAAAAGAAAAAATACTTTTTATTTGGAACTAAATTATCAATTGGAACTTCTTTTACTCCCAATAACACTTCACAATCATTTATTTGGTCAGAAACTTCAATGCCTTCTTTAAGGTACGAAGCCTCATTAAAAGCTCTATGGTTAGAGCTCTCTACTTTTATTTCCATTTCAGGAAAAGTTTTCAATAATTCCTTACAGGCTTGTGGGGGCAAAACCACTCTTCTATCCGGTGGGTTTTTACGCTCTTTTATAATTGCAAATTTCATAATCATGTTGATTTAGAGAAGTTTTACTATACCGTAAACTTGGTATAGATTTTGCACAAAAATATTTGCTTTTACGAAGATGCACAAATAATATAAATGATTTTTATATTTTTGCAATAACTTTACAAAAAGTATAAGTTCTTTAAATTTATGGGGATGACTGGTTTTGACAGCAAGGTCAGTTATGTTATAAGCATGTCGAGTCATGAAATAGTACTCGTTAATCACGATTTCACTTTTTTAAACGGCGAGAATAACTACGCTTTAGCTGCATAATCTGAATTTTAGTAAGATTAGCCTAGTCCCGCAAGGCGGGAAAGCTTTATGTCTCTTGAAAGCCTTGGTTCACGGCGTTCTCCTCGATAATTATCGGGATTGAGGCATCGTAAAAGTAAACCTAGAAGATCAACTGTTTCGATTGATTTTTGAAATTTAAGAAGCTAAGCTTAAAGTAGGTCGTTTTTAGTCGGCTTTAAGTCTAAAATCAAATAAAAACTAAGCATGTAGAAAATAATATAGTTGCTTGTTTGGACGAGGGTTCGAGTCCCTCCATCTCCACTTTTACAATGTCAAATCAGCTTAAAACTCTATAAACATTTTATTTATAGAGTTTTCTGTTTTTATAAAACACAATATAAATCAATTATAATTATATCTAGTCCTAAATAAACGTTACAGGTTTATACAAAGATAATTTTAAATCTACGAGAGTTTCAACTCTAGGAGATTTTTGTTTTTATAGGTTTTAATTTTCATATTTTTTTGTTGATGCATTTGATTTGGAGTAAGCATATTACAAGACCAATGGGGTCT
>Ga0209013_10005099_pt1 | contig 11374 bp, 6 predicted proteins | sample Cruoilmetagenom2_FD_187291 | JGI IMG/M metagenome (GOLD analysis project Ga0209013, IMG submission 187291) | Oil polluted marine microbial communities from Coal Oil Point, Santa Barbara, California, USA - Sample 2 (SPAdes) (version 2) | ecosystem: Environmental > Aquatic > Marine > Oil seeps ...
GCGGGACGACCGGCGAGCAACTGCTTTTCAGTACAAAAGTCAAGGAAATTGTACGCACAGAGCCCCAAACAATCTCTCCTGATATTTCTATTCAGCAGGCCGCAATTGTAATGGCCAAGCACAAAATCAGTTCACTGGTTGTCGTTGATTCCACAGGAATGGCTGTCGGCATGGTCACGGATCGTGATTTCCGGGAAAAAGTTGTTGCCGAGGCTAAGGATGTGCTGAATCCGGTCAGAGCCATTATGAATACCCCTCTTATTACCATAGATTCAGAGGATAACTGTTTTGAAGCACTGCTGAGAATGATCCGGCACAGGATCCATCATATACTGGTAATGGAAGGAAGAAAGCTCAAGGGCATGCTGACCAATCACGATTTTATGCTTTTCCAGGGATCATCTCCCACCATTCTTGTTAAGGAAATAGGCAATATCAGGACTATTGAGGAATTGCAGGATACTGCGCCGAAATTTTACAAGGCGATCTCTTCTCTTCTGCGTCATGGTGCGAGAACGCATAATATTACAGGCTTGATTACAGAGTTGACCGAAAAGATCACGAATGCCGTTATTGATATTTTTGAACAGGAAAATGGTGCCCCCCCTATAAATTATACTCTGTTTTATTATGGTGGAGCAGGAAGACACGAACTTACTCTCAGTTTCAGGGTCGACATGGGAATAGTTTACAGTGATGGCGCCTCTTCCCAGCTGCAGGCGGAAGCTGACAATTATTTCAAACTGCTGGCTGCAGCACTTAACAGCTCAATGCTTGCATGTGACCTCACTGGCAAGAAGCAATGCATCAGGATGGATAATATTCAAGGGGCTTCTCTCTGGCAGGCACAGTTTGATAAATGGGGCACCGGAGCCGGCACCGGGCGTGAAACAGGTTTTTTTGATATGAGGGCTATCAGGGGAGATCACAAGAGAGTTGATTCACTCCGGCAATACCTCATCAACCGGGCGGGGCAATATAAAGGACTGATGGAAGCCATTGCAGCAGATACGCTGCAGATCAGGCCGCCCTTGGCATTTTTTAAGGATTTTGTTGTAGAAAAGGGCGGAGAGCATAAAAATAAGCTGAATCTCTATGAAAAAGGCATAAAACCCCTGGCAGACTGTGCCAGGATATATGGTCTTGAAAAAGGGATAAGCCGCCGTTCAACACTTGGGCGTCTTCATGAACTGAAATCAAGGCATGGCTTTAAGGTGGCTGAAGACATGACACAGGCATTCGGTTACCTGAATGGGCTGTTGATCAACAGCCAGCTGCGCCAGGCGGAAAATGGTGAAAAGCCTGGCAATTTCATTAACCCGGACATCCTCACCATCTTTGAGAGGAAAACCCTGAAGGAATCATTTCAGTTTACCGCAAGGCTTTATGAAGATATAGAAGCAAACTATTGGAGTGGCAAGGTGCTGCCGTGAGTTCACTGTTCAGGAAAATACTGGGCCGACCACCAAGTGCAGAACTCCCTGATTGGCTTAAGAGCCAGCAGAATCTGAAGAAAAGTCTTGATCCTAAATGCCCGATCGGCCAGGTTGATTTTGTAGCATTTGACACTGAGTTGACCGGGCTTGACTTTAAGCGGGACGCCATTATTTCCATAGGTGCTGTCAAGCTGAGAGGAACAACAATTCTACCGGCCAGGACCTTTTATCGGCTTGTCAAGCCCGAGTGCGAATTGAAACGCAAGAGTGTTGTGGTTCATGAGCTGACCCATTCTGACCTGGAATGCGCAGAGGATATTCTTGATGTTGTAGGGGACTTTGTGAAATTTGCAGGCAATGCTGTGCTCCTTGGCCATTTCGTTCACATTGACCTGAATTTCGTCAATAAGGTCCTGCAGGAAAATTTTGGGGTTTCTTTGAAAAATTCTGCCGTGGATACCGCAACCCTGCATGACTGGCTGTATGAAAATGACTCGCATTTTGCCAGGCATTACAAGGGCATGACCACTAAGTCCGATTTGTTTTCCATGGCCAGGAAATACGGGGTAGAGGGGGGTAAGGCGCATAATGCCTTCAGCGACGCCTATATAACGGCCCAACTTTTTCAGCGCTTTGTGTCTTTTCTCCCGGAGTGCGGGATTAAAACCCTTAAGGACCTCCTTAAGATCGCCCGTCCGTAGATATCATTATTCTGCACCCGTGAGCTGTTTTAAGCAATTTTGGGACACGGATTCAGGGCATCAATCCGGAAGCGAGAAGATGAATTTTGATCCCTTCCCAGGCTCACTCTCAACCCATATCCTGCCATTGTGATATTCAATGATCCTGCGGCAAATGGTTAGGCCCAGTCCGGTGCCTTTGGGTTTTCCGTTTCTGAGATCGGTTATCTGCTTGAATTTTTCAAATATTTTTTTCTGTTCCTCAGGATAAATGCCGGGACCGTTATCAGCAACCTCAACGCGTATTTCTTTTTCCTTGAAATAGACACGGACAGCCACCGAGCCCTCTTCAGAAGGACTGAATTTTGCCGCATTGGACAGCAGATTGATTGCAACCTGCATGAGTCTGTCCCTGTCCGCAAAAACACGGATAGGAAAGGTCGGGGTCATCTCCACAATAGTAATCGCTTTTTCGCGGAAGAGTTGGCTGGTTGAGGCAACTGCCTCTTTGATGACCTCTGTCAGGTCAATGTTTTCCATAAACCAGTCGGCCCGGCCCGATTCAATTTTGGCAAGATCGAGAACTTCGTTAATGAGCCTGGTAAGCCGCTCTGTTTCCTTGACCATTATATCCAGGTATTTATGGCGCTCTTCCTTGCCCATATCCTCGTTATCGTACAATATCTCTGAAAAAGCCCGCACCGAAGTCAAGGGTGTGCGTAGTTCATGGCTCACAGTTGAAACGAATTCATCCTTTAAGCGGTCAAGCTCCTTGAGCCTTCTGTTGGCTTCCTGTAATTCTTTGGTGGCAGCCTCAAGTTCCAGGGATTTTTCTTCAAGCTGGTGGCTGTATTCAAGCACCTGGGAAGTCTCATCAATTATTTTCATAATTCCTTCGGGACTGATCTCCTCCCCCTCCACTATAGAGGAGACCATGACACGGGCAGAGGCAGCGCCAATGGCACCGGACAAAAGCCTTTCAGCAAATTCAACCAGTTCAGCATCAGCCTGCATATCTTTTGAAAAATCAATGTGATGGGTGCTGGAATACCTTGCAAAAGCCCTATCAGTTTGCCGCGGTCCAATAAAACGGGCGAGCAGATCTTTGAGCTCGGTGATCATGGCTTTGCCCTTCCACAGGTGCGTATCGCCACTGTGTCGGTAAACATCTATAAAAAGGGAGGCCTGTATCCGGTCCATGGTGTTTTGTCTGTCAAAGAGAGAAATCCCTACCAGGAGCCCGATGTTGGCAAACATGCTCCAAAAGACCGAATGGGTGATCGAATCAAACATATTGAGACCAAAAAGTTGATATGGCTTCAGCAGTTCTATACCGAAGGGGCCATGCTGGAGAAAAGATATTGGAATCCAGCCTGACCTGGCAAAAGAAGGGAGCAGCAGGGTGTAGAACCATATCAGAAAACCGGCTGAGAGACCGCTTATTGCTGCACGGCGACTTGCATTTTTCCAAAAAACCCCGAATATGATAGCTGGACCAAATTGGGCTGCAGCGGCAAAGGAAACCAGCCCCATGGTGACAAGAGTGTAAGATTCGCCAATAAATCGGTAATAAAAATAACCGAGTAGAAGGACAAAGATGATACTGCAGCGGCGTATGAAGAGCAGGACGCGGCTGAGATCTACCTGCTGGATGGAGAGAACCCGCAATAAAATCGGCATAATCAGGTCATTGCACAGCATGGTGGAAAGGGCAAGGGTTGCAACAATAACCATGCCGGTGGCAGCAGAAAGACCTCCTAAGTAAACAAAGAGTGCGAGGATGTCCTGACCTTCAGTAAGGGGCAGAGCCAGGATGAAAATATCCGGAGCAACATGCCCTTCTGGAAACAGGAGCATGCCGGCAAAGGCTATTGGCAGCACAAAAATGTTGATTGCCAGGAGGTAAAGCGGGAAGAGCCAGGCAGCTTTTCGAACATGTTCTTCATTGACATTTTCCACCACCAGGACCTGGAATTGCCTGGGTAGAAACATGATTGCCATCATGGAGAGAAAGGTAAGGGTGAACCAGTTTGTATAACCTCCCGGCAAGACTTCCATCTTCATAAGTCTTGCAGTTTCTTGATAGCGGCTGGCCCAGTCGAAGAGATCAACCGGCCCGTCAAACATGATAAAGGTAATAAAGATACCTGCAGTACTGAAAGCCAATAATTTGACCACTGACTCAAAGGCAATGGCGGCGACCATACCTTCATGCCGCTCCGTTGCATCAATATGGCGTGTCCCGAATAAAATAGAGAAGGCGGCCATTATCATGGCTACTGAGAAGGCATTGTCATTCCATATCGAAGTTATCCTTTGCTCCTGGATCATTTCAAAATCGGGATAGTGCACCATAACATAATAACTCGTGGAAACGGCTTTCAACTGCAGAGAGATGTAAGGCATGATGCCGACAACGGCAATTATCGTCACCAGGCCGCCGATCAGCGAACTCTTGCCATACCTGGAGGCGAGAAAGTCAGCAATGGAGGTGATACGGTATACCTTGGCAATACGGATTATTTTTCGCAGGAGAAACCACCATAATGCTGCCATGAGTGTCGGCCCCAGGTATATCGGCATAAACCCTACACCAGTTTCTGCGGCCCTCCCCACACTTCCATAAAATGTCCAGGCTGTACAATACACAGCAATGGAAAGGGTATAGATATACGGGTTGCTGATAACCGATTCGCCCCGGTCAGACTTCCAGTCAGCATAATAGGCTATAGCAAAAAGAGTTCCCAGATAGCAGAGCGAAACAAGAAGTATGACCCATTCCTGCAACATGCTAATCAGCTTTCCTGTTATATGTTAAAGGATATGATGTTCTGGGCATCTTTTTCCTTTCAGATATGAAGGCAATGAATATGATGAAAACAGCCCAAAACACAAAGAGATATAAATAAAGTAAAGGTATGCCGAACCCAAAAGAAGTTTTGCTGAAGAGGGCCAACAGTGGGTAATTCAGGGCAAGGACGCCAAGGGCAAACAGTACTAGTAGGCGTTGGATTTTTTTTCTGACGGGGGTCACGGGACAAACCTCTCAAAGTTTTAAATAATATTATGAAATATGACTGTATTGACAGACTCGTAAAAATTTTATCGTACCGCTTTAGGATGGCAAAGTAAAAAGTTGATATACAAGGAGTAGTTGTGTCACGAAAGCGCAGGCATACATATGGTATGTCGAGCATTTCGTGAGCCTGCTACGCCCCGCAGGAAGTGCCCTTGGGGTGCGACGCAGTAGAGCGACTTTTTACGAAGTCATCTGTATTGAAACAGTTGATTATTGGCTTAACGGCCGCTTATTTTTTTATCCCCATGACAAGTGGCAGAGCAAGACGTAAAGTGGATCTGGAATTTTCATGTTGCTGGCTCCAGATGTCACCTCCCATGGAACGAAGACTGCCGGCAACGGTCAATTCTCCGACACTGTTCTGTAATTTTTCCTCCAGCATTTCTTCCACGACTGCTGTCGGCAGAAACTCTCCTGACCAGATAAAATCAAAATAAACAAACTGTTCACCGGTATGAGCCTCACAGAAAAGTTCAGTCAGTCTTCTTTCCCGTTTAATTTTATTAGCCAGGTGGTCCAGCACAAGGAGAAGTCCGTAGCTGTCAACTTTCACAGTTGTCGTCTGATCAGTTGCTGCTGTAAAATTTACTGTTTTGCTGTGAAAATGCTTTGCAATAAAACCGAAGAGAATGGCCGAGTCCATCTCAGTCAGGTGGCTTTGTGTCTGCATGAGAAGGTTGCAGGCCTGATCCAGAGAGTCGAAGGCTTCCGCCAGGTTCAATGATTCCTGCACCATCACATTTTCAAAGGCGCTACGCATGACCGGTGACATTTCCGGATGTTCCGTGAGGTTCTCCAGTGCTGCCCGCAGATTTGTCATTGGGGCACGAAACGTATCAATTTTCATAAATAAAAGATTGTCCGGCCTGTACCAGGCCGAAACATCTTCCAATATAATGATAAAAAAATTATGAGTAACTGTGTGAGACGGAAAAAGACTGAGGCGGCAGCGAAAAAATTTTTCATGCGTGGTTGCTGCATTCATGAACTGTATATAAGGATACGCTTGAGCCTTTCTTTTTCTGTTCTTCTTCTGATATTGCAAAAGCTCCAGGGCGTGCTCAACCGGAGATTGGAGGCATAGCGTGTATAAAGAATCCCCTCTGTTTATTGATTTACTTCCGCCAAACAAGTCTGCTGCTGTTTGATTAAACAGGGTTATTGTCGCATCAGGAGCGCAGACGATTACACCATCCTGCAGTCCATGCAATAATGTCTGCAGGAGTGTTTCTTGATCCATCTTCAAATGGCCGGATTTTTTGGGGTTTTGCTTAACTGGCACAGGTTGCCTCCCGGATTAATAAAACAGGCAAAAAATCAGCCAAGAAAGGATTTTACTTTTTCAACGACTTCCTGAGTGGCAAAGGGTTTTGTTATGTAATCGTCTGCACCCAATGCCAGTCCTTTTTCCCGTTCCACATCCCGTCCCTTGGCTGTCAGCATAATAATCTTTATCTCCTTCCATGAAGGGTTGGCACGAAGTTCCTGGCACAACTCATAGCCATCTTTTCTGGGCATCATTACATCAAGAAGAATCAAGTCCGGAGTTTTTTCGGCAATTGCCTGCATGGCTTCTTCGCCATTGCCTGCAGACCGCACCTCGTAGCCTTCTTTTTTCATAAGGAATTCAAGGGACAGTACAATATTGGGCTCGTCATCAACTATAAGGACATATTTTGCCATGGCATCATTCCTTTAATATCAACTGAAATCTATTTGGTCAAAGAAAGATAACTATCCTGAAAAATGTAGCAAATCATTAAGTTGTAAAATTTTATGTTATGTAATGTTAGTTGGTTGATTGATCCTCAGTGAATTAATTTGGCTATATTAATGTTTTTTCAAAAAATATTGTAACTTTTCCGGGTTGGATGGTAAAGAATGTTAGCTGAAAGAGGGAGATTGCGCAACAGAGTATTGAGTTCTCTTGTCAGCTAGTGAGGTTGAGGAATTTTATGAGAAGTCGGGCAGACATCTTCATTGCCGGTAACTGTTTATGGAAAATATAAAGCCAACAAGAGGAGTATCGCATGGCAACCTTGCTGGAGCAGACAATGGGCAAGGTGTGCCTGCCGACTTTTCAGCAAGACAGACCCATGCGCAGGAAACACTGGCTAAGAGCCAGAAACGCTTTCGCTATGCATTCCTGACAAGTCCGGACTCGGTTGCCATTATCAGGGCAAAGGATAAAATCTATATTGAAATAAATGAGATGTTCTCCCTTTTTCTTGGTTATGCAAAAGAAGAGATTGTCGGCAAATCCTTTTCAGAATTGACTGCCTGGCAGGACCGGAAAGAACAACAAAATCTGTTGGCAGACATAGGGAGAATGGGGCCGGTTATCAACCGGGAAACCCGCTTTATAGATAGTGAAGGAACCGTCAAAACCGGTTTGCTCTCCGTAATGACCATGCCCCTGGACCAGGAACTCCATTTTGTCCTGGCCATTCGCAATATTGACGCCCTCCGTGTAGTTGAGGAGGCCCTGGAAAAAAGTGAAGCCCGGTACAGGGAGCTTATTAACAATATGAGTAGCGGTGTTGCGGTTTTTGAAGCAAAAAACAATGGAGAGGAATTTGTTTTCATGGATTTTAACCGCGCTGCTGAGCGCACTGAACACCTGAAGAAAGAAAATATTATCGGCAGAAATTTTGTTGAGATCGTCCCTTCAGCAATAAAATATGGTTTGCTGGACGCATTCAGGCGGGTATGGAAAAGCGGTGAACCTGAATACCACCCTGTTGCGATCTATAAAGACGATGAGCTGAAAATATGGAAAGAGAATTATATCTACCGGCTGCCATCAGGTGAAATCGTTGATGTCTACGATGACATCACGGAGCGCAAGCATGCTGAAAGTAAACTCTTGATCTATCAGGAAAAATTGCGATCACTTGCCTCTGAATTGTCTCTGGTGGAAGAACGTGAGAGGCGTTCCATTGCCACCGACCTGCATGATCAGATCGGGCAGACACTCTCTGTCATTAAGATGCGTTGCTTTGAACTGCGCGATAGTCTAAACGCTCCAAATCTCATCCACCAGATAGATGAAATCAAAGAGTTGGTGAAGCAGACGATCCAGGACACCCGCTCCCTTACCTTTGAATTAAGCCCACCGGTTCTCTATGAACTTGGCCTGGTTGCGGCCATTGACTGGCTGGCGGAACAGTTTCAGCTCAAGCATAACCTGAAGTGCACTGTTGAAAGCGACAAGAAGCCAAAGCCATTGAGTCAGGACATAGAAATTGTTCTTTTCCGTTCGGTGCGGGAGCTACTCGTTAATATCGTTAAACATGCCGAAGCAAAAAAAGTAAAAATAATCATCAGGGTCAACAAGAAAAATCTCCGCATCCGGGTTACAGATGACGGCATTGGGTTCAGCCCGAAAACAAAAGCGGCCAGAACATACAAAGACCAGCAGTTCGGGCTCTTTAACATCACCGAAAGGATACGTCATCTTGGAGGAAAACTTGAGGTGGATTCCCTGAGGGGAAAAGGCACAATGGTGACCCTGGTGGCCCCTCTTAAAGCACCTGATAAGGATTGAGGAATAATATGAGCATTCGTGTTCTGATAGCAGATGACCATAAAATCATGCTGGCCGGACTCCGCTCCCTTCTTGAAAAGCAAACAGATATTGAAGTGGTGGGTGAGGCTGATAATGGCAGGAAGGCAGTACGGATGGCCCAGGAAAAAAAGCCGGATGTGATTGTCATGGATGTCTCCATGCCGGACTTAAATGGCATTGAGGCAACAAAGCAGATAATCGAAAGCCTGCCGGAAACCAGGGTTATTGCCCTGTCAATGCATTCTGACAAGCGTTTTGTCATGGGGATGTTGCGGGCCGGCGCCTCAGGGTACCTCCTGAAAGATTGTGCTTCACAGGAACTTGCCAATGCCATTGACCAGGTGGCAGGGGGTAAAAAGTATTTAAGCCCGGAGATAACAGGGGTTGTCATAGATGACTTTCTGCTGGGGAGGGGCTCGTCAGAAGAAGTTGCGATTGCTGCATCGCAGTTGAGCCCCAGGGAACGGGAAGTTTTACAGCTCATTGCCGAAGGCTGGTCAACAAAACAGATTGCCTCCCACCTCTATGTCAGCATAAAAACAATTGAGACCCACCGCAGGCAGATTATGAAAAAGCTTGACCTGCACTCAATTGCCGACCTGACAAAGTATGCCATCAGGGAAGGCCTTACCTCTATAGAGTAGCGGTTTCAGCGCTTGGCAAAATCATACCGTTGCACCCATTCTGAAATTTCATAAAACAATATAGGGTTTTGCGAAGTGTAAAATCAGAGAATCCCTTATGGCTCTTTTTTGTTCGAAATGTTTAATATTTAAACCTAAGGTATTAATATAATATGCAAAAGTGCATAGGAGGTTGCTGCATTGTGGTATGATGGCATGAAATATATGCCTTGCCCAAGGTGTTACAATGTGGTAGGTATGGCCAAATTATACTAACTGCTTACTAGGGGAGAAAAACTTGTAAATTCAACAAGTAAATAAGGTATTGCTGGTGGCCGGCTAAGAATCTAAAAAGGAGGTGATGAATAAAGGAGCCTCGCTGCAGCAGTAAATGGAATCTACACTCAACTTGCAAGAAAAAGGAGGGGAGCTTTGACTACAGCAACTGTATGGTTAATTATTTTCGTTGCCGCCTACTGGTCCTACTGTATTTTTTGGGGGATTAAAGGAGCCAGGTCGGCAAAGACCGCATCAGATTACTTTATCGCCGGCCGTACGATTCCGATCTGGGTGTTCGTTTTGGCCGCAACCGCAACAAGTTTTTCCGGCTGGACCTTCATGGGCCATCCGGGACTCGTCTACCGTGATGGTTTCCAGTATGCCTATGCATCGTTTTATGCCATCACGATTCCTTTTACCGGCGTAATGTTCCTTAAACGCCAGTGGATCATCGGCAAACGTTTCGGCTTTGTAACACCCGGCGAGATGTTTGCAGACTATTACAATTCAGAGGCTATTCGAATCCTCACCGTTATCGTGGCCCTGATTTTCTCCGTACCCTATCTCGGACTGCAGCTTAGGGCATCAGGCTTTCTGTTCAACGTATTGACCGACGGCATGCTGGGCGTTGATGCAGGCATGTGGATGCTGTCCATCGTCGTTATCATCTACGTTGCATCCGGTGGACTCCGGGCTGTGGCCTACGTTGATACCCTGCAATGCCTCCTGCTGGCCTTTGGTATTGTCGCAATCGGTTTTATCACCCTGAACGCTGTCGGCGGCTGGGCAGCCCTGCAGGAAGGTATTGGAAAATTAACCTCACCGGAAATTATTCCGGCACTGGGCACAGCAGTTGATCCTAAAAGAACACCGGATGGGTTCAGTCATTACACGGCCATCCCGGGTGTTATCCAGTTTGTTAAATCCGGTACGAAAGCAGCTGGTGGCGCTTGGACAGGTATGATGTGTCTGACCTACATGTTTGCCCTCATGGGTATTCATTCTTCCCCGGCTTTCACCATGTGGTCATTCGCCAACAAGAACCCCAGACCTTTTGCACCGCAGCAGGTTTGGGCATCTTCAGCCGGCATCGGCTTCATCCTTATTATTTTCACCGCTATTCAGGGTCTCGGCGCTCACCTTATCGGTGCCGACGCTAATGCACTGACAGCTGGTATTGCCAAGGATGTTCTGCAGATCGGCGGAAATATCATGGAAACGCCAGGCAAGCAGGGAATGCTCGTTCCTGCACTGATCCATCTTCTGGCTGACACGGCTCCATGGCTTGTCGGTCTGCTGGCAGTTTGTGCCTTGGCTGCCATGCAGTCAACCGGTGCTGCCTACATGTCAACAGCCGGCGGTATGCTGACCAGGGATCTTTATAAGCGTTTCATCAATCCTGAAGCAGGTCATGGAACCCAGAAACTGTTCGGTCGTCTCGGTGTTGTTATTATCTGTGGTCTTGCTCTGATAGTTGCCACAACTTCCAAGGATGCCCTTGTTCTCCTGGGCGGTCTGGCTGTTGCTTTCGGCTTCCAGATGTGGCCTGCCATCGCAGGTGTCTGCTACATACCATGGTTTACCCGCCAGGGTATCACAGTCGGTCTTATCCTCGGTCTTATCGCAGTAATGATGACTGAGTCCATCGGTGTAAAATGGTTTGGTATTACTGCCTGGGGCCGTTGGCCATTAACAATGCATTCAGCCTT
>Ga0209013_10005100_pt1 | contig 11371 bp, 11 predicted proteins | sample Cruoilmetagenom2_FD_187291 | JGI IMG/M metagenome (GOLD analysis project Ga0209013, IMG submission 187291) | Oil polluted marine microbial communities from Coal Oil Point, Santa Barbara, California, USA - Sample 2 (SPAdes) (version 2) | ecosystem: Environmental > Aquatic > Marine > Oil seeps ...
GCCTCCCAAACAGATAATGATGAAAAAGTAAATAAAAATGATAATACAAAACAATTTACTTTTCCACGCTGGAAAAGCCTGCCAAAAATCAACACCGTTACGCTACCGTCTGTTGATCACGATGCATGGTTCGATATCCATATCAATACAATGGCTAAAAAGGCTTATATTGATAAATCAAATTTATTTCCAGTGGGGTCAATAATAGTCAAACCACTCTACCCTGATTTAAAACGTTCAGAAACAGCCAAACTGACTATAATGCTAAAAATGGAAAAAGGGTATGACAGTAAAAATGGCGACTGGTGGTATGGAGTCTACGATGAAAGCGGAATGAAAGTATCATCTCAGGGCAAAATCAAATCCTGTATAAAATGCCATGCAAAAGCCAAAGAGACAGACTATTTGTTTTCTAAAGATGTGATGCAGAGTATTAGAGAAGAGGAAGAGGAAGAAGAATAATAATCTACTCTTTTTTTGTTCCATATCTTCCAATACAGAAAACATATACAAAGCACAATAAGTACACTAGAAAATACAATAGTAGCTGTCATAATGAAAACTGAAAACCTTATAATATTTTATAAGGTTTTACAAACAGGTCATTTTGTCCGTTATTGCCAGAAATCAACAAAAATTACGTTACTATTAGCACATGAATTATACGATCTCATCTGAATTTACCCCTCTTATCGATGCTATTGCAATACATTTAGTTGGAAAAGAAGAAGCTATAGCATTATCTCTTAGTACTTTTTTTGCAGGTGGACACTTACTGTTGGAAGATATTCCAGGGGTAGGTAAAACCACTTTAGCCAAACATCTTTCGCAAGTTCTTGGACTGAGATTTGGACGTATACAGTTTACGTCAGATATGCTTCCATCTGATATTCTTGGTGTAAACTACTATAATCAAAAAGAGGGAAACTTTGTATTTAAAAAAGGTCCCATCTTTACCTCTTTTCTTTTAGCAGATGAGATCAACCGTTCCATGCCTAAAACACAGTCTGCCTTGCTTCAAGCTATGGAAGAAGGAACAGTTACCATAGATACTACACCTTATGCACTGCCTCAACCTTTTTTTGTTATAGGAACACAAAATCCACATGAAGAGGTAGGTACATTTCCTCTGCCCAATTCTCAGTTAGACCGTTTTATGTGCTCTTTTGGTATTGGGTATCCTGACAGGCTTTCTGAGCGTATCATACTTAAAGGGGAGACAAAATATGATGAGAAAAAAACAGACCCTTTGCTTACACCGCAACAGATAGAAACTTATATGCAAAAAGCATCTGAGATCCTGCTCAGTGATATACTTCTTGATTTCCTTCAAGATATTGTAGCTTTTACCAGAGAGAGTGCTCTTTTTGAATATGGACTTTCTACACGTGGTGCTTTATCACTGACTGCAATGGTGAAGTCTTGGGCAATGCTTCAAGGTCGCTCTTATGCTACAGCGGATGATGTACAAATGGTTACGGCTATAGTCTGCTCTCATCGCTTACGTTTTAAAGAGGGAAAGACCACAACCTTACGAATAAAAAATGAAATCTTTACGCACATTCATTCAGATACATAAAAGTATCAAACAACATGCCACAGTTTTTTCTGCTGTGGTTGTTGTACTTCTTTTTGGACTTTTTCTTGAAGCCTATATGCACAACTTCAATTTGGTCTATATTACTCTCTTTTTTGTTTTTTCACTGGCTTTTTCTGCGGGTCCCATAGGCGTACTTAATCTTGGTCGTCTGCAAAGTACTTTTATACCTTCTGGACGTCTTTTTGCTCAAGAGGAAGGGAAAATATCACTCAGTATTTATAACAATTCCAGTACAGATGCATGGTCAATACTGGTCTATGGAAATAATGTAACAGTACCTCTTAACTATTTAAAAGGTGAACATTCAAGTATTGTTCATCTTCCTTTTACTCCATCCAAACGAGGAAAGTTTAGGTATGAAAATTGTTATTTGGAAAGTAGATATCCACTCTCTACTGCACGTTTAACACTTCGGATCAAAGAACAGTATGAAGGTGTAGTGTATGCTGAGCCCAAAGGTAGATCATTGGCCTCATTTTTAAATGAAGAAGAGACACACTATGGAGAAGAGAAAGAGTTTGACGGACTGAAAGAGTATGATGGTTCACAAAGGCTTTCTCATATTCACTGGGCATCGGTAGCAAAAGGAGAGTTATCTGTTAAAACTTTTACAAAGGAGATGCAGACATCTAACCTGGTATTTGATTTTTACAAGGCAGGAAAAGATGATGAGGCTAGACTCTCTCAGCTTTCTCTTTGGGTACTGGAGTGTGAAAAAAAACATTTTCCATTTGCTATTATCTTTCCCCATAAAAACCTAAATTCTACAAAGGAGAGTATAGATGAAATCCTTGAAGTTCTTGCAAGATACTAAACTGACTCCCTTACGTCTTTTAGATATGGGCTATGTGATTGTACTTTTACCACTTTTGCTTTTGTTAAAAATGCCTATGTTGGTATTTGCACTTATTGTTGTTGCTATACTTTTTTTTAAAAAAACACCAGCCAGTAATCTTCTGGTTATGTTTATATTTTTTTTAGGGATCTTGGCAGTCTACCTGTCTCTTTATGGTACTTTTTCCTTTCGAGGGCTTTCTCGTTTAAAACTTTTTCTTGAATTTCTTGTCTATGTATTGTTTGTTGTTGTCTCTATGCAGAGACTTACTCAAAAGATCAACTTCTATCTTCTGATCTCTCCCTTTCTATTTCTTGCACTCTCATTGTTCTTTTATCATGGAATATTAATGCTTATTTATGTGATATTTGAAATCTTTTTTTTACTATGGATGATTTTAGCACATCGTATGCAGGGAAATCTATTGGAGGGTTTTCGCTCTTCTATGGTCATGTTCATGTATTCTCTTCCCTGGGTGGTAATACTCTTTATCTTTTTCCCGCGTATCTCTTTTGAACATGCAACTTATGGATTTAAGAGTGAGACAGTGCAGCGCATGGGACATGACGGAACGATGTATATTGATTCTAAAGCTCTGCTTGTACCTTCTGACCGTATTGTCATGGAAGTTGGATTTAAGGGTGAAATACCACTCTCTCATCAACTTTATTTTAGAGGAAGCATACTCTATGTAGACAAAAAGAACCACTGGGAACCATTACCAAAGCATATTAAAAGAAAAAATAAAGATTTTTATGAGACCAAAGGAGAGAAAGTAGAGTATAAAGTCACACTCTACCCCACACAAAAAAGCTGGATATATCTACTGGATATGCCCTTTGAAGCTGTCAAAGGGAGTACGTTGGACTTAGACCTTATAAGTACGGTTAAAAAACCTATTGAAGAGCCTTTACACTACAGCGCAAGTTCATCTCTGAGTGGTAAGTTTCATGATGTGTTGGATAAAGAAACATATAAAGCATCAACGGCTTTTTCTACAGATAGTAATCCTGAAACATATAAAGTAGTCCAAGAGATAAAAGATACCTATGCCACGCCTCAAAAAAAGGTCAGTGCAATCATAGAGTTTTTTAAAGCACAAAAGTTAACGTATAGTTTAAAACCTGAAGCACTGGACATCAATAACAGCACCGATAGTTTCTTGTTTACTAAACGTCAAGGCTACTGTGTACATTTTGCCTCATCATTTGTGACTATGGCCCGTATGGCAGGGATTCCATCCCGTATTGTAACTGGGTACAAAGCAGACCTTGGTAACGCTTTGAAAAACTACATTGCAGTCAAAGAACGTGATGCACATGCATGGGCAGAACTCTATATGGGTGAACACTGGATAAGAGTGGAGACCACTGCAACAGCTTATGGTATAGAGGCTGACTCTTTGAGACAACAAAGCACAGGTGTAGATAAAGAACGTAATGAAGTGATGAAGAAAATAAATCTTTATCTTATGTATGTGAAATATCAGGTTGAGACATGGATACTCTACTACAGTAATGTACGACAGTTACAGCTTTTACAATATGCCAAAGAGAATCCAAAGTTTGTTTTTACCTTTGTATTCTCCTTAATTTTACTTTTGTTAATGACATTGCTCATTAGTGCTTACTTTAAACGAACGACTTACACTTCTAAGGCTATAGAGATATTACAACCTCTTATGAGGTCTTTAAAAAAGAGAGGATATACACGTCAAAAAGAAGAAACATTACATCAGTTTTTCTTACGTTATGTAGATGAAAATGCAGAGAAAAAGGAACAGATATCTGCCATTCAAGCAGTTGATAAACTTTATGAAGAGATTTCTTATGGCAACGATATATCACAAAAAAGTATAAAAGCATTGAAGCAAATAGTGAAAAAAAGTTTCTAAGTACTTGCTTTTATGGCATCTTATAGAAGCTTAGATCATTTGAAAATTCAACAGGACCTTTGTAGCTTTTTCGTATCTCTTTTTTTGTCTCAGACTCTTTTCCTAAAGTCCTTAGCATTCTGTGGGAAAGTACAAGCGATCTTACTTTTACTTGAGAGGATATATGCCTAATAGTTACTGGTGTCATATGTAGGTTTGCACCTATACCTTTAGCACCTTTTGGTACAGCATTGTGAGCTACTAGGATATCTGTATTCTTAGCTAACTTCTCTAATGTATGGTACTCACCATTCATGTCACCTGAGAATGCAATGCTTTTATTTCCTATATTTACCCTGTACACAAGAGCTGGAATAGTCTTTATGTGTATTTATGCACCTGATGTTGAAGCTATAAACCTATAAAGCTCCTAAAGCTGAGAAGATATAGTTCCTATCAGCTAACAAAGCAAATTCATTCAGACGGTTAAAGTAGCGCGGCTTCCGCGTTTAGCCGCCGCTGATTTGCAACGTCAAATGAATCTATCGTTAAAACATTATCCCTTATTCCCTTAAAATCAAAACCTTATAATCTAACATATTTTATAATGTTTATCGCTGTAGCGATGTTTAGAGACCATTTGTAAGTCACTTTGAATATAAAACCTTATAAAATGTGCCAATATGGAATGTTTTATAAGGAAAAGTACCAAAGAAAACATATATTTCAAAGAGTTCAATAAATTGATGAATATTACCAAATAGATTGTAAAATATGAAATAAGAGTGCCTAATAAAATAAAAAGAAGTAACTTAAAAATTTAGATTTCATTTTTTAGATGCTAGAATATTGAAATATGATTGAAAACAAAAATAACTTTAAGATTAAACCTTTAATAGTTTACAATTTTAGAAAGGCATAAAAGATGGCTACTAAAGCAACCATCTATAAAGCACTACTCAATATCGCAAATATGGACAGCCATTATTATGCAGAGCACAATTTAACTATGGCGAAACACCCCTCTGAAACTGACTTGCGTCTCATGGTTCGTTTGATTGCATTTATATTGAATGCTGATGAAGGTTTAGAATTTACAAAGGGTATCTCTCAAGATGATGAACCTGACCTGTGGGAAAAGTCTTTAGGTGGAGATATAGAACTGTGGATAGACCTGGGGCAACTTGATGAAAAGCGTATCAAAAAAGCGTGTGGACGTTCTGAGAAAGTGATCATCTATACCTATAAGGAAGGTATGGCTACCTCTTGGTGGAAGCAGATAGAAACATCCCTTACACGGTTTTCCAATCTTCAAGTGATTCATCTTGAGATGGATGGAGACATAGAGTTGCTTGCAAAACGAGCCATGTCTTTACAAGCCAATATCTCTGATGGAGAACTTACGTTGATCGATGAAGAACATAGTGTAGTGGTTAGAGAGAAGAATTGGGTTTAATTGGGTTTATAATGTTTTCTGCCAAAACATTACAGAACCCATTTTTCCTCGTTACGTCTCTCCTGAGGCGTAATGCATATAGTATTTATTATACAACAATGTCTATTGCACCGTTAGGTGCTTATGTAATAAGATATAAATTTATTTACCATTTATCGATGGACTTGGAGTTATTTTACACTTAAATTGACGTGGGCATTACACCTTGAAAAGATGTAACGAGAAGGAGTGGAGATTATCTATATTCTTGTTCTAAAAAATCCTTCACACAAATATCAACCATCTCAAAGACTTTCTCAAACCCTTCAAATCCAGAGAAGAAGTAGGGGTCAGGGACATTGGCTCCTTTGTATCCTCCAAAGTCACCTAGTTTATAGACATTGGTAAATCCAAAATTCTCCAGATCACTTTTGTTTTGTGTGTCCATCGCTACAACATAGTCAAAGTGTTCTATATCTTGTTTTGTTATAGGTCTTGATCTTTGTTGACTGATGTCTACATTATTTTGTCTGGCAACTTTGATGGAGTGGCCACAAGGTGCTTCACCTTCATGCCAGTTGCTGGTGCCTGCAGAGTCTACTATTAAGTTTAAGCCCTCTTTTTCTAAGATGTATTGAGCAACTCCTTCAGCCAATGGACTTCTGCAGATATTCCCGAGACATACAAAAAGAATTCGTTTACGACTCAGCATTTAGTGCTTCGCTTGCATTGAATTTTAATTCTTATCATTTTGTCTCCTCGTCTATCCATTTCAGATAGCTTTCATTAGCATCAATGATAGGTGTCATGATGATCTCAGGTACATCGTAAGAGTGCAGTGCTTCTATCTGAACTTTAACCTCTTCAAAGAGTGAAGTTTTGGTTTTCATCTGTAGGAGTATCTCTTCGCTTGTTTCTAAAGTGCCATTCCAATGATATTTGCTTTGTACTGTGTGACTTTGTACACAGGCTACCAGATGATCCTGAAGCAGGGTAGTGCTGATCTGGTCGGCAATATTTTTATCGTCTATTGTTGTGGTGATGATACAGTAGTTTGCTTTTTTCATAGTAACTATTGTATCAAAAAATTCAGATAAATAGTTCATAAACAAAAATTATATTGTCAGGGAGAATGAAAAGAATTTTATTATTGATCACTGTAGCTGGAAGTGCAGGTCTCAGCTTCTGATCTCTAAAAAGTTTTTAGTACTTATGTCATTCCAGGGCTTATTTAACCTGGCAAAATCTTCATAACTCGACAATACACGTTTAAAATCACTGCTTTTAGCACTTTCATCAGCCAGTACTTCAGCTAAAGCAATTTTAGCTGCATCCATCATCTCTTTAGGGAATTTTTTGATCTCTACACTTTTTGGAAGTTCCTGTAGTGCTTTGGCATTTTTGTAGCGGGACTCTTGGAGCATATTTCCTGTCATTTCTTCTGATGCTGCGGTAATGATGGCTTTATGTTCATCGCTTAACTTTTTCCATTGGGTTTTATTAAAAGTGATCTCCAAGATAGACCCTGGTTCATGCCAACCGGTGTAGTAGTAGGGAGCTGCTTTGGCAAAGCCCATCATACTGTCAAGTGCTGGTCCTACCCATTCTGTAGCATCAATGGTTCCACGCTCTAAAGAGGTGTATATTTCTCCCGCAGGTAATAGAATAGGGTTGACTCCTAGTCGTTTCATTACTTCTCCACCAAGTCCGGGGATACGCATTTTAAGGCCTTTAAGGTCAGCCAGTGAATTGATCTCTTTTTTGAACCAGCCACCCATTTGAGGACCTGTTGTACCGCCTATGAGAGGATAGAGGTTGAACTTTCCATACATTTCACGCCAAAGTTCATACCCTCCGCCAAACTTTAACCAGGTGATCATCTCTTCACTTGTCAATCCAAGAGGCATTCCTCCAAAGATCGAAAATGCAGTATTTTTCCCTTTCCAATAATACACACCAGAATGAAACGCATCAATTTGTGCTGCTGAAGTGGCATCAAAGACTTGCATTGCGGGAACGAGGATGTTTTTAGCGAAGACTTTAATTTCCAGTGTACCACCGCTCAGTTCAAAACAACGTTTCGCAAAAGTATCAACACCTGTTCCCATGATGGGAAAATGTGCAGGCCATGAAGTAGCAAGTTTCAGTGTTACTTTTTTACCTCTGTTTATATTGGCTGTTCCACTTTCTGTTTTCTCTTCTGCTCTATGGCAAGCACTTAAAGCCAAAGCAGAGGCACCAAGTGCAGTTGTTGTAATAAAATCTCTTCTTTTCATACTGAAATCATCCTTGCATTAATAGCTTTAATAGTAACATAACTATGACTAAACAAGGATGAAAATGAACTGTCATATTTGCAATCAACCAACAGACTCATTCGTACATGAAAAAACAAATATCACCTATTATCATTGTAAGCGTTGTGAATACATCTTTAAATCTCCAGAGTGTTATCAAGATCTTTCTGAGCAAAAGGAACGTTATAATTTACATGAAAATGATGAAGAAGATGAAGGATATAGAGCATACTTTCAAAGGTTTTTAGACTTTATTCTGCCTTTGGTGGATCAGCCAAAAACAGCATTGGATTTTGGTTGTGGTGCAAGTTCTTTATTGTCCAGTATGTTAGGGAAAGATGGTATTGAATGTGACTACTATGATCCTATATATCATCCCAATACACTGACTAATAGTAAGAAATATGAACTTATTGTATCAACTGAGGTTTTTGAACATTTACATCAGCCAAGAGAGGTATTTAAAAGCTTAATTGAAAGGCTGGAAGAGGGTGGTTATTTAGCCCTGCAAACACAATTTCATCCTAATGATGTTGAGGCATTTAAAAAATGGTATTACCATCAGGACCCAACTCATATTGTATTTTTTACAGCCAAAACTTTTAGGATTCTATGTGAAATTTATGGCTGTGAGTTTATTGACGATAATGGAAATAATATGGTAGTTATCAAGATATAAATTCAACTATATCTTCAAAAGGCTCTCTTAATTGAGTAGACTGTTCATTAAGCCTGTAACCAAAAGGAAGTACAAGTGAGAGTTGGTATTTACTGGTATCAATATTTAAGATCTCTTCTACTTTTTCTTTTTCAAGACCTTCTACAGGACAAGAATCAATACCTATGAATGCTGCTGCTGTCATCATATTTCCTGCGGCAATAAAGGTTTGTCTGGCTGTCCATGAATAGATGTTTTCATCTGAACTTAGCGTATGACTTAAGTGATTTGCATAGAGATCTAAATAGAAGTCCAACTGCTCTTTTGGTATATCACGTCTTTCAAAGCGTTGTTTAGGAATACCTGATTCAACTTTTACGCTGTCAATACCTGCAAGAACGATCACAAGATGAGAACAAGATGTTATTTGAACCTGATCCCAGCATACAGGTCTTAGTTTGGCTTTCAACTCTTCATTTGTTATGACCAGAAATTTCCAGGCTTCCATACCGAAAGATGAAGGAGATTTGTGTGCTGTTTCCAAAATATAGTGTATCTCTTCATCAGAGATCTTTTTGTTTTCATCAAAAACTTTACAAGCATGTCTGAAATCCATAGCTTTCATAAATTCATTTTGCATAGGCTATCCTTTTGTATTTAGAGGTGTCCATTATACATAATAATAGTAAAAAGTTATATTGTGGGTTATAGGAATTATGTTTAAGTGCTGTACTACTAAGGGGGGGAAAGAGAAAGTCTAAAAAAGACTATACTCTTCTTTAATGGTATTTAAAATACTTTTATCTGCATTATAGATGAAAGCGTAGTTGAAGTGGATGCTTTTTAGTATCTCTCTTACCTCTTCTTCATTGTTGAACCAGTGAGGGTGGTCAATGCCCGGTACTTTGGTTTTCGGTGGAGTGAGAACGATACTCTTTACCCACATATTAGATCTCATGACGTACTCTCTGGCTTTTGTAATGTCTGAAAGGTTGTCTGTAAAGATGGCTACTCTGTCAGAGTTACTTGGTCTGGTACTTTTGAGTTTAAGATCTATAAATACAGGGAGAAAGTGCTTTGTATATTTAATACGGTCAACAGAATAAGGAAGCTGTTCTTTGTCACAAAAGTCTATGACACGAAGCAGGTATTCCAAATGAAAAGGAATCAACTCTTTTTCCTGATAAACGAAACCACCCACTTTGAATGTACTTCTAAATAGCGTATCAGAGACAGGATAACCTTCTACTTCTCTCTCCAACTTGGCTACATCCGGTTTTATGAGTTTCATAAGCTCTTTGTCCGTACCTACAAAAAGAGAACCATCAGAGTTGAGTATCTGTTCAAATGCTTTACGCCAATCATTTGATATAAAAGAGATATTATTTTTGTGTAAAACTATCATCTTCAAAAAGGTAAGTTCATGTTCAGAGAGTAAAAAGAATTGCGCTTCTTTTTTAATGATCACATAACGGATAAGCTTAAAGGCTGCCAGCTGAATGTCTGAAACCTTTATCCATGCGATCTCATTATCACTTCTGACAATATTCTCATCATCATAAACGATGGCATACGCACCATTTTCTATGGCTTTGTCTATCTCTTCCTGATTTGAAGAGAAGAAGAGGTCACCATGGTCTACTTTTGAGTGGTACACTGTAGCAGCTTCAATAGCTTGAACTTTAGGTGTATTGCTGAGTACTCCCTCTGTGAGGTTTAAGATATCTTTTATTTTCATGAATTAACCTATAGGTGTTCCAGCCATTTTTGGCTTCTCTGGACGGATCATACAAAGCCCATTTTCATCTTTGGCTGCAAGCAGCATACCTTCACTCTTCAATCCCATAAGTTTTGCCGGTATGAGGTTCGCTACAACACATACTTGTGTATTCAACATATCATCTGCTGAGTACCACTCTTTAATTCCTGCAACCACTTGTCTAGGCTCATCTTCTCCTACATCAACCTGAAGTAAAAGGAGTTTCTTACTCTTAGGTACCTCTTCAGCTTTTACAACCGTACCTACCTTAAGAGAAGTTTGGAAGAATTGATCTATACCTATAAGGGCTACACCATCTTCTTTTTTCTCTTCTTTTTTAGTTTCAGGTTTAGGTGTTTCTTTTTGATCTATAGGTTCTGCCTGTTCTAATAGGGGTTCTTCTATACGAGGGAAAAGTGGATCTACTTTTTCCAGTTTAAATTCTTCAAGAAGCTTTGTGTCTTTTATCATACTGTTCCAAGAGTCATTGTCTATGGTAAAGTGTAATGCATTTGAGATCTTCGTACATACTTCAGGCATCACAGGGTGAAGCATGACAGATACTTTTGCAAGTATTGCTGCGATAAGCCCGTTAAGTGCCATAGCTTCCTCTTCTTTGCCTTCTTTCATAAGTGTCCAGGGTTGATACATATCTATAGCTTTATTGGCTACAGTGAGTGGTCTCCAAAGCTCTTCAAGATAACGGTGTATCTGCATCTCAAAGAGTAGAGGTTCCAACTTATCAAGTGATGCATGCACTTCGTCTAACTCAGCTTGGTAGTATTTTGCTACATTTGCAGAATCTACGGTACCTTCAAAGTATTTCCCGGACATACCGATGAGACGGTTTAGCAGGTTACCAAGGTCATTCCCCAGATCAGAGTTGATACGGTCAATGAGTGCTTTCTGAGAAA
>Ga0209013_10005101_pt1 | contig 11371 bp, 9 predicted proteins | sample Cruoilmetagenom2_FD_187291 | JGI IMG/M metagenome (GOLD analysis project Ga0209013, IMG submission 187291) | Oil polluted marine microbial communities from Coal Oil Point, Santa Barbara, California, USA - Sample 2 (SPAdes) (version 2) | ecosystem: Environmental > Aquatic > Marine > Oil seeps ...
AATATAAAAGAAAGTATTGTTTTCTTCATAACATAGGGGTTTGAGATGTTATTGTAAAAACTTATTTATGTAAAGTTTAATTTATAGATTCATTTGAAAAATTTATATTTATAAAAATAATTACGCGTAGTAATATAACTTTTAAATAAAAAGTTACATAGTTAAGTAATTAAATTAGTCTAAATTTCCAGTAAAATAAATGAAACTGATAAAAAAGTAATTGTATTTTCATGATATAGGGGTTTTGAACTCACTAAATTACAAAAAATTATTTAACTAACTAATTTTCAGAGGTAATTTTATTTTTTTATCAAAATCGAAAAGGTGAAATTTCGTCCATAATTACTAATTGAAGATGCAAATTCTTTATAATGAATATCAAAAATATTATCTATTTTAAAGAAACCTGTAATATTATTATTAAACCTGTAATTTGTGTTTAAATTAAGAATACTCCAACTAGGATTTCCTTCAAAAGTATTAGTATTATAATTAAACGGCGTTTGCTCAATATTATCAATTCCTTCAATTAAATTATAGTCTTTTAATTTTTTTGTAGCATTAAATTTCCAATTTATAGATGCTTCAAATTTATTTTTTTGATACCCAATTTCAAAAGAACCAAATAATGGTGGAATAGAAGAAAGTGGTTTATGAGTGTCGTAAGCTTTTCCTTTTGTGTAAGTTAATGAAGCTTTTGAGATTAAATACTTATTAATTTTTCCAGTAAAACTATACGTTCCACCTAAAATATAAGCGTTACCCTTATTTACATTTGCCACTACATTACCTTCATCTCCATCATAAATAATAGTGCTAGAATTATTAACTTCAAAATAATCTCTTGTGATGTAATTATTCAATAAGGTGTAATACATACTTAAACCCATATTAAATTTTCTATTATTAAAATACTTTAAGCCATTAATTTCAAAATTATAAGCATATTCTGGTTTTAAAGAAATGTTTGGAACGGTAACATTTCCGTTTTTTTCTCTAATTTTTCCTATATCGTCTAAATTTGGAGATCTAAAACCAGATGAAATTACACTATTTATTTGCCAATTTTTTGAAGGTTTATATGCATAACCAATAGTTGCAGTTAAAGCAGAATTATTCAAATTAATTTGTGATTTTGGCAAGGTAATAAAGGTATCATCTAGCCACTTTGCTTTTAAAAAATTAGCACTATATCGAATTCCTGTATTCAAGGTAGATTTTTCACTAATATCTTGTCTATAATTAATATAAGACGCAACATTAGAATAACTACTTCCTCCATCTGGATACCTTGATTGAACGGTAAAATTATCATTAAACCCAATAATTTTATTTCCTAATACATTTAATGTTTTACCATAAGCATTTGAATTTACTTTATTATATGCAAATGCAAAACCATAAGATAAAATACGGTTACTTTCTTTAGTTAACGGAACAAAAAAATCGCCATTTAAACTAAAAACATCTACATTTTCTTTTCTATAAGAACGATTTAAGCTAGAAAATTTACGTTGTATTCGCGATTCTTTAATATTTTGATAAGCTGCTGTAATATTTCCTTTTTGTAGCCATTTTTTTTGAGGATTCATTTTTAATTGCGAAGAAAACAACAATCTATTTTGTGGTCCGTAATGCCATTCTGCATACTTTAATGTTCCATCCTTATATTCATTTAGTTTATCAAATCGATTTATATTAGAAGATGTAGCATATTGAAAATTAAAAATTAAATTATCTTTTTTTGTTAAAGGAATTACCAGCTTTTGCAATATATCAGTTTGATTGTATCCGGTGTTTTTTTGAATATTTGGGTTGGTGTTAATCACTGGATTTGGATTATAATAAGTATTAGAATTGTTAGAATAATTAAATACTTTTCCCCAGTTTTCATAACCATGATTACGCGATTTTCCCATTTTTAAATCGCCAAATTTACTATAAGAAATATTGGTGAAAGATGCCCATTTTTTAAAACGTAATTCTATATTTCCTGAAGTTGTAAATTCATTATTAATACTACTAAATCGATTATAAATAGAAGTGTTTATTTTATTTTTAGAACTAATTTTAGGTGTTTTAGTATAATAATGAATAACTCCGCCCAAAGCATCTGATCCATAAATTACAGAGGTTGGCCCAAAAATAACTTCAACTCTATCCAAAATATTTGGAGAAACTGTAATAGAATTTTGCAAATGACCTGTTCTGTATATAGCATTATTCATTCTAATACCATCAATCACCAATAAAACTTTGTTGGCTTCCATGCCTCTTAAAACAGGACTTCCCCCTCCAAATTGTGATTTTTGAACTCTAATACCTGGTAAATTTGCTAATAAATCAGCCGATGTTTGTGATGCCATTTTAACAATACTTTCTTTTCCTATAACATCAATTTGTTCTGCAATTCTTCTTCTTTTTTCTTTTCCTTTTGATGCAGATAAAATAATTTCATTTAATTCTTGAGATTTTTTATGAAGGTAAATGGTAAATTTTAAAGTCACTAAATCTCTTTTTAGTATATCGTATTCAATAAAAGATAAGTGATTAAACGACACAACATCTTTCTCATTAAATTTAGAAATATCGGCAATTCCTTTTTTGTTGGAATATATCAATTTAGAATTATCATCATTAAAAATTGCAACATTTTCAATAGGAAAATTCGTGCCAAATTCTAGTACTTTAATTTTTTGTGCATTTACAGATATACTTGTAAATAAAATAAAAAACAACGTTAATATTCTCATTTTTAACTAAAGATAGTTTTTAAAATTGTTAGTGATTTTGGCTTTTTAAAACCACTTAAATGAAGTTCATAATACTGAATTAGCATGTTTAATATTGTTTGTCGATTAGTTGAGCTGAAGTTAATTTTAGATAATGCATCAAAATTTATGCCCAACAGCTTTTTAAACTGAATTAAGTTTTTGCCATAAATAACTTGCCCTTGTTTTATTGTTGTAAATCTTCCTTCAACTAAATCAAAATACGAAGATTCCAAACGGTTTAATTCCGGATAAAAACCTAAAAATTTAGTTAAATTTAATAAAAACAACAAATGAAAATTGGAAACCCTATCATGCACATCTAACCATAAAAAAGAAGTTTCTAGGTATTCAAATAAATCTGAGTTTTCCTCTTCTTCCTGTATCGCGTAATATAAAACTTCAGATAAAAATAAAGCAATGCTTTGCTTTTTTAAATCAGTATAAACAGTGTTATAAAAATGTAATACTTCGGAATCTCTTAAAATATTTAAATTAGCTTTATTATTATGATTTGCGGTTAAATTTAATTGCATTAAAGGTTGAAAATATGCCGCTTTTATTTTAGCTTTTTTTGCTTTTAATACTCCTTTTAGCATATAGGTCTTTTTTCCATATTTTTGAGTATAACATGTTGCAATTAAACTGGTATCGCCATATTTAATTGTATTTATAACAATTGCCTTAGTAGTTTCAATCATATTTAACGGATAATTGCAATTTTTGCAATTGCATTCTCTTGACTGTCAGCATTAAATAACAAAACAATATAAACCCCGGAAGCCACTTTTTCACCTGCTAAATTAGTTTTGTTCCAAACCACTTTTCCTCCAAATAATTCTTGCCCTTCTTTTACATTGGTTTCATAAACTAAATTACCCGCGGCATCTAAAATTTTTACATTGGTATTATTTGGTATATGCGTGCCGTTTCTACCATCAATAGTTATAAAGTCATTACTTTTAGTAGATGGATTTGGGTAAGCATAAACTTCGGGCATGGTTTCTCCGTAAACCGAAACGTTACTATTAAAAGCAACAATACCCTTATCTGTAGCAAAATAAACTTTTCCTGTAATTTTGTCTACTACAATTTTTAAAATTGTATTAGATGGTAAAGGCGAATTATCTTTATTAAAACTATGTAATATAATACTTCCATCTGGGTTTGTTTGCGTTGATCCGCTAATATCCGTTCCAAACCATTTATTATCTGCACCATCAATTGCTATGGAGTTTATGGGTTGATCTCCTAATAATTTTTTAGGAATGCCATCATCTAAAATAATAATAGGTTGGGCATCATAAGTAGTTTCATTAAATATAGAAGCTCCATTATAAAGAACTACTAGACCTTTTTTAGTGCCAATCCATATTCTATTGCTAGCATCAGCTTGCACTGTTCGTGCGTTTAAATCTGGTAACGACCCTTTTGTTAACTCAGAAGTTAAAGAAAGTTTTTTATCTCCATTTTCATTAAAAACAAGCACGCCATTTCTTCTTGAGCCGATCCAAATAGTGTTAGTTTTATCTATTATTAATTCATTCAATCCCAAAGCTCCATTTGTAATTACAGAACTCATATCAAAACTTGACCATGTTCCGTTTGCACTATATTTTTTAATTCTATTGTCCACCCAAGAATTTGTAATCCATAAATTTCCTTGTTTATCAAAACTTGAACCATTAATTCTAATGCTGACATAATTAGGAGCGGGAGTATAAATTAATTTTTCTAAACCACTATTTAAATGATTCCAATGCGTGGAAATGGTATCGTTTTCAACAATTACCATACCGCCTCCCCAAGAGCTTATATAAGCCTTATCATTATTTAAAGGATCTAAAGTTATATGTACAAAATCTCGCACTCCAAAAGTTGCATTGTAGGGTTTATTTATCCAGTTTTCGCCATTAAAATGGCTAAATCCAAATCTTTTAGCTAATGGTCCATATGAAGCTTTATAACCTCCGTAAACTACCCATAAATTATTATTATTTACAGAAATAGAAAAAGGAGTATTGGAACTTGGGCCTTCTGGATGAATTTCTTCAAAATTTGAAATAGTGTTTAAATTACTTTTTAAAATACCAAATTCCTTGGTTCCTAAATATAAATTAGTATCGTCAAAAAAAGCAGTATTTAAACTATAATCCTGGTTGCTGGTTGAATTTGGTGTATAGGTAGCAATTTCTATATTTAAAGTGTTATTTATATAAATACTTTTTAAAGTAGCAATAGTTAAATGATTTAAAGAAGATTTTAAAGTTTTAATAGTAGAGGAATACGTTTTTATTAGTATTAAATTATTATTCTCTATTTTATATAAACTCCTATCTTTTGAAGCAAATATTTGATTATTAAAAACCGCAATACTCGAAAAATCACCAGTAAAGTTTTGCGTCCAGTTATTAAAATCGATTAAAGATTCATTGGTTGTGTTTGCAGTAAATATTCCATTTTCTGTTACCGCATAAAAGGTGTTTTGAAATATTTTAATTTGATTAATTTTTATTTCAGAAGATTGATTGCCAATAAAATAAGTGTCTCCAAATTGTAAATTTTCTAAATCATAAACAATAATAGCAAAGGAAGTAGATAAGTATAATTTGTTATTATATTCCGTAATATTGTTAATGGATTTATCTCCAGAATAATTAAAATTAACAATGTCTTTAGCAACGGTAACTTGATTTTTATTATCTATTATTTCAAGTAAGCCTGTTTGGTACCCAATAACAATTTTATCTAAATTTTCACTATAATAAATACTAGTAACTGTTTCGCCAGAAAGTCCATTTACAGAGGATATTTTTACAATTTGATTAGAATCAATATTATATTTAAAAACTGCATTATCTACAATTGCATAAATAGTTTGATTTTTAATTACAAAATCTTTGACATTATTATAGGAATAAAAATCTTCCCAATTAGATGAGTAATCTTGTTGGGCGTTTATACAACCAATAGAAAACAATATAAGTATTTGAATAATTTTTTTCATAATTTATTCAAATATATTTATTAAAATTGAAATGAAGGAGGTATTATAATTATAAAAGTTTAAATCAAAAAAAAACCTCAAACATTGTTATACGTTCTAACAATGTTTGAGGAATAAATAAATCAACCCCAAAGACTTATTTAATGTTTTAATGTATTGTGTCAAAACCCCTCTTGACATTAATACCTTACAAATATAAGACAGATAGTCATTCCTTTTTTATCAAATAGATAAAATGTTTTAAAAAATTAACAAATGGATGTATTTAAACAATAAATGGTATTTACCCTATGTAAATAGCTAAGTATTAACTAATTCCATATAACCAAAAAGCCAATCAGTACCATCCTTTTTATAAATTACTTTCCTTTCCGAATTATCTTTATTAAATTTTAATTTTCGTATATAAAGTGTTTCTTTTAAGTTTTGGTAAAAACTGCCATTACCCACAAAATTAAATTCATGTATTTGTCGCTTAATATCCTTACATATTTTAGCATCCGATGGAACCGAAAATTTTATGATTGACATAGTTATTAAGAAAAATTCAAAATAAAAGTAGATAAAATTATCTTTTGTTTTTACTTAAATTTGTCAATAAGCGAAATTAATATATAAATGGGAGAATTTCTTGAATAAACGGAGTTAAGAAATTATAGTTGGAAAACTAATTTTAACTTCAGTACCTGTTGTTTTATCATTAGATATATCGGTAGTTACAATTTTAACGTTTTCGTTTTTATACAATATTTTTATTCTATTTTCTGTTGCTTTTGCTCCATAAAATTTACGTTTTTTGTCCATTTTATTAATTTGCTTAGCAGAGTTTATTCCAACACCATTATCTTTAATAGAACATAAAACATTACCATTATTTTCTTTAACAGTTAATTCAATAAATTTATGTCCTTCTTTTTTCATTATACCGTGCCAAATAGCATTTTCTATAAATGGTTGTAAAAACAAAGGTGGCACCTTAATACTGTCTAAATGTAGTTTTTTATCTATAGTAACCATATAATCAAAGCCTCCTGTTACACGCATTTGCTCTAATTTAACATATAAAGCTAAAATACCCAACTCATCGGAAAGCGTTGAGGTTGGACTAGATGAGCTGTTTAAAATTGCTCTAATTAAACGAGAAAATTTGGTTATATAATCTGAAGCTTTTTCTACTTCATTTTTTAATACAAAATTGTTAATTGAATTTAAAGAATTGAATAAGAAATGAGGATTCATTTGACTTTGCAAAGCTGTCATTTTAAGTTCTTCTATTTCTTTTAATTTGTTTGCTAATTTAACTTCTGCATTTTTACTTTTTTGTTCATTTTTTTTGATAATAAAACCAATTATAATCGAAAAAATAATACTCTGCAATATGGCTCCAAAATAAACAAAAGTCATTGGCTGAAAGCCGTTAGCTAAAAATGTTTCTTTACCCAAATATATTTCTCCAAAACTAATATGGGCAAAAACTAAGTACAATAACGATCCAACAACAAAATATATAGAAAATTTATCTCTTATTTTTTTAAATATCACATAATAGGAGGCTAAAGCGAAAACTGTAAAGCCAAGAGCAATAATTAAAAATAAATTTTCTTGAAATTTAAACCCTAAAACCAGTTGAATTAAAACAAATACAATAGGTAGAACTAATAAAATTTTAATTACTAGTTCAAAATAGCCATCCCATTTTACTAAAAATTTTCTAGTATCTAATAATATTCTGGCAAAAGCTACATAAGCCGCATACGCTAAAAATTGAATAGGAAAATTAAGATAGTCATGTAATATTCTCCAATTTTCTGGAAAAATATCTTGCGTAAGGTATATAGTTAATGCCGCTAAATAAAGGCTGTAAAACAGATATAGCTTACTTCTATTTTGAAAATAAATCAAAAAATGGTAGATGAATAAAATAAATAATCCACCTCTAATCCAAGAAAATATTTCAGAATGAAAATCTAAAAACATTCTTAATCCATGTATAATTTGTTAAAAAGCTCTGTTTTTCTATTTCTACTAATACTTGCTGTTAAACCATTAGTCATAATAAGTTCGCCTCCTAATCCTTTTAAATATTCTTTTACGTGATTTAAATTGATTAAATAAGAATTATGAACTCTAAAAAACTCTGGAAATTGAAATTTCTTTTCTACTTCTTTCAGTGTTTTTGAAACAACAATTTGCTGTTCAGATTTTAAAAAAATGGTAGTATAACTTTTATCAGACTTTAACATTATAACATCCTCTTTTTCTAGTAAATATACTTTACCATCTGCAGAGATGTTTATTTTGTCACTATTATCATTTAAATTATTTAGTAGTAATTGTAATTTATTTTCTAGTAAACTATTTTTTTCAGGCTTTTTAATTTTTTTCATAGCCGCCAATAATTCATCTTTATCTACTGGTTTTAACAAATAATCAATTGCAGACACTTTTATAGCTTTTAATGCAAATTCATCATGCGCTGTAGTAAAAATTAAATTAAAATCTCTAAAATCAAGCGCTTCAATTAATGAAAAACCATCCATTTCAGGCATTTGAATATCTAAAAATACTACATCGGGCTTAGTAGTATTAATTAATTCTACAGCTTTTAATGGAGAGTTACACGTTGTAACGTTCACATTATCAATATAATTATTTAATTTCCATTCTAGAGCTTCTAAAGCATCTTTTTCATCGTCAACTAATAATATTTGTAGCATATGTATGGGTAGACATTTAATTAATTAAACTGCAATATACAATTTTTGTTTTCATGTTCAAAGCTATGCTTTTAATTTCATTAAACACATTTTGTTTTATAATTTCTAAGATAAAACATAAAAAAATACAGCAATAAAGTGTGCAAAACTTCCTAATAAAACAAAAATATGAAAAATAGCATGATTGTATTTTAAGTTTTTAATGCTATACAAAACCGCCCCAACGGTATAAAATATCCCACCTGCTAATAACCACATAAGTCCATTAAGTGGTAAATTTTGAACCAATGGTTTAATAGCGAAAATAATAAGCCACCCCATAAGAACATAAGCAAAGGTTGAAATTTTATCATATTTTCCTGTAAAAAAAAGTTTTAACACAATTCCTACAATAGCTAAACCCCAAGAAACTCCAAAAATAGTCCAGCCAACCCAACCTTTTAAAACCACTAAAGTAAAAGGTGTATAGGTCCCTGCTATTAAAACGTATATAGCTGAATGATCAAAAATATTTAACCTTTTTCTTAATTTTGGTTTTTGTGAATAATGATAAAAAGTTGAAGCTGAATATAAAACAATTAAACTTGCCCCATAAATACTAAAGCTAACAATGTGTTTTGCTGTTCCCTCTAAGCTGGCAAAAACCACTAATAAAACTAAGGCTACAACACTTAAAACCAACCCAATTGCATGAGTAATTACGTTTAATCTTTCTTCTTTTGGCTCGTAATAGGTAATATTTTTTTTATCCATATTTTATTGAACGAAAAAAGTAATAATTAAGTATTAATTTGTTGATGTTTTATATCTGAAATTAATTCGTTATAAATAATATCAAATGTTTGTTTTTTTAAGGAGTTACTATCCTTTATGCTAAGCCCTTCTGTTTTAATAAAGGCATCAACTTTTACCCGTAATTTACCTGGTCCTCCGCTAAAAAAAGTATAGGAAAATCTTTTTTTACAATCGTAAAAAATCATTGGCACAATTGGTATTTGATGCTCAATGGCTAATCTAAAAGCGCCATTTTTAAAGCCGCTTAAAACAATACGTTCATCTATTGGAACCAATCCTTCAGGAAAAATACAAATATCAAGTCCGTCACTCATTCTTCTTCTAGCTTCATCAAAAACTGCTTTTCTACTTTTTGCATTTCCTCTATCCACCAAAATACAAGTACGTTTATAAAAAAAACCAAATACAGGTATTTTAGTTAGTTCTTTTTTTCCAACAAAAACAAACGGATTTTTAGTAACAGAAAGCATAACCATAATATCAATCATAGAAGTATGGTTTGGACAAAACATGAAATTTTTTTCTTTTTCTAAAAATTGATTTTCATTTAAATTAATTTTAAAACCCATAACAAAAAGAATAGTATTTGCCCAGGCTCTTGCAATTTTAAAAAATATTGGATAAAATTTTTCGGAAGAAGTAACTACAAGTAAAATAGGAAAAATAGCAACTATACTAAACAATACCCAACCATAAAACCAGCATCGCCAAAAAATATAAAACAGGTATTTGAAAATTTTCATAGGTTAATCAGGTCTTTTATAAACTACTCGTTCTACTAACTATAATTTTTTTAATAATTTAAAATTAAGAAGGCTAGTTTAAGAAACATCAAAAGTAGTAATTTAAAATTATTCTATATTTCTTTTTGAAATATGTATTTTTGTTCTCAAATTAAAAAATAAATGTCAAGAATTTTAACTGGTGTTCAAAGTACAGGAACCCCACATTTAGGGAATTTATTAGGGGCAATTATTCCTGCTATTAAAATGGCAAATAATCCTAAAAATGAATCGTTTTTATTTATTGCAGATATGCACTCGCTAACTCAAATTAAAAATGGTGAGGAATTACGAAAAAACACCTATAGTACTGCTGCAACTTGGCTTGCATTTGGTTTAGATGTAGATAAAACTGTTTTTTATAGACAAAGTGATATTCCTGAAGTTACGGAACTTTCATGGTATTTAAGCTGTTTTTTTCCTTTCCAACGCTTAACATTGGCGCATAGTTTTAAAGATAAATCGGATAGATTAGAGGATGTAAATGCGGGTTTGTTTTCGTACCCAATGTTAATGGCTGCAGATATTTTATTGTATGATGCGGAGATTGTCCCTGTTGGAAAAGATCAATTACAACATTTAGAAATAACTAGAGATGTAGCTAACAGATTTAATCATCAAATGGGAGAAACCTTGGTTCCGCCAGAAGCAAAAATTCAAAAAGGAACCATGTACGTTCCTGGAACGGATGGTGGAAAAATGAGTAAATCTAGCGGAAATATTATCAACTTATTTTTACCAGATAAACAGCTTCGTAAACAAATTATGAAAATTAAAACGGATTCTACGCCATTGGAAGATGCTAAAAACCCGGATACTTGTAATTTATTTGCTTTGTATAAATTGGTAGCAACTGAGGAACAAATTACCGAAATGAGAGCGAATTACGAAGGTGGTAATTATGGTTATGGCCATGCTAAACAGGCTTTTTACGATTTATTAATTAATAAATATGCCATAGAAAGAGAACGTTACAATTACTTTATGGATAATTTAGAAGAAATTGATAAAGCTTTAGCTATTGGTGCAGACAAAGCTAGAAAAGTAGCTGCAGATGTTTTACAACGCGTTAGAGTAAAATTGGGATATTAAAATCGTTTTACATTTCGTAATTGCGTTAAGGATGGAACGGTATGTTTGAGCTCTTTTTTGGTTGTTTTTTACAACTAAAAAAAGCGAGTAGTGACAGCCTGACCCAACGGGTAACGCCCAAATAACATCTATTTTAAGGTGCAGGATTAGGTTGTAAATCTTGAATTGTATCTATTTTTTGAAGTGTTTCAGGGGTTAATTCTACAT
>Ga0209013_10005102_pt1 | contig 11369 bp, 8 predicted proteins | sample Cruoilmetagenom2_FD_187291 | JGI IMG/M metagenome (GOLD analysis project Ga0209013, IMG submission 187291) | Oil polluted marine microbial communities from Coal Oil Point, Santa Barbara, California, USA - Sample 2 (SPAdes) (version 2) | ecosystem: Environmental > Aquatic > Marine > Oil seeps ...
TCATTAAATGTAGCCACCCTAAGTCGATTATTAAACCAACTTCAAGAGAGTGGTTATATCTATAAAAACAGGCAAAAACAATACTTCCCAGGGTATAAACTTCATAAGTTAAATGCTTCGGACAGTTATATCAGTTCCTTATGCAAATCCGCACTACCAATAATGGAAGAAATCCGTAATCAGCATCAACTGACCCTAATGTTGATTTTCTACACCAATCAAAATATGATTGTTATAGAAAAGACTACTAGTGAAAACAATTTGAGTATGATGGGAAAAGGATCCGTTTTAACTGACTATATTCATTATTTTTGGGGATTGTTTTATATAAACTCTATCTTACCTAACACCAAAGAAAAGCTTCTTACCAACTCTAAAAATAACCCTCAATATAATATTAGACCCGATTCCAAATTATATGAAGATTATCTTAACCAAATGGAATCTGGTTTTATAACTGACTATGGTAATATTATTCCTCATGCCGTAAGGTTTGCAGTACCTGTACATGATAAAAATAACCAACTTATAGGAGCGCTAGCTGCCGGAAGCTTTAATAGTTATCTCAATGACACCTCCTATGAAACCATTCATCAGGTACTAATAAATGCCTCTAAAGCTATTATTCAGTAAAAGAAAAAATTTTAATACTTGATAATAAAAAAGCATGAACCTATCAAAATCAAGGCTCATGCTATAAAAATTTCAACTCAATACTTTCCTAGTTCCAGAACCTTTTCAATAAAATACTTATAAGTATCATATTCAACAGTCTCTGGAATCGAATGATCACTATTCTTTTTGTTACTTTGAAAACGACTTTGAAAAATCCGTATCGTCAACTTCCTGAACAGTCTTTTTAAATTTAGAAGTTTTTATTAATTCTTTAAGCTTCTCTTCATATTCATCAGCATTAAATGGAATATCAATAACTCTTTTAGTAAATGAAGATAGCATAATTGCATTAGCAATAGACAATCCCTTACTCCCTTGGGTCCCCTCTGCAATAAGACTTCCTTCATTATTTAGAGCTTGATTTATAAACCTCTCAATAACAATTTTATGACCTTGTGGCTGGTCTATATTTACTGGTATTTCTGTAGGCCAACATTCAACTCTGCCAAATCTCTCTTTAGTTTCTTTACAAAATTTTAGAATAGATTCACGGTTTCTATTAAAGATAATTTTTTCATTCTCATAAATAAGATTACCATTCTCACCAACGATTTCAAGACGGTTAGTTCCAGGACTTTCAATTGTATTTACTATGAAGTGACCTATCATACCATTTTCATGTTCAAAATATGCACTAACTTCATCTTCAACTTCTATATCATGATATTTACCAATATTGGCATGTCCGCTTACACTGATAGGAACTCCAAACAGCCATTGATATAAATCTAGATTATGAGGACATTGATTTGTAAGTATACCCCCGCCTTCTCCAGCCCATGTGGCACGCCATCCTCCACTGTTAAAGTATGTTTGAGATCTAAACCATTGAGTATTTATCCATGTAACTCTCAGTAATTTTCCTAATTCTCCACCATCTATGATATCTTTTAATTTTTTATGAAAAGGAAGTGTTCTTTCCTGAAACATAATTCCAAAAGTAATATTGGGGTTCTTTTCTTTTGCTTTTTCGTATGCAATTGTCGTTTTTTTCGCATCATTTATATGCACAGCAATAGGTTTTTCACAAAGAACATGTATACCTTTATTAAAAGCATCTATAGATATTGGTGTATGGTCATAGTGTGGGACTGCAATCATTACTGCTTCAATTCCCGAATCTTCAAATAGATCATTATGATTATAATAAGCCTTAGTGTTTGCTTCTAGTGCATATTTATCTGCTTTTTCCTTTATAATATCACATACTCCTACAACTTCTACATTGTTAAGCTCTTTTAAAGTATTTAAATGCCCAGAACCCATATTACCTAACCCTACAAGACCAATCTTTAATTTTTTTTGTGTACTCATTATATGAACACTCCTTAATTTTATATTTTTATAGCAAATATGTTTTACTTATTATTATCTGTCACTTCATCTATTAATGTCTTTAATGCTTGATATGCTATATTAAACTGTTCAGCCCCACTACATGGTAAATAACCTAAATGTGGTTCAATAGAAAGAAAATAATTCTGTGGATTTTTATTAAGCACAGTCAGTATTTCTTTTGCTCTACCAGTTCCCTCGCCTATTGGAAAAAAGTGTTTTTCATCGACTGCTGCATCCTTAATATGTACATATGCTATTTCATCCTTAAGATACTCGTATGCTTCTAGAACATCTTCTACTCCACTTAACACAAAATTCCCAATGTCCATAATCCCCTTTAAGTGTGAACTATTTATTGTTTTAAATAAATCCATACATCGCTTTGGTATATCTCCAAAAGTTTCTCTTTCATTTTCATGTAACAATATAATATTACTTCCTTCAAGTACTTTTACAAATCCCCTATATCTTTTAATTACTTCATTTCTATAATCTTCTACTTTCTCCCCTTTTTGTATAAAGAAACTGAATACTCTTATATATTGTGACTCTAAAACTTCTGCAATTACCTTAGTATGTTTTAAAAGTTGTAATTCTGGTTCAAAATTATCATTAATATTAGTTTTTCCAATGGGTGAACCTATTGCTGAGACTTTAAATCCTCTTTCATCTAATTGCTTCTTTATTTTCTTTACTTCATCTATTGAATGTTGAACTATAGATTTTCCATTAACCCCTCTCATTTCTATATGAGAAATTCCGATCTTCTCCAATTCATCCATTTGTGTCTTTAAATCTGGTGCTATTTCATCTGAAAAACCTGTTATTACAAAATTATTCATACATTTCATTCCTTTCATAATAATTTAAAAATCTTATTTTACTTTTCCTATTTATATTATATAATATAAAATATGCATGTTCTTTGTATAGTTTAGTTATTATATTGCGTTATTTGGCATTAAAAAGGAGATTATCTATGAAAAATATTAACTATGAAGAAATACATAATAATATTGACTACTTGCATGTTCAACGTAAAAACCCAAAGACTCAATTCAAAATAGATTTTCATTTGCATTCTGGATATGAAATATTCTTTTTAATTTCTGGTGATGTCAATTATTTTGTAGAAAATAAAATTTATCCTCTTAAATCTGGTGATATAATTATTACCAACAATCTTGAGATTCATAAGCCTTCAATTTTATCTGACAAGCTATATGATCGGATTACACTACATATTAATCCTGCTCTAATATCATCATTTAGTTCTGAACAATTTGACCTACTGAATTGTTTTACGAATAGATCTAACGGTGATAAAAACAAAATTTCACTTAATTCGGAACAAATCGAAGACATTATTGGGTTATTTAATAAAATTGAATTTATAGAAACAAACCCTTTTGATGGTTCTGAAATTTTAAAGTTGACCTACTTTATAGAGCTCCTTATTTTTATAAATAGAATATATATAAACTCAACTTGTAAAGTAGACCATACAAATATACCAAGTAAACTCATTCCCATCTTAGAATTTATTGATCAGAATCTTGAGAGCGATCTAAAGCTTGAAACTCTAGAAAAAATGTTTTATATCAACAGATTTTATCTATGCAAACTATTTAAGAATAGTATTGGTAGTACTATTCATGAATATATTATATATAAAAGAATTTCCCTTGCTAAATTACTTCTATCAAAAGGTTATAGTGTTACAGATACATGCAGTAAAAGTGGATTTAACGATTATGCTAATTTTATTAGAATGTTTAAAAGAACCGTCGGCCTTCCCCCTGGAAAATATAAAAAAACTATGTAAAAAAGCTATAAACATTATAAATTAACAATTTATAATGTTTATAGCTTTTTCTAATCATACCAGTTTATCTTAACCCACCGGCAATATTTATTTTTTCTTGATGCGCCTGATCTACTAGTCCATCTTTATGCCTTGTACTGTTTAAAAAATGTATATCAAAATGACCATCAAAGTTATTATTCTCAATATATTGTATGCTGTGTGGCATAAACGACATTGATGCTGCTAATTTTCTGCCATCTACTTCAACAATAACAGGTCTAGTATTCCATGAAAATCCTCCCCATATACCTTTCGCAATAGTTGTATCTGCTGCTGCATATGGTTCACAATCTGCATGATTTGCTCCTATAGTCCTTTTTATCATGAAGCTTTGACCTGTTTCAACATCTGTAACTTTTGCTACTGAATTAATTGGTAATACATATTGGGCTTCTGTCCACCAATCCAAAACTTCTCCGTACTGTTCTCCCATAGTTTCTTTAACTGGAATATTATGAACTGGAACTTTTATAACTTGACCTATACTTAACATACTATTTTCTGTTAAGTTATTGGCCTTCATTAACTCTGTCATAGGAATACCATTGTCTTGACTAATCGTCCATAGATTTTCCCCTGATTTTAACTCATAATTAGTATAAGTTATAGTAGGCTCAGTTGATGGTATAATTGATTGTTCACTCGCTTTTGGTGGAACTGGTTGTTGCTGTGGTGTTGCTATTGATTCGTTTAAGTCACCAGTAAGCCTTAGTATTTGATCCCCATAAATAGTATCAGAAGTTAGATTGTTTATACTTTTTAACCTATTTACTGAAATATTAAATTTATTACTAATTTCCCATAGAGTATCCCCAGGTTGTACTCTATAGTTCGTTGTTTTCTGTTGTTCAACTTCTTTGTTTTTTATGTTTTCCACTATAAGTACTTGATTTGAAAATATTATATCTGAATCTAGGTTGTTTAAATGTTTAATCCTTTCTACAGTTGTTCCATAAACTTTAGAAATATTATATAATGAATCTCCTGATTTAACTTTATAATTTATATAGCTTGTACTTTCATTTGGTATGTTTAACATTTGATTTACGTCTAACTGATCAGAAGTTAATCCATTTAATGACCTTATACTTTCAATTTCAACATTAAACTTGTTGCTTATTTTCCATAAAGAATCACCTTTACTAACTTTATAATTTATCGTTGTTGCTGTTTGCTCATAACCTGATGCATGAACTCCATTAATAGCACCTATAGGTAAAGTTGCTATTAAAACTGCACCCACCATAATTTTACATGCATTAATTTTTACATTAGGAACACTTTTTTCTATATAGTTACTTAAACTAGTGCTAAATTTTTCGTTTTCGAAAAAATTGGTTTTCAAAAACTCGCTTGAAAATTCTGTATCATTAACATTTAAATAAACTATTAAATCATATCCATTTTCATTTCTTTTTAATTTATACTTACTTATATATCCCATAAAATTCAGCTCCTCTATAAAAATTAATATTTACTATTAATTTTCACAAAAGAGCCTAAAATTATCCTAGGTATTTTTTAAATATTTTTCAAGAAATTTTCCTGTATATGATTCTTTAACTTTTGAGACTTGTTCTGGAGTTCCTTTTGCTATTACAAAGCCTCCCATATCTCCACCTTCTGGGCCCATATCTATAACATAGTCAGCAGTTTTTATAACTTCTAGATTATGCTCTATTACTAGAACTGTATTGCCACCTTCTACTAATTTTTGCAATATTTTTATCAACTTGTGAACATCTGCTATATGAAGTCCTGTTGTGGGTTCATCTAGTATATACATTGTTTTGCCTGTACTTCTTTTGCTAAGCTCTGTTGCCAATTTTACTCTTTGTGCTTCTCCACCTGATAGTGTTGTTGATGGTTGCCCTAATTTTATATATGATAATCCTACATCATTTAAAGCTTGAAGTTTATTTTTAATTTTGGGTATATTATCAAAAAAATCGAGAGCGTTTTCAACTGTCATATTAAGCACATCTGATATGGATTTCCCTTTATATTTAACTTCTAATGTCTCTCTATTATATCTTTTACCATCACATATCTCACATGGAACATAAACATCTGGTAAAAAATGCATTTCTATTTTTAATATGCCATCTCCTTTGCAAGCCTCACATCGACCGCCTTTTACATTAAAACTAAATCTACCTTTTTGATACCCTTTAACTTTAGCATCACTAGTGGATGCAAATATATCTCTAACATGATCAAATACGCCTGTATAAGTAGCTGGATTTGATCTTGGTGTTCTTCCTATTGGAGATTGATCTATATCTATTACTTTATCTAAATGTTCTATACCTTTTATATCTTTATGTTTTCCAGGCTTTACTTTTGATCTATTTAAATCACGAGCTAATCTTTTATATAGTATTTCATTTACAAAAGAACTTTTACCTGAACCTGAAACACCAGTCACACATGAAAATATTCCAAGTGGAACTTCTATATCTATGTTTTGCAAATTATTCTCTTTAACTCCTAATACTTTTAACCACTTATCACTTGGTTGTCTTCTAATCTTTGGTATACTTATTTTTTTTCTTCCACTTAAATAGGCACCTGTTAAAGATTTTTCACATGCTTTTATTTCTTCTACCGTTCCCTGAGCTATTATTTCTCCACCATGAACTCCTGCATACGGGCCTATATCTACTATATGGTCTGCTGCATACATTGTATCTTCATCATGCTCTACAACTATTAGCGTATTACCTAAATCTTTAAGATGTTTTAAAGTTTTAAGTAGTCTTTCGTTATCTCTTTGATGTAATCCTATACTAGGTTCATCTAATATATATACCACACCTACTAGTCCAGAACCAATTTGTGTTGCAAGCCTTATTCTTTGTGCCTCTCCACCTGATAGTGTTCCTGCCGCCCTTGATAGTGATAGATAGTCTAATCCTACATTAACTAAAAATAATATTCTTTCATTTATTTCTTTTAATATTTGTTCTCCTATTATTTTTTGTCTATTTGTTAATTCTACTTCACTAAAAAATTTATGTGCATCTCTTATTGACATAGCTGTTATATCCGCTATATTTTTTCCAACTATTTCAACTGATAAAGCTTCTGCTTTAAGTCTTGCCCCTTTACATTTAGGACATTTTATATTAGACATATATTGTTCGTATTCTTGTCTCATATATTCTGATGAAGTTTCTTTATACCTTCTGTATAGATTAAGCAAAATACCTTCAAATTCATGTTCGTAAGTCCTATATCCATGCATTCCTTTGTAAGTGAACTCTATTTTTTCTCCACCAGTTCCATTTAAAATAATATCTATTATTTCCTCAGGTAAATCTTTCACTGGAGTACTTAAATCAAAATTATATTTTTCTGCTAATTTTTCAAACAATCCTCTGGCATAACTATCTTGATTAGATATTGAATTCCAACCTGGAGCTGTTACTGCTCCTTCTTTTATGCTTAGATTTTTATTTGGAATAATTAAGTCTTCATCAAATTTCATTCTCATTCCAAGGCCACTACATTCAGGACATGCTCCAAACGGATTGTTAAAGGAAAATGTTCTTGGTTCTATTTCATCAATACTTATATTACAATCTGGACATGAAAAACTTTGGCTAAATCTTATTGGTTCTTCTCCTACAACATCCACAACCAATATTCCACCTGATAAGTTCATGACTGTTTCTATAGAGTCCGTTAATCTTTTTTCTATTCCGTCTTTAATAACTAATCTATCGACTACAATTTCTATATTATGCTTTTTGTTTTTATCTAATACTATTTCTTCAAATAGATCATAACTATTTCCATCAATAACGACTCTTGAATAACCACTTTTTTTAGCTTGATCAAGCACTTTTACATGTTGACCTTTTCTACCTCTTACGACTGGTGCTAAGAGCTGAATTTTAGTTCTTTCTTTTAATTTAACGATTTGATCTACCATTTGATCGACTGTTTGTTTTTTTATGATTTTACCACATTTAGGACAATGAGGTACCCCTATTCTTGCAAACAAAAGTCTTAAATAATCATATATTTCTGTTACTGTTCCAACTGTAGAACGTGGGTTTCTACTAGTTGTTTTTTGATCAATTGAAATAGCTGGAGATAATCCCTCTATATGTTCAACATTTGGTTTTTCCATTTGCCCTAAAAACTGACGTGCATATGAAGATAATGATTCTACATATCTTCTTTGTCCTTCTGCATAAATTGTATCAAACGCTAAAGAAGACTTTCCAGATCCACTTAATCCTGTAAAAACTACAAACTGATCTCTTGGAATTGTTAAATCTATATTTTTCAAGTTGTTTTCTTTAGCGCCTTTTACAACAATTTTATTTTTTATCATCTTTATACTCCTACTCTTTTAACTTTACTATTTGATCTCTTATTTCGGCTGCTTTTTCAAATTCAAGATTCATTGCTGTTTTTTTCATTTCTTTTTCTAATTTAATTATTAATTTTGATTTTTCTTCTTCACTCATTGACTCTGGATCTTTTTCGAATTCATACTTTGATTTTTCTTCTGCAACTACTGTTGCTTTTATTAAATCCCTTACTTTTTTCTTTATTGTCGTTGGAACTATATTATTTTTCATATTATATTCTTCTTGTATTTGCCTTCTTCTATTTGTCTCTGATAAAGCTCTTTGCATTGAATTTGTCATGACATCTGCATACATAATTACTCTAGCTTCTGAATTACGAGCAGCACGTCCTATTGTTTGTACCAACGCTGTTTCAGAACGAAGGAAACCTTCTTTGTCAGCATCGAGTATTGCTACTAAAGTAACTTCTGGAATATCTAATCCTTCTCTTAATAAGTTTATCCCTATTAAAACATCAAATACATCCATTCGTAAATCTCTTATTATTTCTATTCTTTTCATCGTATCTATATCCGAATGTAGATATCTAACTCTAACGCCAGATTCGTCAAGATAATCTGTTAAATCTTCAGACATTTTTTTAGTTAATGTTGTTATTAATACTTTTCCTTGCTTTTCAACTTGTTTATTTATTTCGGAAAACAAGTCATCTATTTGTCCCTTTATTGGTCTAACTTCTACTAATGGATCTAGTAATCCTGTAGGTCTAATGATCTGTTGTGCTACGTTTGTACTATGTTCTTTTTCAAAAGGACCTGGTGTTGCTGATACAAATACCATTTGATTAATTTTTTCTTCATATTCTTCAAATTTCAAAGGCCTATTGTCTTTAGCTGATGGTAACCTAAATCCATAATCAATAAGCGTTCCTTTTCTTGCTTGATCTCCTGCATACATTCCCCTTACTTGTGGTATAGACATATGTGATTCGTCTACTATCATTAAAAAATCATCTGGAAAATAGTCTATTAATGTATGAGGTGTACTTCCTGCTTCTCTGCCTACTAAATGTCTTGAATAATTTTCTATTCCTGAACAAAACCCTGTCTCTCTCATCATTTCCATATCATAGTTTGTTCTTTGTTCAAGCCTTTGGGCTTCTAATAATTTATCTTCTGATCTAAATTCTATTAATCTTTCTTTTAATTCTTTATCTATTCTTTCTACAGCTTTTTCCATCTTTTTCTGATCTATTACATAATGAGATGCTGGGAATATACTAACATGCTCTCTATTTGCTAAAACAGCTCCTGTTAAAGAATCAATTTCCATTATTCTGTCTATTTCATCTCCAAAAAACTCGACTCTAATAACTGCTCCAGAAGACTCTGCAGGATAAATTTCTAAAACATCTCCTCTAACTCTAAATGTCCCTCTTTGAAAATTTATATCGTTACGCATATATTGAATTTCTACTAGTTTTTTTAAAACTTCGTCTCTATCTTTTTGCATTCCTGGCCTTAATGATATGACCATATTAGTGTAGTCTACTGGTGACCCAAGACCATATATACAAGATACACTTGCAATTATTACAACATCTCTTCTTTCAAAAAGAGAAGCTGTTGCTGAATGCCTTAATTTATCAATTTCTTCATTTATTGCTGAATCTTTTTCTATAAAAGTATCTGTTGATGGTACATACGCTTCAGGTTGATAATAGTCATAATAACTTACAAAATACTCAACAGCATTGTTTGGGAAAAACTCTTTAAACTCGCTATATAATTGTGCTGCTAACGTTTTGTTATGAGCCATTATGAGTGTTGGTTTTTGAACTTTTTCTATTATATTGGCCATCGTAAATGTTTTACCCGAGCCTGTAACGCCAAGTAAAGTTTGAAACTTTTGTCCTGAATTTAATCCTTGTACTAACTTATTTATAGCTTCAGGTTGATCCCCTGTAGGCGCAAACTCTGAAACAACTTTAAATTTTGACATAATATCACCTGCCTCTTCTTTATTATACCAATTATATCATATTTTTAATCAATGGCAAACATATGTTTGAGCTAAAAAATCACCTAAATAAAATTCGGGTAGATTTAAAAACCTGGCTAGATTATTCATATTTGTTTTCAATTTAACTTTTGAATAAATAAAATTATAATGAAAATAATAATTTATATAAACTTTTAAGAAAGGAGATTTTCATATGCCAAAAGATAGTCAACCAGATAATAAGGAAGCTAGAATGAGAAAATGTAATTATCAAACACCTATAACAGACGAAGAAGCAAAGAATAATAATAGAACTGATAAAAAACATTCTATAAAAAGAGAAGGTTTTCAAAGTAAACATATTAACTGATTTCTTGGATTAATTAAAGCCCCTATAATAGGGGCTTCAATTATAAAATACATTTAATTATTTATCTTCTCTTATGATTTCTATATTATATCCATCTGGATCTTTTACGAAATAAAATTTATCCGGGTCTCCTGGTAAACCTTTAATATCTGTTACCGTATATCCCATATCCCTATGTCTAATATAAGACGATTTTAGATCTTCAACTATTAACGCTAAATGACTGTATCCATTTCCAAGTTCGTATGGAGCTTTCATATCATAGTTATAAGTAAGTTCTAATTCAAAGTTTCCTAATTCATCTGTTAGATAAACTAAGGTGAATTTATATTCTTTAAAATCTTTTCTTTCTGTCTCTATCAAGCCTAAAGCTTTTGTATAAAATTGTAGTGATTTTTCTAAATCCATTACTCTTATGCATGTATGAACTAATTTATATTTCATATTATATTCTCCCTTTTTTATGATTCTAATATTATATCAATGTAACTATGAACTTACAATACATCTTTTTTTAATATTCTAATTGAGTATAAATGAAATTTTTCATTGTTTTTATATTAAATTAATCATATAATGAAATGTATAAATATTACATAGGTATATTAAAACTATTTCTATTATTTTTCAAACATTCTATACAATAATCAAAACGAGGTGATTAATATGGATAATTCATTGCTACAAGTAAAAAATCTTCATAAAATATACACTATGGGAGAAGTTAAAGTATCTGCACTTTCTGATGTTTCCTTCAATATTAATGAAGGTGAATTTGTAGTTATACTAGGGG
>Ga0209013_10005103_pt1 | contig 11369 bp, 15 predicted proteins | sample Cruoilmetagenom2_FD_187291 | JGI IMG/M metagenome (GOLD analysis project Ga0209013, IMG submission 187291) | Oil polluted marine microbial communities from Coal Oil Point, Santa Barbara, California, USA - Sample 2 (SPAdes) (version 2) | ecosystem: Environmental > Aquatic > Marine > Oil seeps ...
GGCGGAGCCCCGCCGGGAGGAGGTGCGCCCCAGGAGCCGTCAGGCTGCCCATAGTTGGGCGGCGGCTGCTGACCCCACTGGTCGCCGGGTGGCGGTGGGGGCGGCGCGTAGCCGGGCGGAGGTGGAGGCGGTGCCTGACCGGGGGGCGGCTGGTAGTCAGGCGGAGGCGCTTGCCCCTGCGGCGGCTGTTGGGCATCGCTCGCGCGCGGATCCGGCGGCGTCGCGGGGCCCTGGGATTCCCACGTCATATCAGAACCTCATCGATGGATGACAGGCTGGCACCAGCGTACACGTAACCCTCGGCCGGGCGCAGGAGTACGAATCGCTGCCGGTCGCCCCGACCTCGACCTAGAGGCCGAATCGGTCGATGGCTTCAGCGGCCAGAACGCGACCGATGGCCAGCGAGGAGGTGGCCGCGGGTGACGGTGCGTTGAAGACGTGCAGGACCCGGCCAGAGCCGCCCAGCTGGAAGTCGTCGACCATCGAGCCGTCACGCTGCAGTGCCTGGGCTCGGATGCCCGAGGGCCCGAAGACGAGGTGCTCCGAGCTCAGCGCGGGTACGAACCGGCGCAGGTCGGCCACGAAGGCTCGCTTGTACCAGTCGCGCCACATCTCCCGCGCACCGACGCGCCAGAACCTCCGCGCCAGCTTCAGGAATCCCGGGTAGGTGACCGTGTCGACCAGGTCGCGCGGCGACACCGCGAGTCGGCCGTAGCCCTCGCGGGAGGTGGCCAGCACGGCGTTGGGGCCAGCCAGCACGCCACCATCGAGACGCTTGGTGAGGTGCGCGCCGAGGAACGGCAGCTGTGCGCCCGGCACCGGATAGATGAGGCCGCGCACGAGATGCTGCGCTTCCGGCTTGAGCGTGTAGTAATCGCCCCGGAAGGGGACGATACGTGGCCGGTCGTGGTCATCGCCGGTCATGGCCGCGACCCGATCGGCCTGCAGGCCGGCACAGGTGATGACCCGCCGGGCTACCAGGTCGCCACGGGAGGTGCCGATGACCATCTCGTGGCCGTGCTGGTCGATGGACTCCACGGCACGGCGCGTCTCGATCCGTGCTCCGCGCTCGACGATGTCATGGGCGAAGGCCCGGGCCACGGCCAGGAAGTCGATGATGCCGGTGCCGGGGCTCCACAGCGCCTTGAGGCCGACTGCGTGTGGCTCCAGCTCGCGGATCCGCTCGGGACCGATCTCCTCGAGACCGGGTACCCCGTTGGCCAGAGCGCGCTCCTTGAGGGCCGCGAAACGGCCCAGCTCGGACTCATCGAGCGCCACCACGAGCTTGCCGGTCCGCTCGAAGGGCACAGCGTGAGCCTCGCAGTAGGCTTCCAGGTCGGCCTTGCCCTCGCGGCACAACCGCGCCTTGAGCGAGCCGGGCCGGTAGTACAACCCGGCGTGGAGCACACCGCTGTTGTGGCCCGTCTGGTGGGAGGCGATGGTGGCCTCCTTCTCGAGCAGGACCACACGCAGGTCGGGCTTCTGCTCGAGCAGGCGCAGGGCCGTAGCCAGGCCGACGATGCCGGCGCCGACGATTGCCACATCAGCCCGTTCGGTCGGACCAGCCGCGAAGGTCGCTGCCTCAGCCATGGGCGCTCTCCTCCTGGTTCGACGAGAACCCCGTCATGGCGACGAGGCTCCCGGGGATGGCCTGGTCGACGCGGGCTCGAGCCCGGACGGTTCAGCGGCTGCCGCCGAAGATCCTCAGCATCATCAGGAACAGCATCAGGAAGTCGACGTAGAGCGCCAGCGCGCCGTGGACGGTCGCCGACTCGCGGCTGACGCCAGGCATCCGGCCAGCCTTGAGGCGCTGCACGTCATAAGCCGTGATGCCCGTGAAGAGGAGGACGCCCAGGACGCCGACACCGATGCTCATGAGCGTGCTGCCAGCGAAGAAGAAGGCCTGCACGAGGATGACCACCAGCAGGCCGATCATGCCCACGAAGAAGAAGCCTCGCAGGGTGGTCAGGTCCCGCTTGGTGACGACGCCGTAGAGCGCGGCACCGCCGAAGACCGCGGCCGAGCCGAGGAAGGCCGAGACCACGCCTGCCGTACCCCCGGCGCCCACGTAGACGGGCACGATGACGCCGAGCAGCAGGCCCCAGACGAGCGCGTAGACGAAGAACAGTCCGAGCGCCACCACCGGCGAGATCCTGGTGAGCAGGGCGTTGATGCCGATGCCGATGACCAGGGTGCCGATGAGCAGGAAGAAGTAGATCTCGGTGATCTGCTCCTGGAAGGGCGGGGTGGCCATCACGAACGCGGCCGTCGCTGCCGAGAGCAGCACGCCCACGAACATCCACATGAAGCTGCCGGTGAGGAAGCCCTCGCGTGGGGCGGTCGACTCGATGGTGCCGCCGAGGGTCTCGATGGTGGTCCCGCGGTCGGACACCTGGCCGGGAGACTGGCTGCGGTTGTAGGGATCGTTGTCTGGGGAATGCACGATCGTTGGTTCCTTTCGAGGATGCCCGGCCTGCCGGGCGGATCAGGATCCTAGTCTAGCGAGCCATTCCGGAGCACCTCGCCGCGCGAGCTGGCCGCAGCCAGTCCGGCGGCCTGCTCCACCAGTCGGGCGAGCACCCAGAGCAAGTCCGCGAGGCGGTTGAGGTACGGCATCAGCCAAGCCCCCGGAACGAGCTCATCGCGGTCGAGAGCGATGACACGCCGCTCGGCACGACGGACCACCGTGCGGCTCAGCTCCAGGGCCGCAGAAAGTCGGTCGGCGCCGGGCACGACGAACTCGCGGGGCATCTCCACACGTGCCTCGGCCGCACCGAGGGCGGCCTCAAGGCCACCGAGCATGGCCTCATCCACGCGCGTGTGGCCGTCACGCAGCCGGTCCCAGGCCTCGGGATTGGTAGCCAGCTCGGCGCCGGCCACGAAGAGGTCGCGCTGCAGCTGCAGCAGCATATCGCCGAGGTCGTCGATGACGTCGGGCAGCTTCCCGGCCTGCGTCAGGACAGCCACCTCGGCGCGGGCCAGGCCCAGGCAGGACACCGCTTCATCGATGGTGCCGTAGGCCTCGGCACGTGCGTCGTCCTTGGCGATGCGGCCGCCGTAGAGCAGGCCGGTGGTGCCGTCATCGCCCTTGCCCGTAGCCACAGCGCTGTCGGCGATGGCCTCACGCCGACGGGCGTTGTCGGGAGTGCTCATGGCGTTGGAGTCAGGTGCGCGGTGGGATGGGGCCCAGCTACCAGGTCAGACCCGCGTCGCGTGGATCCCAGCGCTCGGCCAGCAGGGTGACCTTGACCTCGTGCCCTTCCGCTTCCTCGGCAGCCTCCTTGACCTGCTGGATCATGGAGCCGGCATAGGGGCAGAAGGGCGTGGTCAGGATCATCTTGATCTCGGTCTCCTCCTCGCCGAGGATGACCTGCCTGATGAGCGCCAGTTCGACCACGTTCATGCCGATCTCGGGATCGACCACGGAGCGCAGCGCGTCGAGCACAGCCAACTCGCGGGAACGCTGCACGGGGTCGATCACCGGCGCGTCGTCGGAGGGAGCGATGGTGGGGCCGATGGAATCGTTGGTGAAGGTCGGGTCAGGCATGGTCAGGTCATCGTACACCGGGCTTCCCGAATGCCCGATGCGGGGACGATGGCCGTCCCTGGCTCAGGCGTCGCCCAGGGAGACGCCGATAGCCCTCGCGGTACGGATCCAGGCGTGATCGAGGGGCACGGTCTTGCGCTTGCCCACGACGTCCTCGAGCGGCACGGCCTGTGCCTGTTCACCCCTGGCCGCGATCATCACGCCGAACTCGCCCTCGTCGATGGCGCGGGCGCAGGCAGCGCCGAGGCGTGTGGCCAGCAGCCGGTCCGCGGCCGAGGGTGTGCCGCCGCGCTGCACGTGACCAAGGATGGTCACGCGAGACTCCAGGTTGGTGCGCGCTTCCAGTTGCTCGGACAGGGCCAGCGTGGCGCTACCGAGGTGACCCCTGATCTGGTCGACCCTGGCTCGCGCGTCCTTGATGGCCTTGTCCTTGCCCCGGCCCGCCTTCCTGGCCTGCTTGGCCTCGACGAGGGTGGCCTCGGCCTCGCGCAAGGCCGTGGCCCGCTCGGTCGGCACCGCGCCCTCGGAGACGGCGACGATGCTGAATGAGGCGCCCTTGCGATGTCGCTGGCGGATGGCTTCGGCCACGGCGTCCATGTCGTAGGGGATCTCGGGGATGAGGATGACGTCGGCGCCACCGGCGATACCGGCACCGAGCGCCAGCCACCCGGTGTTGTGGCCCATGACCTCGACGACGATGATGCGGTGGTGGCTGTGGGCGGTGCTGTGCAGCCGGTCGATGGCCTCGGTGGCGATGCCCAGCGCGGTATCGAAGCCGAAGGTGACATCGGTGCCGTACACGTCGTTGTCGATGGTCTTGGGCAACGTGACGATGTGCAGGCCCTGCTTGTGCAGGCGGTAGGCGTTCTTCTGGGTGCCGCCGCCGCCCAGGCACACCAGCGCATCGAGATGGTGGTCGTGGTAGTTCTTCACGATCACGTCGGTCATGTCCAGTTTCTGCTGGCCGACCGTCATGCGATGAGGCTTGTCGCGACTGGTGCCCAGGATCGTGCCACCGATGGTCAGGATGCCGGAGAGCTGGGCCTTGTCCAGGTCGACCGCGCGGTTCTCCATCAACCCGCGGAAGCCATCACGGAAGCCGACGACGTGCATGTCATAGGCCCCGATGGCCGTCTTGCCCACGCCGCGGATGGCCGCGTTGAGGCCGGGGCTGTCACCACCAGCGGTCAGGATGCCGATGGTCTTGCTCATGGGATCCCGCTCGGCCCCGAACGCCTAGCGCAGGTGCTGGGGCAGGGTCTCGGCCATCTCCGGGTCGAAGCCAGGCCCCTTGAGCGAACCGTCGGCCTCGAAGAACGACGCATAGCGTTCGCGATGCTGACCGGCGTAGTGGAAGGCCTCGGCGATGCCGACGCGCTTCAACTCGGGATGCTCGCTGATCATCATGGCCGGCGTGATGCCGTTGGAGCGCATCTCGAGCAGGTTGCGCACGGTCAGGCGAGACCCGTAGCAGAAAGGCTCACCGTTCATCACCAACGGGTCCGACTTGACCCACTTGATGGTCATCAGATGACCGTGTCGTCGCCGAAGCCGGCGCCCTTCCAAACGAAGCGGACGGCCTTGTTGCCCTGGTGGTCGCCGGGCAACCGTCGGTGGTGGCGCATGCGCGCGACCCAGGCATCGACCGGTTCGCGGATGAGCCCCGCTTCAGCCGCGGGGCCGAGGGCCACGGCGGCTTCCTCGAGGCCACGCAGGAGCGAGACGACGTCGTTCATGCGCACGTGGCGGCGGCGGTAGATGGGTACCAACGTCTCGCCGTAGAGCACCACGAAGCGGTCCTCGCCAGACTCGACGGCGCGAGCGAGCTGCTCCACATGGCGCTCGTAGTCACGCAGGAAGCGGCGTTGCATAAGCTCGTCGTAGCGCTCGCGCAGCGTCTCGTCGATGCGGAAGGCCGTGTCGAGGGCCGTCGCCGGGAGCCGGTCGGCGGCACGCAGCCGCGCAGCTACGGCGGGATGGCCGGCGGTGGCATCGGAGGGCGGCAGCCCAGTCGCTGGGTGTGGCATGAGCGTGCATCAGTCTAGCGACCTCGGCGGGCGATGCGCGGCTAGAGTTGACGTCATGGCTGAACCGGGCGAGCGACGCCCCGCCGACGTGATCACGCCCACTCCCCGCCGACGCCGCGGCTGGGACCGGCTGCGCCCGCGCTCCACGGTCGTGGCGCTGGTCGAGGCGCTGTCGGTGGGTTTGCTCGCGGCCGTCGTCTGGGCGCTCCTGAAGGGTGTGCTGGAGTTCCCCGGCGTCCTGGCCGTGGCCGTGATCGGCGGCTGGGCCATCGGCGTGCTGCTGTGGCAGGTCCGTGCCTCGCCCGTGCTGGCTGCCATCATCGCGCTGGCCGCCTGGCTGGTCGGCCTCCTGCTCACCTGGCTGGTGGCCATGGCCGTCCTGCCCGGCTCCTCGCGCACATTCCTCGAACGGGTCGAGGGCACGCCTTTTCTCGATTGGCTGGCACCGCAGCTCGGCATCCTCGAGATCCTGGGCCTGGTGCTCTACGTGCTGGCCGCGCTCTACGGCGCTCGGCCCCGATCCCGGGCTGGTGGCGCCACCATGTCGATCATCTGAGGCGGAGCTACACCCCGCCGGCCGTCTCGCCGAGGAAGGGCATGCCGTCCTCCTCGACGGCCTTGAGGCTCATGCGCAGGGCCGCGGTCTTGGCCACGGCCACGTCGCGTACGTAGTCGGCCTCCTCCTCGGGCGTCATGGCCCGCCCACGTACGGCATCGGCCGGGCGGCCGACCATCAGCCACGAGAGGTGGTAGCGATCCATGGAGCCCCAGGCGTTTCGCAGCAACTCGTCGGATCCGGCGATCCAGGTACGCAAGGCTGCCAGTGAGGGGTGCTCGCCCAGCCGCTCGCCCTCTTGGATGAGAGCGCGGGTGGCAGTGATGTACTCGTCTCGTGTCACGCGCCCTATCATCGGCCCCCATGACACCCGCTGCCGGACCGAACGCCACCACTGAGCTCGACATCGACCTCGGTCCGGTCCGTGAGGTCGCGGCAGCCTACGTCGCCGACGGGACCGTGCCCTGTGCGGCGCTCGGGGTCATCGACGCGGCCGGCCGCTCGAGCTGCGCGTTCGTGGACGGCTCCGAGCGACCGCTCGACCGCGAGACCGTCTTCTTCCTGGCCTCGATCACCAAGGGTATCGTGGCCACCGCGGTGATGCGCTACGTCGACGAGGGACGGCTTGACCTACACGCGCCGCTGGAGCGCTACCTGCCGGAGCTCGAAGGCAGCGCCGCCGCCGACGTCAGCGCCTGGCACGTGCTGACCCATACCTCCGGCTTGCCTGACATGCCGGTCGAGTCGATGCGCCACGAGCGACCCACCTACGATCACTCGCTGGAGTTCGTGCGCGAGTCCACGCCGCTGGCGCCGCCGGGTGCCGCCTACGCATACAACTCGGTGTCCTTCATCCTGCTGGCCGAGACCATGGCCCGTCTGAGCGGCACGTCCTTCGCCGAAGCCCTGCGCTCGCGCCTGACTGCGCCTCTGGGCATGCGCGATACGACCTTTGACGCGCGCCCGGTGCGTGACCGGGTCGTGCCGGTGCACGGCTTCGGGGTCGACAACCGGTTGGTGCAGGGGATGCTGCTGCGCTTCCTGGCCACCGCGCAGATGCCCGGCGGCGGAATGTTCGGAACGCTGTCCGACCTGCTCGTGCTGGGTCGCTCGCTGCTCCCGCCCGACCCTGAGGTACCGGGTCCGCGGGTGCTTTCGCAAGCCGCCATCGGCGAGATGACGCGCAACCACACCGAGGGCCTGACGCATGTGTCCGAGGACGGCATGGAGCGCGAGGTCCGCCAGGCGCTCGGCTGGCGCAAACCCCAGCGCGACTGGCCCGGATCCGAACGGACCTTCACGCACGGCGGCATCTCCGGCGGGCGACTCTGGATCGACCCCGATGCCGGCCTTGCGGTGGCCTTCCTGAGCAATCTCTGGAAAGCGCCCATCGAGGTCTCGATCGCAGTCGCGGACGCGGTCTACCGGGCGCGCGCCTAGGCGGGGAGCGTGCCTGGGGGGCTGGCTGTCAGGCCGCGCCGCCCTCCTCGATGGCGAAGGCCTGCAACCGCGCCTCGCAGGCTGCGTGGTGCCGCTCAGCCTGGCGCACGATCCAGGGGTCGACGCGGCTGCTGTCCTCGATGACCAACTCCGGCCCTGCCGTCCCGTCACGCAGCACGATGCCGTCGCTGTTGCGGTAGTCGGACGACCAGTTGGCTCGCAGCTGCACGATGGTCGCGACCACGACGTCGTGCGAGAAGGACCAATCGAGGTAGTCGGCGTTGAGCCGGTCGACGATGTCACGCACACGCACGGCCGAGCCGCGCGGCAGACGCGCCAGCAGGTGCACCACGCGCAGCTCGCTGAAGGGATCGCCGGCCTCGGCCACGGTGGGCGGCTGGACGGACGGGTCGGGCAGACCGGGCGTGTCGCGCAGTTGCATGGTCAGTCGGCGGCTACTGCGAGATCAGGCCTGGTCGGCCTGGTCGGCCTCGTCGGCCCCGATGCCCACCTCGATGCGATCCTCGCCCGTGCCCGCCGGCCCGCGGCGGACCGCGAGGTAGCTGCCCTGCGGCGCCTCGCCGAGCAGGGGCATGATCAACTCCACGATGGCGTCGGCATCCTCGCCCACCAGGCGCACGCCCAGGTAGCCCCTCTCGAGCGAGTTGGTGTCGTGCTCACCGGTGCCGGCCTCATCGAGCGCGCGCATCAGCCTGTTCTCGAGGGCGAAGATGCGCAGCTGCTCATGCGTGGTCTCGAAATCCGGGTCGTACAGCCGCAGCCAGACGCTGACGCGGTGTTTGTCGGCGTGGGCCTCGAAGGTGGCCTCGGCCGACTGGCGCCACTCGGCATCGTCGGCCGGCCCACCGCCGGGGCCGGAGCTGCCACCCTCGTCCGAACCGCTCCCGAAGATCCGCTTCAGGAAGCCCACCGTCAGAGCAACTCGCCGTGGGCAGAGCCGGTGGGCTCGCCCTCGGCCGGTCGCGGCTCCTCGCCGGGGCCGTACCCGGGCTGCCCGGTCGACTCCCCCGGGGCCAGTTTCGCTTGCTTCGGAGCCGTCTCGCCCTCGATGGCGCCGACGCCATAGGGCACCCACTTCTCGGGCGCCTGCAAGCGGTGGGCCTCGGTGTTGCCGCGCGCATGGATCTGGGTATGGCCGGCCGGTTCGATCCACATGGCATCGCCCTGGAGCAGGCCGTGCACACCGCTCTGGCCCGGCTCTGCGCGCTCGGAGCGACAGTACGTGCAACTGCGGCGATCGTGAGGCGTGTACTCGGTGGGCTCCTCGTAGGTGGTGATGTAGCCCTCGTAGTTGCGCAACACGACCTTGTGATCGGAGTAGCTGATGAGGTAGTTGGGCATGACCGGGATCTTGCCGCCACCACCGGGTGCATCGACCACGTAGGTGGGCACGGCATAGCCGCTGGTATGGCCGCGCAGGCCCTCGATGATCTCGAGACCCTTGCCCACCGGCGTGCGGAAGTGACCGGCGCCCGCGACCAGGTCACACTGGTACAGGTAGTACGGCCGGATGCGGTTCTCGACCAGCCTGTGCACGAGGTCACGCTGGATGTGGACGCAGTCGTTGACGCCCGCCAGCAGCACCGACTGGTTGCCGATGGGGATGCCCGTGCGGCTCAACTTGTCGACCGCGCGCGAGACCTCGGGCGTGATCTCGTTGGGGTGGTTGAAGTGGAGGTTGACCCACATCGGGTGGTACTTCTCAAGCATCGCGCAGAGGTCATCGTCGACGCGCTGGGGCATGAACACCGGTACGCGTGTGCCGATGCGGATGATCTCGATGTGCGGGATCTCACGGAGCCCGCGCAGCACCCGCTCCAACAGCTTGGGCGACATCGTCAGCGGATCGCCGCCGCTGAGCAGTACGTCACGCACCTGCGGTGTGCGCCGCAAGTAGTCGAGCTGGGCCTCGAAGTCCTTGGTGTTGAAGTTCTGGGCGGCGTCGCCGACGATGCGCGAGCGCGTGCAGTAGCGGCAGTATGACGCGCACTGGGTGGTCACCAGCATCAGGACGCGATCGGGATAGCGGTGCACCAGGCCCGGCACCGGGGAGTGCTGGTCCTCGCGCAGCGAGTCTTCCATCATGGCCGTGAAAGCCTGCTGCTCGTCGCCCAGCGGCATGACCTGGCGGCGAATGGGATCGTCCGGGTCGACCGGGTCGACCAGGCTGATGAAGTAGGGCGTGATGTCGACGCGGAACTTGTCCGGCGCGCCGAGGCCCTCGCGCTCGTTGTCGGTCAGCTCGAGGATCTGGGCGAACGTCTCGAGGTCGTTGACGCGTTTCGAGAGCTGCCACTTCCAGTCGTCCCACTGCTCATCGGGCACGTCGGCGTAGTACGGCGCGCGGCGGCTGCGGGCCGGCTTCCCGTCGGGACCCAGGGCCAGCGCCGGGTCGCGCGGATTGATCCATTCGGCTTGTTCGTTCGTGGTGACCACCGTCCCTCCTGCGTGGTCCGCGATGATACCCCGCGTTGCGGCGCGACCCCCACAGCCGCGATGGCCCACACGGTGCCCGCGCGCACCACCCCTCGTGGGTCATTAGTGCCATATCCCGTGGCCATGGCCCGGAGTACATTGCCGGGGCCTGAACCCGCGTGGCCCTCGTGCCCAAGTTGCGGATCCGGCGCAATCATCCAATCCTCGGATCAGCTGAATACGACCGACGGGGCCGACCGGACCGAGCGCGTGCCCCGTGCTCCCGCCGCGGCGAGCTGCCAGGGGTCACCGTCTCATCATCATCCTTCGGTGATCCCGCTCAGAGACAGCCAGCCGCGACCGAAGCTGGGTCGTGGTCCGCTCGTCCGCCATCGGAGAACGACCTGATGGACAAGCTTCGAGTTGCGGTGGCTGGCGTCACCGAGAGGGCCGCCCGCTCACGGCCCGCCATGTTGCCTCGCTCCGTGTTCGCGTCTGAGGTGGGCGCCAACGACGAGCGCGGCCAGGGCCTCGCTGAGTACGCGCTCATCCTGGCCGGCATCGCCATCGTCGCCATCGCCTCGCTGATCTTCCTGGGCGGGAACATCCACGACCTGTTCATGGCGCCCATCAACGAGGAGTTCGGCCGGGTACTCTCGATGCTGGGCATCTAGCCGGCATCGCCCGGATCCCCGCCGAGCAGCCGCACCACGGGTGTGGCCGTTTCACGCTGTGCTCGCCGGTGTCACCAATCAACGAATAGCGGCGAGATAGTCAATCCGCCCTTTCCATCGCGACGCGCCGAAGGTACTGTCTGGGGACCGTCCTCACGTGGTCGCGAGACCCTGGTCGTGGGGATCCGCAAGAATGTTGTTCTTGCGGCTTGACGTTTTGCTAGGATTCCGGGACTCATGACTTGGGAACGACTGCGAGTCCTCGGCTACCTCTTCGCCTTCCTGCTGTTGGGCGGTGTGATCACCGCGCTGTACGGTGCGTTCCGCATCGAGTTGGAAGCGAGCCGGTTCATCGGCTTTGGCGGCGGGGTGCTGCTGGGCGCAGCGATGGTGGCCTTGCTGCTCATCATCATGCTGGTCCCGGAACGACGGCGAACGGCTTGGGTCGAAGCCATCACGACCGTCAACGCCAAGTACCTCTTCCTCGTGCTCATCATCGTGTGGGCACTCTTGATGGGGCTCCTGGCGATGAATGATCTCCCGGTGAACGAAGTCGGTGTCTGGGGGCTTATCGGGCTCTTCGCCGGCATCTTCATCTTCATGGGGTTCATCTGGTCGGTCATCGGAGAGTAGGAGGCTGCCAGCTTCTGCCGGTGCGCTCGTGGGCGCGGGACCCCAACCCAGCCCGC
>Ga0209013_10005104_pt1 | contig 11369 bp, 9 predicted proteins | sample Cruoilmetagenom2_FD_187291 | JGI IMG/M metagenome (GOLD analysis project Ga0209013, IMG submission 187291) | Oil polluted marine microbial communities from Coal Oil Point, Santa Barbara, California, USA - Sample 2 (SPAdes) (version 2) | ecosystem: Environmental > Aquatic > Marine > Oil seeps ...
ATGCAATGAATACAAAAAAAGGCATTAAAGCCGCCATAAATGGTGATGAGGCAACGGCACTGGAGAGTGGCCCCATCGCATCAGCTATCCCCATCAGAAAAAAAGTAAGAAACAGGGGTAATACTCTGATGTTCATTTTTTCACCTTTTTAAACGAAGGGTCACATGACAATGAATACGGGCGATTTTTCTTTGATCTTCCCCATTTATCGTTTATATTTTTTCCCATGAAGAATTCAAGAGTTCCCCCTTTGACTATATCTTCATGCTCAATAAATGTCCGGTCCAGAATTTTCCCATTTAATAATACCTTTTGAATATAGATATTTTGTCCTGACCTGTTATGACTGATTATCCTGAAATTTTCTCCACCAGGCAGGAAAATTGAAGCTTTATCCAGGAAAGGAGCACCAATAACATATTGATTGCTTCCCGGAGCCACAGGATAAAATCCTAGTGATGTGAAAATATACCAGGCTGACATCTGACCACAATCTTCATTCCCGGGAATTCCGTCGGAGGTATTATTATAAAGTTCATTCATGATACGATGCAAAATATCCTGAGTCTTCCAGGGTGCTCCTGCATAAACATATAGATAGGCAGTGTTATGACTGGGTTCATTACCATGCGCATATTGGCCTATGAGGCCTGCGATATCTTCCACCTCACTGAACTTTTCATTCGAAGAATCCAGTTTGAACAGGTGATCCAGCTTTCTTATCAATACTTTGTCACCTCCCATAAGATCGATCATTCCTGATGTATCATGAGGGACATACCAACTGTATTGCCAGGCATTCCCCTCTGTGTAGTCACCACCGTATGTAGCTGCCATCGGATCGAATGGTTCTCTGAATAAGCCATTGCTTTTTCTCGCTCTCATAAATCCACTTTTTTTGTCAAATATATTTCTATAATTACAGGACCTCCGAAAAAAATTTTCTGCAATTTTTTCTTCTCCCATTTTTTGTGCCATTCTGGCAATCGCCCAGTCATCATATGCATATTCAAGGGTTTTGGAGGCCCCCTCTTTTTCAAGATCGATCGGAACAAAACCAAATTTCATGTATTGTGAGATCCCACCATAATGTTCATTCATTGCCGTGGTAACCATCGCTTCAAGAGAATCTACCTTATTTATTCCTGTCAATCCTTTCATGTAAGCATCAGCAATAACAGATACACTATGGTAACCGATCATGCACCATGTCTCATTCCCGTGAAATGACCAGACAGGAAGCATCCCCATCTCACTCTGTTTAAAATGTTCGATCATTGATCTGATCATATTTACATCTCTATAAGGCTGGAATAGAGTGAAAAGAGGATGAAGAGCCCTGTATGTATCCCAGAGAGAAAAAATAGTATGATTAGTAAAATCTTTTGAATAATGAACTGCATTATCCAGCCCACGGTAACGGTTATCCACATCCATATAAAGAGCAGGTGAGATAAAGGTATGGTAAAGAGATGTATAGAAATTCTCTTTTTCCTTTCGTGTTCCGCTTATATCTACAAAAGATAATTCCTGCTGCCAGGACATTTTTGCCTCTCTGACAACTTTATCAAAATCCCAATGAGGTATCTCGCTTTCAAGGTTTTTTATTGCTCCCTTAATATCAACCCCTGATATTCCGATTTTAACAATCAGTGGTTCATCCGATGTTTCAAATTCAAAATAGGCTTTTATCTTTTTCCCCTGAGCAGAAGGATAATTTTTCAAGTGAGGGCCCTTAATACCGAATCCCCTGTAGAGAGGCTTATCTTCATTAATTATTCCGTAATTTTTTAAAGGTTTTGAGAAGTCAATAACAAAATATATAACCCGGTCCGGAGCCCATCCGTGAGTTCTTCTGTAGCCTGTTATCCTCGTTTCACTTTCAACCCTTATCCTGGCCCAGCTTACCTTTCCTTCATAGTGATATATCGAATGGACAAGATCGAGAAGAATTTTGTGCTCTTCTTTCTCAGGGAAACTATAACGGTGAATACCGGCCCTTTTTGTGGCACTCAATTCTGCTTTGATATTATAATCTTTAAGATTGACCATGTAATAACCGGGGGAAGCAGATTCATTTTTGTGATCAAATCTGGAACGGTATCCAGAGTCAGGATCATCAGCTGTTCCCGGTGAAGATTTGAATGCTCCCGTGAACGGCATAAGGAGAATATCTCCCATATCCGAATGTCCGGTACCGCTGAAATGAGTATGCGAAAAACCCACAATGGTCTTATCTTCATATTTATAACCGGCACACCATGGAAAACCTTTTTTAAAACTGTGTAGTTCAGTATCTGGACTCACCTGGATCATTCCAAAAGGGACCACAGCCCCCGGAAAAGTATGCCCCTCTCCACCTGTACCGATAAACGGGTTCACATAATCAAGGGGACCCGGGTTTTCCGGTGTTGGGAAAAGTATGGTTGTAAGACAGAAAAACAATATTATTGAAATTGATTTCATGGCTGCCTCCGTTTAAAGAATAGTAAAATAGAAAAAAAGTGGAAACAACATTGAAAAAATATTTTTTTTTGGATTTATTTGTTTTACTTTAAAAATGAAAATAAATGGAGGGCCGGATTACCTATCATGCCTTATTTTTTTTAACTCTATTTAATTTAGAATTTTACACCAACTCCTAGTGAAGTTTTAAAGCCGCCCAGTTTGATGTCTGTTCCATCCACATTATCTGATGCTGCACTGTAACCAAGAAAGAATGCGGCATAAAAACTGTCACTGAGGTCATAAGATAGTCCACCCTTTAAAAGGAAACCGAACTTTGATCCTGTGACCTCTTCACCGAAAGCCTCCTCTTTATAGGAGAACGAAGATCCTCCCAGTTCGACCCTGTATCCAAATTTGTCAGACAGATCGCCTGCATAACCCACTCCAACTGAAAAAATATTCTGTGTTGATTTTGCAGACTCTTCAAGAACAGGTGTAGTACCGTCCACGCTGAGCATTTCAAAACCTGCAAAAATATAAATGTTGTTTACTATTTTATAACCGGCCTCGAAGCCGGGATAAAAAACTGATGAACCATAGACATCCTTGTAAACGGAATCTGACGGGAAAAGGAAATTGCCATTTGCTTCTACAAATAGTTTCTTAGCTCCCGATTCTTCTCCGTTCACAAATAAAAAAAGTAACGACAAAACTATTAATAAAGTTAATGCTTTTTTCATTCTATTATCTTCCTTATAAACTCAATGTGGTCTCAGCAATAATTGAACCATCCGGGGCGATAGCTGATAATTTGTAATCAACATTTTCATCTTTCCCAAAAAATTTATCAGTATATTCATAAGTACCCGGTCCTGAGTAACTCTTTATCTCCGACCACACACCTTTCACATTTTTGTAGAGGACATATGCAGAGACAACCATCGGTGATTCATGCTCTGTTATTAAGATTTTTAATTCCGAATACCCCTTCTGAACAATCCATGCCTTCTCAACCTTCTTCACCCCTGTCAGGCTTAATGCCGGAGGATAGAGTATTCTTTTAAATGTGATCTCAACTGTATGATCCTCTTGAATGTCATTTATAATGTAAGGATTTGAAACAGTCATCTCATAACCATTATCAAATATTTTATCTATCTCATACCCCTCACCAGGGTATATATTGACCATAACACTCCCACCTTCCATAACAAGATGCTTCGCTTTATCAACACTACCTCCATTACCTGTAACTACTTGAACTGAGTAGTCAATGGCAAGAGGATAAGGAGATAATCTGGTTATAAAAACATCTACGAATCCCTGGTTTGTAATCTGGTATCCGTTAAGTGTGGGGAAATCCGAGCTTGAAGTATAACCGGCAACATAAGCAAAGCCATTACCATCAACTGCTATCCCCTGGCCCCCTTCAACAACCCACCCCCCAAGAAAAGTAGAGTAGAGGAGGCTCCCGGCTCCGCTCTTCCTTGTATCGATCTTTGAGACAAAAGCATCATCATCCTGGTAACTCTGGGACTCATTTTTGATTGGGAAATCAGAGCTTGAAGTATTTCCGGTGACATATACATTCCCGTTAGAATCAGTACATATACCTAAGGCTTCATCCTCATCGTTTCCCCCAAGATATGTGGAATATAGGAGGCTTGAAATTCCGTTCTGAGTAGTATCGATCTTTGTTACAACAGCGTCAACTCCTCCCTGTAATGTTGTTTGATACCCATTACGTGTCGGAAAATTTGAACTCCATGTAGAACCTGCTGCATAAGCATTTTCATTGTTGTCAGCAGCTATTTCATAAAAAAAATCCTGATCACTCCCTCCAAGATAAGTAGAGTAGAGAAGCCCTGAGGCCCCACTCTGAGTTGTATCGATCTTGGCGATAAAAGCATCACAATCTCCCTGGAATGAGGTCTGGTATCCATCGGGGGTGGGAAAATCCGAGCTTGAAGTATATCCGGCCACATAGGCATAACCACTGCCGTCAACTGCTATTCCTTCAGATCCATCTTCACTACTTCCACCAAGATATGTTGAGTAAAGCAGCCCTAGTCCCCCGGATGTAGTATCTATCTTTGTAACAAAAATATCCCGTTCTCCATTGTTTGACAATTGATACCCATAAATTACAGGAAAATTCTCACTGTAAGTATTACCTGTAACATAAACACCTCCAGCAGTACCGGCTGCTATTCCGTAGCCATGATCTTGACTGTCTCCACCCAGGTATGTGGAGTAGAGGAGACTTGAGGTTCCGGTTTGAGTAGTATCGATCTTAGTTACAAAAGCATCCCATCCGCCCTGATCTCCCTGGAACTGGTGAAGAATTGGGAAATCTGTACTGAGAGTCTCACCTCCTACATAAACAATTCCATTAGCATCAATTGTTATCCCCCAACCGAAATCATCGTTATCCCCCCCCAGATAGCTTGAGTAAAGGAGACTTAAAGCCCCACTAGCATTAGTATCTATCTTTGTGATAAAAGTATCATAATCCTCAATGTATGTAGACTGATACCCGTTAAGAGTAGGGAAATCCGTACTTTCAGTAAAACCAGTCACATAAACACATCCGGTATTATCAACAGCTATTTCCAGGCCTACATCATAATTGCCCCCTCCGAGGTAGGTGGAGTATGCCAATACAACAGGGTCGATGATCAGAGTTTTTGTTGTGTCATACTTTCCTGTTGTGAAACCAAATGTGTTTTCGGAGAGTTTTTTGAAGTTTGCTTTGATCTCATTCCTGTGTTCCAGGTTAGCAATTGAATCTGATCCCCCCTGGCCCCCCTTGGTAAGGGGGGAAGCGAAGCGGTGGGATAAAATTACTTCGGATTTTATCTTTTCTCCTGACTTCTGAAAAGCATATGGTTTTTTATGTGTCAATTTCCCGAATTGAGTCTTGATGTCGAGATCACCCTTATTATTTATCTTTATCTTTTTAACATTCTTGTATTCGAATTTAATGTCATCAGGATTTCCACCGGAATGCACTATCCAGTCGTACTCTATCTGTTTACCAATACCGTAAACTTTAAGATCAATATTTTTATATATATTTTTATAAAGGACTGCTCCGGATGTCGGAACATTACCAATCCATTTACTTTTGTCATCCCCCTTGAAATAATTCACTTTAAGCTTCTGAGGATTTAAAGATACGATCTCCGGCTCCTTGTTCGCCCCGACAAATAATAACCGCGACACATCCCGGAAAGTCGCTTTAAAATTCAGGATATCTTTACTTTTTACTTTTTCCTTTTTACTTTCTCCTTCATTCTTTTTGATGGAGTCAAAAACAAGCCCCTCCTTCGTAACCCAAAGCGTATAATCAGGGGTTTTTGCATAAAACAAAGCCCTCTTATTAACCTGTCCATTATTGTGAGTGAAATACAAGGGGATATTACCAAAATTAATATCGGGTTTCAGAGTAAGACTTGTTGATTGGTCCGTAATTACAGCCTGCGTTGGCCCGGCCTTTATGCCGGGTACTGCCGCTGAAGGAGATTGTTGAAATATGAATAAAAAAGAAAGGGTTAAAAATAATAATACAACGCTGCTTCTTGTGTTCATCAAAACCTCCGATAAGTTTAAATTTGAAAAAATTTATATATGAACAGGCGTTATCTCTGAAGAATAGCGCTCTGACTTACCAGAATTATAATTAAATAAAAAATTTGTAACAATACAATTTTCAATAAAAATTAATTTTTTTAACAATATAAACCCTGAATGGTATCATATCTCTTTTATTCTTAATTTATATTGTTTATAATTGCCGGTTATGAAAACGAAAACTATTTTAAGCTGGAACGTTAACGGATTGAGGGCGGTACTTAAGAAGGGATTCCTTGATTGGCTCGGAGAAGCGAAGCCGGATATTCTAGGAATACAGGAAACAAAATTACAGGAAGAGCAATTGCCTGAAGAAGTTAAAAATCCATTCAATTATAAAACCGCATGGAATTATGCGGAGAAAAAGGGATATAGCGGCACAGGCGTATTTTTCAAAGAGGAACCAGTTCAGATTAGGACTATTTTTGATGAAGATGTCCTCAACCATGAAGGACGAATCGTAGAGATGAAATATCCGGAATTCACTTTTTTCAACATTTATTTCCCGAACGGCCAGATGAATGAAGAGAGGTTAAAATTTAAACTCGATTTTTACGACAGGATTCTCGAGCACTTTAATTCACTGAGGAATAAAGGGGAGAAAATAATAATCACAGGTGATATAAATACCGCTCATAAAGAGATCGACCTTGCCAACCCGAAATCAAATGAGGACAGATCCGGATTCCTTCCAATCGAGAGGGAGTGGATAGATAAGTTTATATCAAATGGGTATATCGATACTTTCAGAATGTTCAACAAAGAGCCGGACAATTATACATGGTGGACATACAGGATGGGAGCAAGAGCAAGGAATATCGGATGGCGTATCGACTACTTTTTCATTTCAGATAATCTGAAAGATAACATAGTCGACTCTTATATCCTTCCTGATGTGATGGGATCGGACCACTGTCCAATAGGGCTCAAAATTAAATTATAGATTAAAATTAAAACTCAGAAGTCAGGAGACAGGAGTCAGAAGCCTTTTCAATACAAAAATCAAATTTGTTTTCCAGATTGTAATTTTCCTTCTGACTTCTTACTTCTTACTTCTGATTTCGTAAAGAACCAAATATTGATTTAGAGCGTAATATGGAGTAAAATTAACTTATGTGGAAAAAATATAAAGAAAAACGCCAGATAAAGAAAATGGAACTCCTCGAGAAGAGAAAAGAGATGGGATTCTTCCGTGAATATTTTGAACTGATCACTGAAACACTTATCTACGTCTTCTTCGTAATGACATTCCTTCTTCAGTCTTTTGTTATTCCGACCGGCTCAATGGAGGACAACCTCCTGATCGGTGACCACCTGCTTGTTGACAAGGTATCCTACTCAAGATCTCTCACTCCCCTGGACCGCCTCGTATTTCCCCAGAAAGAGATAAAAAGAGGTATGATCGTAACATTCAAATCGCCTGCTGAAATGGAAAAAGAATATGTAAAAAGGGTTATTGCTGAACCGGGAGAAAAGATCAAGATCATTGATAAAAAAATATTTATTAACGGTAAACTCCTTGTAGAACCATACACCTATTTTAGAGATGATAACATTCTGAGAGGACAGAGGGACAACATGGAAGAATACCTTGTGCCCGAAAATTCTTATTTCTGCATGGGTGATAACCGTGACAACAGCTACGATTCGCGATTCTGGGGCCCTGTTCCCGCAGATTATATAGTCGGGAAGCCGTGGAGGGTATACTGGTCTTTCACTTCAACATCTGACGAATATCTTACTCCGGGTTTTATCCATAAAATTAAAGACCTGTTCAAAACAGTGGTGAATTTCTTTTCAAAAACCCGCTGGAAAAGAACAGGATTGAAGATAAAATAAGTATTCCGGGAGAGATTATGAAAAAAAGGGCATTAATAACAGGAATTACAGGACAGGATGGCTCATATCTTGCAGAATTTCTCCTTGATAAAGGATATGATGTTTATGGAATGGTCAGACGTTCCAGTATGGAAAGGTTTGACAGAATAGACCATATAAAAGATAGAATTGAGATAAGACAGGCCGATCTTCTCGATCAGTTCTCGATCACTAAACTTGTGGATGAGATAAGGCCTCATGAGATATACAATCTGGCTGCAATGAGCTTTGTTCCGACATCCTGGGACCAGCCGGTCCTGACCGCTGAATTTACTGCAACCGGAGTGACCAGAGTGCTGGAAGCGATCCGTTATGTAGACCCGAAAATTAAATTCTATCAGGCATCATCATCGGAAATGTTCGGCAAAGTTAAAGAGATCCCACAGAAAGAGACCACCCCTTTCCATCCCAGGAGTCCATACGGAGTTGCAAAAGTTTACGGACACTGGATCACAATAAATTATAGAGAAAGCTATGATATTTTCGGATGCTCCGGGATACTCTTCAATCATGAATCTCCAAGAAGAGGGATAGAGTTTGTGACCAGGAAAATATCCTACAATGCTGCGAAGATCAAACTCGGCCTTGCAAAAGAATTAGGACTGGGTAATCTTGATGCCAAGAGGGACTGGGGATTTGCGGGAGATTATGTAAAAGCAATGTGGTTAATGATGCAGCAGGATAAGCCGGATAACTTTATAATTGCCACAGGTGAAACCCATGCAGTAAGAGATCTGGTTGATATTGCATTCTCACATCTGGGACTTGACTACAAAAAATATGTAAAAAAAGATAAAAGATTCTTCCGCCCTGCTGAGGTCGACCTGCTTATCGGAGATCACTCAAAAGCGAAGAATATACTGAATTGGGAACCAGAAGTATCATTTGAGGAACTTGTTAAAATGATGGTTGATTCCGATATGGAACTATTACAGAAAGAGTATGCAGATGAACTATAAAGAAGAACGCCCCTGGGGATGGTTTGAGATCCTCCTTGAAGAGAATGATGTAAAAGTGAAAAGGATTCTCGTAAAAGAGGGGAAAAGACTTTCACTCCAGAGTCACAAACACCGCTCCGAGAACTGGACCGTTGTTCAGGGGGAATCATTGATTACCCTGGATACCGAATACAAGAATTGTGCAAGAGAAGATTCAGTTTTTATCCCGGCCGGAACTAAACACCGTATCAAAAATGTCGGGAAAGGTGATGTTATTTTTATCGAAATTCAGACCGGTTCTTACCTGGGCGAAGATGATATTGTCCGGTATGAAGATGATTTTAACAGAACCTGATAACTAACTGAGTCCTAAATCTTTCTTAATTAATTTGTGCATCTTCCTTCTTATATGATTAAAATTCAGATCACTGTCATAAGCGGGATGTATCCTGTTGGTCAATAATATGAACACATTGTGCGATTCCGGTTCCATCCATATCGATGTTCCGGTAAATCCGCTGTGACCTATTGCTTTCTTTGTTAATGATCTTCCACCAGAAGTGATCAGAGATGAGTTGAGTTTGAACCCGAACGAACGGTGACTCCTTTTAAAAGGTGTTAAATTATCCCAGAACCTCAATGCAGAATCAGGATCAAGTAGAGTTGTTTGATCAGGATAGAACTGCTTTGATAAAGTGAAGATATCTTCGGCAGTGGTGAACAATCCGGCATTTCCGCTCTCCCCTTTCAGAAAATATGAATTCCCGTCATTCACTTCGCCGTAAAGGAGATCTTCCCTCCACGAGAAATTTTTAGATTTTCCAGGATAGTTACGTGACACCATATCTTTTTCATACCTGTTCCCCATCTCGGTCGGAACACAATCTTTTAACCTATCTGACGGAACTTTAAAGAATGTATCCTTCAGACCTATTTTATGTATTATTTCTTCATCTGCAATTTCAGAATATTTTTTCCCTGACACTTTTCTGACTATTTCCGATAGTAGAATATATCCAAGGCAGGAATAGACCACTTTTCTCCCGGGCTTTGCAATAAGCTTCAGCTCCTTTATCACATCAATATAGTGTTCCTTTTCCAGATAAAGCGGATGCCAGGCAGGGATACCGGAAGTGTGTGTGATAAGATGAGAAATTGTGATAATGTCAGAAAATCCAGGAATAAATTTCCTGATTGGGTCAGTGGAATCGAGTATACCTTTATTTTCAAGTATCTTAATAAGTAACGCTGTGATCAGAGGTTTGGTCAGTGATGCTACATCGTAAATTGAATTATTTTTAAGTTTTTTTATTTCCGGTTCATTAACAGAATTTCCATAAGATTTCCTGAAAATATCTCCATCATGCGGACCGGCAAGGATTGTGATACCCGGAAAGGCCTTCCGGGCAAGAAGTTCATGAATGTAACTTTCAGACTTCAATATTTTTTATACTGTTTGATACTTTTTCTGCAAGTTCAAGCGCGTTTCGCCCGTCAGCTCCCGTAACATTGTAATTGGTCCCGGTTGTAATTGTCCTGTAAAAATTGTTCCACAAATTAAACAAAGGCTCTACATCATCAATCTCAGGGATATCTTCAGATATATCTGTACCGTCTATTCTGTAGATCTTTGCCCTTTTCTTCTTATAGTCAACTGAAAAATAACCGTTCTTCTGGAATATCCTCAGCTTCCTTGTTTTTTTCTGTGAGATCCTGCTTGCGGTGATATTTGCGACCATTCCTGAATTAAATTCGATCCTTGCATTAGCAATATCAACTTTTTTTGATATTACGGGTATACCGGAAGCATTTATTCTTGCTATTCCCGAACTGTCCCATTGAAGTATTATATCAAGGTCATGGATCATCAGATCATTAATAACATCGACGTCGAGAGATCGGGGTGAAAATGAACCTAATCTCTGGATCTCTATGAATAATGGTTTATCTACATATTTTTGAATATATTCAACCGCCGGATTAAACCTTTCAAGGTGCCCCACAGCAATTGTCAAACCTTTCTCATCCGCAAGTTCAATAAGCTCATCCGACTGCTCCAGAGTTGAAGCAAACGGTTTCTCAACCAGGACATGTTTCCCTTTCTCGAGAAAAAACTTCGCAATGGGATAATGAAAAGTGGTAGGAGTCGAGACCATTACACCATCAACAAGGTCCACCATTTCTTCATGATTTAAAAAGTTTTCTATATCATACCCGGATGATGCTTCCTGAAGATTTTCCTTTGAAATATCTGATGCGCAGGTAAGTTCCATTTCGGGTATTGAATTTACGACCCGCATATGGTTCCGCCCCATGGAGCCGGTACCAACTATTCCTATTTTCATTTTATTTGTCAACTTTAAAGTTCTTCAGAATCCCTCTCTTCGTCTTTCCGAGGAATTCAAGTATTATTTCTACCTCAGGTGATTCAGGATAGAGTAATTTCAACTTATCAATAGCCTGGGATGTGTT
>Ga0209013_10005105_pt1 | contig 11367 bp, 10 predicted proteins | sample Cruoilmetagenom2_FD_187291 | JGI IMG/M metagenome (GOLD analysis project Ga0209013, IMG submission 187291) | Oil polluted marine microbial communities from Coal Oil Point, Santa Barbara, California, USA - Sample 2 (SPAdes) (version 2) | ecosystem: Environmental > Aquatic > Marine > Oil seeps ...
TGGGGCCACAGCCCTAGATCTGGGTCACATAGAGATCCAAGACCGGGAGCACCTCTACTGGCCGACGTTTCCATCTCATCTCCAGCAGGTTCAGCTTGGTCCGTCCGTGGAGTTGATGGGCTACGATGTCCGCGAAGTCGTACGCGCCCCCGGCTCGCCCCTGGAGGTGACACTGCATTGGCACGCGTTGGAAACGCCCGGCAAGGGCTACTATAGCTTCGTCCATCTGTTGAACGAGGAAGAGGAGATCGTCGCCCAGCACGATGGACCACCGGGCGAGGGAGAGTTACCAGCTTTGGGCTGGCTGCCGTCCGAGTATCTGACCGACACCCACACGCTTCAGCTTCCCTTTGACCTGGATGACGGGATCTATCGGCTGGGTGTGGGGCTCTATGATCCGGCCACAGGCCATCGCCTCGGGGATCGACTCTTGCTTGACAAGACAGTACCAGTGAAAGCCGAGGGGGGCTGCAACTGCCGATGATTGGATCCGGATTGGCCTATCTTTGCAGGGCCAACCTCCGAACTTTGCATATTGCCGATTGAAAGGATGGAGAAATGAATAATAATGGTCGCCTTGGAATTCAGAATGTAAGAGAAGAGATCGTAGGAGTGGATGTCCAGGTTCCACTGTTGGATGGGTCACACCGGCAGTATGTCAACCTTGATAATGCTGCCAGCACGCCCGCGCTCCGGCCAGTGTATGACAAGGTGAACGAGTTCATGGTCTGGTACTCCAGCGTCCATCGGGGGACCGGTTTCAAGAGCCAGATCGCTACCGAAGCTTATGAGCTAGCACATGATTGTGTATCCTGTTTTGTTGGCGCCGATCCTGGAACCAATACTGTCATTTTTGGCAAGAATACTACGGAAGCGATCAACAAGCTGGCCCGCCGCTTTCCCTTGGAGCCGGAGGATGTGGTGCTGTGTTCACTCTTGGAGCATCATTCCAACGATCTGCCCTGGCGCCAACGGGCTCAGCTTGTCCATGTAGCCGTTGACGATGAAGGCCGGCTGGATGAAGAAGACTATGATCGCCTAATGCACGAGTACGCTGGCAGGGTCAAGCTAGTCGCAATCAGTGGCGCATCGAATGTGACAGGCTATCTGCCACCCATCCACCGCCTGGCAGAAAAGGCACACGCCGCTGGAGCCAAGATCCTGGTGGACGCGGCCCAAATGGCGCCCCACCGGGTGGTGCGCATGCTCCCTGACGACGATCCGGGGCACCTCGATTTCGTGGTCCTGTCAGCACACAAGATGTACGCACCCTATGGCACGGGTGCGTTGATCGGCCCGATATCGGTCTTTGAGAAGGGCACCCCAGACCAGGTAGGAGGGGGTACGGTGGATATTGTGACCGTAGATGAAGTCTGGTGGACCAGCCCGCCCGACAGAGATGAAGCGGGCAGTCCCAACGTCGTTGGCGCGGTGGCCTTGGCCCAGACGATTCTCAGTCTGGAGGAAATTGGCATGGAGGCCTTGGCCGCACACGAGGCAAAGCTGACCGCCCACGCGCTTCGCAGCCTGCAGGAGATCGAAGGCGTGGAGGTCTACGGCCTGACTGATCCCGAGCGCGCCAGTGAGCGACTAGGCGTCATCCCTTTCAATGTGCAGGGAGTGGACCACTACAAAGTGGCAGCAGTGCTCAGCTTCGAAGGGGGCATCGGCGTTCGGAACGGCTGCTTCTGCGCTCATCCCTATATCTTGAGACTGATGAAGGTGTCTGCAAAAGAGGCACTGCGCCACCAGCGAGACATCGTGGACGGCACACGGGTAGGCTTGCCCGGGCTGGTGCGCATCAGCTTTGGCTGTTACAATACCATCGAGGAAGTCGACCACGTGGCAAAAGTCCTGGCTCGGATCACGGCCGGCGAGATCCGGGGAGACTATGAGCAAGACCCGATTTCGGGTGCCTACTGGCCACGGGGCTTTGAGCCCGACTATGAACAGTATTTTGGCTTTCAGTGCGGCCTTCGAGCTCGCCCCCGGGCACAGCGTCAGCCCCATTGTGGTGTGTAGCAGTTTTTCTCAGGACTATCGTTCAAGGAGTTCTGGCACATGAGCCCTCACCGCATTGGTGAGGGTTCATGTGCCAGCATGGGTAGGTTCAAGCCGGACTGCTACTTTTGAATTCCTCCCCCTGTCATTCTATGGGCATCAAGAATGCGGTCAGCTTCCTCAGCAGTCAGGTAGCCCTTTTCCACGGCGACGTCCTTGATGGTACGGTCCGTCATCATGGCCTCCTTGGCCACTTCAGCGCCCTTGAGATAGCCAATGACGGGATTGAGGGCAGTGACCAGGATGGCATTCTTGGCCAGCCAGCCTTCCGCTTTGTCGCGGTTGGCCGTGACGCCAACCACACATTTATCGGTGAAGGCTCGTATGGCGCCGATGAGTACCTGCATCATCTCGAACAGGTTATGGGCGATGATGGGCATCATCACGTTCAGTTCAAGCTGGCCCGCCTGCCCGGCCATCATGACCGTCAGGTCATTGCCCATGACGTGGAAGCAGGCCATATTGAGCATCTCGGCCAACACGGGGTTGACCTTGCCGGGCATAATGCTGCTACCCGGCTGAACGGCGGGCAGGTGGATCTCGTCCAGGCCTGTGGCCGGGCCGCTGGACAGAAGGCGAAAGTCGTTGGCGATCCGGTTCAGGGTGACGGCCAGGGTGCGCATCGAGGCCGAGAAATCCACGGCATCGGCAAGGCTCTGCATCGACTCAAAGAGGTTGTCCGACTCGTGGAGTTCCAGCCCACTGATTTCCGACAGTTTGACCACCATGCGGGCGTGGTACTCGGGATGGGCGTTAAGGCCAGAGCCAGTGGCCGTCCCACCGATGCCCAGGCGCCGGAGTCCCTCAGCCCCTCGCCTCAGGCGCAGGGCATCGCGCTCAACGGCGCGGGCATAGCCCCCAAACTCCTGCCCCAGCCGCACCGGGACGGCGTCCTGCAAGTGCGTGCGCCCGGACTTGACGACGTCGTCAAACTCGACGGCCTTGCTGAACAGTTCGCCAGCCAGGCGGTCGACCTCGCCAGCCAGTTCGTCCAATCGCCACAGGCAGCCCAGGCGAATGGCAGTGGGGATGGTGTCGTTGGTGCTCTGGGCCATGTTCACGTGATCGTTGGGGTGCACTGGCTTTTGGGGGTCGTCGACCTGGTAGCCCAGGATCTGGCTGGCGCGATTGGCTATCACCTCGTTGATGTTCATATTGTGGCTGGTACCCGCACCGGCCTGGAAGGGATCCACCACGAACTGATCGTCCCAGCGGCCTTGGATGACTTCCTGTGCTGCCTGGACGATAGCCTGCCCGCGCTCATTATCCAGCAGGCCCAGGTCCATGTGGACCATGGCTGCGGCTTGCTTGATGGCAGCCATACCCCAGATGAAAGCACGATACGGCTTCATGCCGCTAACGGGAAAGTTGAGGACAGCTCGCATGGTCTGAGCGCCGTATAGGGCGTCCGCCGGTACATCGATTTCGCCCAAAGAGTCTTTTTCGATTCTGGTATCGCTCATCACTCCTCCATGGAGGCTATTCACTCTCAGCTTTCGGATCACCCCAAGGCTGAAAGCTGAGAGCTATAGACAGAGAGCCTCTGCTCAGGCGCTCAGATAGGAATCGGCATAGATGACCTGGTTGGTGAGTACCTGCACCGTCTTGTAGAGATTGACCTGTTCGGGATCTGACTGATCAACCGAGGCGCTGTCCAGCTCTATATCGGACTTGGCCACGTCGTACAGGCGCAGAAGCAGCCGGTCGTAGGACGTGGTCGCATCGCGCTCGCGCACTATGCGGATGACTTCCATCAATTCGGGATCTAGTGGGTTGGCCACCACGACATCAACACCGGCTGCCATAAGCATAGTCACGTAGGCCTGGGTAATATAGGTCTTGGCTGCACCGGCAGCGCCGTCGGCCACGTCATCGAGGTGGATCAGGGTGTTGGGTGCAGGATCGGCAGCTACCTTGAGCAATCGCAGTGTCTCAACGGTGGCTGGAATCATTGGCTGGTCACAAGATAGGGAAGCTACCAATGGATCTACATAAACGTCGGCATAGTTGAGGCCGGCGCCAAATGCCTGGGGCAAGAGTGTCCCGCTGGTCAACGTCAGTCGCTCTTCCGTTGTCGTCGGTAGCCCGCCTGGACAGGCAGAAATGGTCAGCTTGGCACCATAGCGTCTGGCCAGGGTGATATAGGGGGCCAGGTTGGTGACTCCGGGTAAGGTGGCATCTATGAGGCTCTTTTCCCTGGCTGCCTGGAGGCCTGCCTCCAGTGCAACCGGGTCATCGCTGCGCAGGACCAAGGGGATGAAAACCTCCTCGTGAATGGCCTCCACCAACCAGGCCAGCTCTTGCGCGGCATTCTTGCGTTGGGGCCCCATGTCCACCAACAACCAATTGGCGCCAGCCTCCACCTGCTGGCGAGCCAGGGTTTTGAACAGTGACTTGCGTCGTTGCGTTATGGCAGCGGCCAATATCAGCCGTGCTACTCGAATCTGATTCCCAATCAATAGCATGATCATCCTCCAGAATTGAGATCTCGGTTAGGCCTCGACCTTGAGAGGGCGACCGCGGTGTCGCAACAGTCAAACATGAGATGCGAATCGTTTGAGAGGTTTGCGCTGTACGCAAAACCTTTCTTGCTTTGTCGATCAGAAGGGGGAAAAGCCCATTGCAGTCTGGAACTCGCCCCTTAGAAAGCCGTATTCACCCTCCAGCAGGTCCAAGTGTTCCTGCTCCATCTTGACCAGGTCTAGAAACATGCGGCGGCCGTTAGAGTCCGAGGTTTGCTCGGCAGCGTGGGTGTAAAAGTCCACTGCGTCTTTCTCTATGAGAAAGGCCACACGCAGCGCAGAAAGGTCAGAGCTGTAGGCTACGATATTCTGTTTGACCCGTTCGCGGGAAAAAACCGGCGCAGCCTCGATGGGCTGCAGAATGATACCCTTGTAGGCTGACCATGCACCATTTTCCTCGAGCATGGCCCTGTTGCTGCTCAAGAGTTCCAGATGCATTATCTCGTCCTGAGCCAACCGCTGAAACATGGCCTGGGCTTTCGGATCTCTTGTTCTTTCCGCAAACTGCTGGTAGAAGCTGTGGCCATCGATCTCGGTCTGGATGGCCATTGCCAATGCTGCCAAAGCGGCATCTATTTCAGCCACTTTTCTGCTCCAGGATCAGTTCCTCTTCACCCTCCGCGCGGAGGTCCAGCAGCCAATTGTCGACGGCACTGCCGGCAAGGCCAGCATCGATCTTGGCTTGGATGCGCTTGTGGCCTTCGACGCGCAGTCGCTCCTCCACTCCAGCGCGACCTGCCTCCGTGCCCAGATCCAGCTCGGGCCAGCGGGTCCCAGCCGCCTCCTTTGACGTCCAGACGCAGTAGCGGAAGACGCGCTCATTACCTTTGAGCACCCGGAAAAAGTACTGAAACCTCTCGCGGGGCTCAGGTTTAAAGCCCTCGTCCGCGGTGTAGCCTTTGTACTCCCAGGCCCCACTGTGTCCTTTACGCTCATGGCCCACCATCGCTTGGGCCTGAGCCAGGACTTCTTCAGGATCGGCCGTCGGGCGGGAACAGAGGTTACCCAGACAGACATAGGCCGCAGGCGCCGGTTCGGCAGGATAGCCCAATCTTGCCAGCCGGCTTGGTTCCCACACCGGATCCACGGCCTGAACAGTTTTGTTGGGGGCGTAGGCGCGCTGGCCAGCCCGCAGCAGCTCGGCACGGGCTGGATCCTCATTCTCGCCCACTACGGTGACAAGGAGGGGGCGCCGCAGAAAACGATCCACGGCCAAAGCAAATCGTGCAGCCCGAATGCTCATACCGGCCTGGTAAGGCACCAGCGCTTCCAGGGTCTGCTGTGCCGACTGGCGATACTCCTCGCGACCGGTCAGGCGGAACAGACGCAGATTGGCCTCGGCGGCCGAGACGTTCTCGCAAAAGGGTTTTTCCCGGCGACGGAGCCGGCCCACAGCCTCTGGCGCAGCGACGGTGTCGTAATAACGGCCATCTTTGTCGCGAAGGGCATTGTCAATGAAGCGTATCAGGGTCTCGGCGCGCTGGAGATAGATTTCACGCCCAAAGTGCTCATAGGCATCGAGCCAGCCTTGGGCCATACTGACCTGGTCAGCCAGCAAGCCGGGTACGTTGGGGCGGTTATCAAAATAATGATACATGCCCAGACCTTCCTGGTAGCTCCTCTGCCAGACGAACTCAAGGGCACGGACTGCCAGGTCGGCGTAGCGCGGCTCGTAGAGCACAGCGCTGGCCAGCATATAAGCCGAGGCAACGACAGCGTTGCGTTCAGTGTAGGCTGTCTTGTCCACGTAGGGAGCTTCGTGTCCCAACCTTTCCTGGGCATCCAGGGTGTAATAGCCGGGATCAGCTTCCTGGCTGCTGTAAAAGTATCCCCTGTCACGATCCCAAAGGACGCTGTCGATGTAGCCCAGGACCCCCTGAGCCGTTTCCAAGTATGTCTGCCGGCCCGTTGCCTGGTAGGCATGCAGATAGAGGCCGAGCAACAGTGCCTGGTCGCCGCTCATCTTTTCGTAGTGGGGCACGCTCCAATCGGCGGTTGTCGAGTAACGGAAGAAGCCGCCAGCCACCCGATCGTGCAGCTTACCCTTGACCATGGCAGACAGTGAATTGTGGACCACTTCAAGGAGTGCCTCGTCACCGGTACGATGAGCCATGGCCAGCGCGAATTCCAGTACATCTGCGTGGTGGAATTTGGGAGTGGTGCCAAGGCCGCCGTGCTCTTGGTCGTAGGCTTCCACCACCGCCTGCGCGATCGATTCGGACAGCTCAGGGGTCAGTTCACCAACAGGCTCAGGGCGTTCTTCCAGCTCGGCGAACTGCTCGCTGGGTCGAACGGCGATGGTCGGAGCGAGAGGTTCCTCCTGACCCTCGTAGCGCGCGTTAATCCTGCGCAAGGCCAACAACATCTGCTCCGTAGTCAGAAAGTTATGGCCCTCCAGAACCTCGCCTTCAGCATTGAGAAAAGCGGTGGTCGGCCAGCCACCCTTGTTGTAGCGGCTGTCAACGTCAGGCCGCTTGTCGGCATCCACGAGGATGGGGATAAAACTACCGTTGATGATCTCCACCACTTGTGGGTCGGCCAGGGCGGATTCTTCCATCAGGTGGCAGGGCTCACACCAAGGAGCGGTAATGTAGAGCAACACCGGCAATTCCAGAGTGTCAGCCAATTCAAACGATTCTTCATCCCACTCGTACCAGGTGATGGGCAAACGTTCCCTGGCCAGTTCCAAGTCGGGCTCAAAAAGCCGTCGGTACTCGGCCTCCAGGATAGCAAAGTGCCGTTTCTCCTGTTCGACTAGCATCTCAAAGAGGGATCGTGTACCTTGGTCGACGGCTGCCTGGGCCATGCGTGTGTAGAATTCCTCTGCCTCTTTCTCCCGCTGCATAGCCAATCGCCAGGAGTCGGGAATCTCATTCAATGCTTTCACAGGCTACTCCTTTCTACTTCCCCATTGTGATCGTCCTAGATCGTTTCTGGAGCGATGTGGCTCCTGAGCCCATCCTCGGGGCCGGAGCCGCCCCCGGGGGCGGGGAGCTCGAGCGAGTTTCGCACGGAATACTAGATCGCAATTTTGCTGTCATGGAACGCTGCTACTTTCGACCCCTTCAAAGGCTGTGCCGGCCAGCCTCTCCCATTGGGCTCTCAGTTCGTCATAGTGCCGGGTCTCTTCCTGAACCAGGACTCGGTAGGCCTCCCGGCCAGCGGGGTCTCCTGTTATCTTGGCTTGCAGGCCATATAGTTCAATGGCCGCTTGCTCCATTTTGATACCAAAGGCCAAAGCGGCCAGATCATCGGCGCGGCGGTCCACAATTTCGCCGACAGATCTTTGCACAGGGAAAAGGGTTTCTTCAGGCGCGCCGTCTGGAAAACTGATCCCCGTGATATCTACCTCTGCGTCGCTCTCCCGCGCTGCCTCAAGATCGATCCAACGCCCTCGTGTCTTCAGGGCTTCGTATTCCACCAGCAGCAGGCGGGTGTGCTCCTCTTCGTCCCGGGCTAGAGTTGCAAAGATGTCCTTGGCCCAAAGATCAACGCAGTAGTAAGCAGCATCGTCGTAAAACCGCTGACCGACGATTTCGTTGTAAATGGCACGTTGGAGCGCGGCCAGAGCTCCCTCCATATGCTGCATGGTCTTAGCCCTCCTTGTCCTTTTCTCCCCAGTGGACCGGCTCCATCACAATAGTACCAGTTCCATTGCCTGATTGCAGGCTTGGGAGGCCCCTTCTCGATCGGTCAAAGCCTGTGACATAGCCGGCTCCTGCAAAAGAGTGAGTGCTGGTGTAGAATAAGCAGGGAGCAGGCTCTGACGTGCTCCCTGCTCCCCGCTGTCACCAACCCAGATTGCTCGCTTGCACGATCTCCACCCTCTGCGGAGTATAGCACAGAATCGCTACGCGAGGAAGAACAGAACTACAAGATACCTCCAGCCTCTAACTGCAAGCCATCTTTGTCCAGTAATGTCAACTGCCTGCGTCCGGAGGCAACCAACCCCCGCCGCCTGAAGTCTTGAAGTGTTTTGCTAATTGTCTCGCGCCAGGTACCAAGCATGTCGGCTAGCTCCTGGTGAGTGACGCGGACGATACCCAGGGTATCATCTTCCCCCAACTCCAGCAGGAGCGCTGCGAGGCGCGAGGCAATGGTGCTGTAGGCCATTTGCTCCAGCCGGTTCTCAGCCTCCATAACCCGCTGGCCCATGGCCTGCATCAAGCCAAAGCCAAACATGGCGTCAGTGGACGACAGCTCCATGGCCTGTTGGGCAGGCATGACCCACACTGTGCCTGACTCCAGGGCGACCGCGCGGGTGTCAGGTCCCTGTCCGCCCAGCAGCGACGCCTCGCCAATCATGGAACCTGGCCCCAGCGTGGCAATCACGAAACGGCGGCCGTCCTGCGTGGTTCGGTAGAGCTGCACGCGTCCACTGGCTACCAGAAACAGGGAGCCAACCATTTCGTCGCCTTCACACACGGTCTCCCCCGCCCGGAAGGAGCGAACCATGAACGAGTCACCCACGGTCTCGTTTTGTTGAGCCAATTGGTCGAATATCGTGGTTGCGTTTCTATCTTTGAGATCCATTTAACACTCCCCCAGTACATACTATCGCGGTCGGCTGGGGGACTTCTTTGTCACCTCGCCTTTTGCCGGCTCGAACTCTGAGACGGCGCGCTATGCCTTGTGATGGTAGATCCTTACCGCACCAACTCAGACATACACCACTTGGGCTGTCCTAAAAGTCCCGGCGAGCCTGAACTAGGTCGCTCGGATCTATCAAGAGCCCTTGATTCGAGGGCCAAGCCCTCCGATCAAACATTGAAGCTGAGCCCTAGTCGGATTCCTCCAGTTTCTTCTCCAGCTTCTCATATTCGCCTTCCAAATACTGGGCATGGAAGGCCTCTTCGTCCCTCAATCTCTCGAAAAATGCCTTTAGATCCTTGTCCTCGGCCAAATCCATGGCCAGTTGGTATTTGGCCCGCGCTGCATGTTCCTCCATGGCCATGATCTTCAGAAAACTAAGCCAGTCCATTACAATCTCCTTGTGATTATGTTATCTTTCCTGTTTACGAACCTTCTGTGATCGGTGTTCTCTCTAATCTGCCACGCGAATGGGAATTCTCCGGGGCTTGACCTCCTCGATCTTGGGCATGGTCACCGCCAAGACTCCATTCGTCATTGCCGCTTCTATCCTACTATGGTCGATCATCTCTGGCAGCCCAAAATGCCGGTGGTAGTGACCCACATCATACTCGCGATAGAGCACATAGTCATCCTCGTCCTCGCCGTGGCCGACGTGTCCTGTTACTACGAGCTCGCCTTCAACGATATTCACGTGGACGCTGTCGAAACATACACCAGGCATATCCATCACCAGCACCACCTCTTCCGGTGTCTCATACACGTCGGTTGCTGGTACAAACCAATTTCCGCTGCGCAACTCCTGGTGAACGCTGGTGTCCACTTGGTGTTTCTCTGTGATCTCAAGTTCCTTGCTCTCAGCCATATAGCATCTCTCCCCCTCTCGCTAGCCCTCGGATACCTTTACCCGGATTTCCTTGGGTTTGGCCGCTCCCTTGAGGGGCAATGATACTGCCAGCACCCCGGCTACATAGGTAGCTTCGGCTTGGTTTCCGTCCACCTCAGCCGGAAGCCGGATAGCTCGGCTAAAGCTCCCGCTTTCTCGCTCTCGCCGGTGATACCATCCGTTCTCCAACCCATCGCCCGTTGAGCGCGTGCCCTGTACCGTGAGAGTATCGCCAGACACGCTGATGTCAAAATCCTCCAAGTCCATGCCTGGTACCTCAGCCCGGACCATTAATCTGCCCTCGGTGGCCGAGATGATGACACTAGGGAAAATGCGCGCTCCCCTTCGTGCGACCGGGCGGCGGACTCTTTCCCTTAAGCGGTCCATATCTCTCTGTAGCTGGACCAGATCTTGCCCGGGATCCCAGTCTCCTTGACTGACAATATTGGCCATCGTGCAGCTCTTCCTCCTTGCTTGATCTCTGCGCGGCCTGATCTACCGCACTGAATAGAATCAGTCACAATTATACTCTAGTTTTGTTAAGATGACCTTAAGAAAGCCTAAACAAAATGTTAAAAACCCATTAGGGTTCTGTAATGTTCATCACGATCGGGCGCTGCGCCTGGACTGTTGGTGGCTTTGTAATCTCATCCAAAACAACCGTGGCATAACACCCTGGCAGCAGCCAAAACCGGAGCATCAATCCACCGTCAAACCATAGTTCCGGATCGTGGATTTTGAAGCGGAGCGCTCTACGCTGGCCCTTGACCTTGATGCCGCCACCAACTCGGAAATCCTCTGGCATCAGACCCTCGGCAGCCAAGAGATCCGCTTCCAGTTCTCCCTGCTGCCCAAGCGGTTGGATCATCTTGTAGCCATAAATCGGGCCAGTCGGGCTGATCTCAAAGCGCACTGCACGGGACTGCTCGGCGACCTCATCCTCCACCCGAAAAACCGACCGTCCTGGGTGCTTTGTCGCTAGATCACCAATATAGACACGATCCAAGGTCTGCAGCCGGGCATTGAGGACCTGGTTGAATAATGCTGACTGGTAGGCAGAGAGCAAAAAGACCTTGAGCCGTTTGGGCACCACCGCATAGGCCCGATCGTAGTCGCCTCGAGCGCGAATCAATGCGTGCAGCGTTTTGCGCTCGTCCGCCATGCTATAGGGCAGTAGGCGCAATGCCTCCCCCCACTGGTCTGCATCAAATCGGGACCGGGCAGCTTGTACCGCCTCACTCTCGCCACGGCAAGGGAGGCCCAGGAAGTCATTGACAAAACCCCGGGCATCGCATCTGACCACAGCCT
>Ga0209013_10005106_pt1 | contig 11367 bp, 8 predicted proteins | sample Cruoilmetagenom2_FD_187291 | JGI IMG/M metagenome (GOLD analysis project Ga0209013, IMG submission 187291) | Oil polluted marine microbial communities from Coal Oil Point, Santa Barbara, California, USA - Sample 2 (SPAdes) (version 2) | ecosystem: Environmental > Aquatic > Marine > Oil seeps ...
ATTCTGCTGTAAATGTCCGTCGTTTTGTCATTTTGGACCTCTTTCCTGGAGTCTAATTCCTTCTTAGCTTACTGTCCAGTTTTTGGGGTCCACTACATTTCGTCCGCTAGAATTGTAAGAAGGAGCTTCGGGGGTTTGTTATCTTGTATTTTTTGGCTTATGATCCTGGTGGGATTCATTGTTGGTTTGGGTTATGTGTACCAAAATTGGGATACTTTACCTTTTCGCAACCTCTTTTTAGAGTGCTATTCGAACTGCTGGGCTGTGGTTTAACTGAAAGGTGATTGGGCTGCAGACAGACAGCCGCGCGCCGCGATTTGTTGGGTTTGGAAATCTATCTGGTTGTGCGCAAATTACGATTCAAAATATTTCAGGGATCCAAACAAAAAATATTTCATCACAGCACTGCTGTTTTTAGCCCACCTGAAGGAATTGATGTCATCTATTGGCTGGGGAATCAATTTTCTGAATTACCAGGTGAAATACCCTCCGGAACAAATATGGAGGTGGATGGAGCAGCGAATGTGCGTATTTACTCACCAGGTTCACCGCAAGCCCTTCATATGAGGAGATTTATTTCATTCGGGATGGAAAATTATTCGTCATCAGGCTGCTCGATGTTGACGCCGACGAAAACCGCGCATTGTACGATAATATAATAATTACGATGCAGTTTGAATGATGCGTTAGGTAGAAGGTGTTGGACTCCATGGATCACTGGTGAGGAATAAGAAAGCAGCACGCTTAATCTATACGCGTTTGATTTCAGAACTGGTTCGCTTCAGAAGATTCTGCACCAGAAGGGGAATAATATTAAGCTAAATCTATCGAGCCTTGGGGCTATAAAAGAGAGCCCTACTAGGTCAGCCTGTGGGGGGAAACAGCAGTATCCCAGGTGGGGAAGCAATGATTGAGCAGCAGCTCATGTATAATATTAGAGCAACCATCAATATGATCACGTCCGTATGCAGGCCATCATACAAGGACATTTTTCGATTTAAAGAGTATATTAAAAAAGCAGAGGAAATCGATCATGGAATCAAATGTCTCTATCCCAATCAAAATATGTGAGCCACGAAGTTTTTTCGTAAAACCTGTGATCAACCGTTTTCAAGCGACGGCTAAAGCCGGGTCCCGCTCGGAAAAAATCTTTCGCGTAAAATCATTTATAAGAAAAGGCAAGAATGTAAATGTCAAGCTTGTTAAACGCAGACTGGCACCATTTTGGAATGTACGCTGCCGGTCCCGGTTCCATTATGATCGAGAAACTAATTATGATTTACACATCGTTGATGGAGATGCAGTCGAGATTACAATAAAAACCCTGAACGACCAGGAAATTGTAGTTCCAGTAAACCGAAAAACTAGAAGTGAATCTATCGTTATTGGAGGATGGGAACGTTGTATAACGGAAAGGGATATTACAGAATACATCGATACTTATTCGTCTGAATCGAGATCATTTTCTCTCAAAACAAAAGACATGCAGAAGCGAGATGAACAGGCTCAGTTAAGCAGTTATCTATCGAACCTATCCATCCCCATCCACGATTTGCCGACTCTGTATCAAGATCATACGATCGATGGCAAAGTAATCTTCTCAGATGTTGAAGACGAGGATATTCAAGTTATACTGCCTGATGAACCCGCTAATCGAATAGTAAGCGAAGTTATGAAGAAAGTTATGGTTTCAATCGATCCCATACGAATTCACGATTGGTCATTATCTGTCGATACTGCAGATTTATATTACCGTCCATTCTATATCTTTGAGTTGGAACAAGTAGACAATGATGGCAATATTTTAGAGATTCGATACGAGCAACTGGATGCAATCCGAGGGGATTGGAGAACAATCACCTCATCTGAAATTGAAAGGGTTGGTCGCGTTCCGTGGGATAAAATTATGATGCTGACCATAGACGCAAGTTTAGTTGTATTACAAGAGTTAGGTGGTCCCTGGGTAAGGGTAGCATCGGGATTAACCCAAGTTGGAATTGACAATGTACCGGGCATCGTTGAAGATATGCAGGGCACAAACGATGAAGATGAATCATCCAAATAATTGATCGAGAAGAGCCCACCTACTCTTTAGATTCATGCAATAATTCAATCCGAAAGGGGCTCAGGTATAGGTATCAGATTTCTGGATTTTTTCCAGAGTGCCGTAGGTATAGGGGGCTTGCGTGAAGCGAGGTCAAGTAAAAAAGCTCACCATGCGGAATGGGGGTGCGATCTTATTTATAAGAGTTAAATCCGGGAAGTTGGGGAATAATAAAATCCTTGTTTCGATTTTCGTAAAGGATTAAGAAATAAACCACCCTTTCCTGACAGGAAGGGTGGTTTGGTCTGGATTTACCAGGTTAGGGGAGAAAGCCTTTCACGAATTTTATACATTGACCATGATTATGGAACCATAAGTCTCCTAAGACTTTACAGATTTTTGATGCGCCTGAATTGAATAGACTTAATCACTCACCATGCGACATACCGAAATCATGGTGTGCCGCACAAAATTGCGATGCGTTATTGAATGCAGGTTGGGGTGGTGCAAAGGCTGCCCCCATTGTTACGAAGGGCATCGCCAGGCTGTCGTAACACTGACTGAACGCAAATCGCGCTTTGCCTTGCTTCGTAAAGTGGAGCGACGCAAGACCAGGCAGATATGGTCGGGCGAGTTTTCCCTATTTTTCCCCCTCGAATCATCAGGAACGGAGTAGTGAAAATATCCTGCCATCACCAAAGGTTAAAAAAGGAGTATTGCTAACCCATCAATGGGTGCAATACTCCTTAGGATTTAATTTATACTCGATCGTTCGGACAGGGGAGGTCCGATAAAATAACGGGTGATTAATTACACAATATTCCCGGGCAAAGAAGAATCCTGCTTTCGGATATTGGTTATCGATAATCCAAGGTTTCCGGAATTTTACAAGCCATTATCGTTAAAAATAAATGGTGTGTATATTCTATAATTTTCAACCAGTATAAAGTCCACTTTGGTCTCGGTATCCTGACCTCCATTGCCACTCACAGTCAGTGTGACCGTGTACGTACCTTCAGAATTATAGGTGTGCGGTTCAGGGCTGCAGTCGCTGCTCGTGCCGCCATCACCGAAATCCCAACTGCAGGTATCGTAATCGCCCATAGACAGGTTGGTGAAGCTTACCTGCAGCGGGGGTGGTCCCGATTTGGTTACTGTTGAGAAGTCGGCCTCCACGAGCGTGTATACTGTGATGTAATCCGTCTTGGTCTCGGTATCTTCTCCACCATTGCCGCTTACAGTCAGGGAGACCGTGTAGATACCGGCTGAGTTATAAGTGTAAGTGTAGGGATCAGTGCTGCAGACGCTGCTCGTACCGCCATCACCGAAATCCCAACTGCAGGTATCGAAGTCCCCTGTCGACTCGTTAGTTAAAGTCACCACTCCCGAGGCTACTAATTCAGTGGGAATAGCTGAGAATGCGGCCACCACGGGTTCGTACACCGTGATGAAACCCGGCTTGATCTCGGTATCCTCACCGCCATTGCCGCTTACAGTCAGCGTGACAGTGTAAGAACCATGCGTATTAAAGGTGTACGGTGCCGGGCTGCAGTCGCTGCTCATACCGCCATCACCAAAATCCCAACTGCAGGTATCGTAGTCTCCCGTCGACTCGTTGGTGAAGCTAACCTCAAGCGGAGCGATTCCCGAGGTGGGCGTCGTGGCTGAGAATTCTGCCTCGACAGTACAGGGGGTGCTGATGTAGCCGGTCTTGGTTTCGGTATCTTCCCCACCATTACCGCTCACAGTCAGGGAGACCGTGTATGTACCGCATGCATCGATGTAAGTGTACGGTGCAGGGCTGCAGTCGCTGCTCGTGCCGCCATCACCGAAATCCCAACTGCAGGTATCGTAATCACCCGTAGACAGGTCAGTGAAGCTGACCTCAAGCGGGGCTATTCCCGAAGTGGGCGTGCCTGAGAATTGGGCTTCCACGGGTGTGTACACCGTGATGTAATTCGGTTTGGTCTCCGTATCTTCTCCGCCAATGCCGCTCACGGTCAGGGAGACCGTGTAGACTCCTGGAATGTTGTAATGATACGTAGGGCTGCAGGCTGCGCTTGTCCCACCATCTCCGAAATTCCAGCTGCAGGTATCGTAGTCGCCCGTAGACTGGTCGGTGAAGCTTACCTCCAGCGAGGCTATTCCCGAGGTGGGCGTGGCTGAGAATAGTGCCTCGACAGTACAGGGGGTGCTGATGTAGCTGGTCTTGGTTTCGGTATCTTCTCCACCATTACCGCTCGCGGTCAGGGAGACCGTGTAGGTACTGCATTCATCGATATAAGTATGCGGTGCAGGGCTGCAGTCGCTGCTCGTACCGCCATCACCGAAATCCCAACTGCAGGTATCGTAATCGCCCGTAGACTCGTTGGTGAAGGTTACCTCCAGTGGGGCGGGTCCTGAGGTGGGCGTGCCTGAGAATTCGGCCACCACGATTTCGTACACCGTGATGTGATCCACCTTGGTCTCGGTATCTTCTCCGCCATTGCCACTCACGGTCAGGGAGACGGTGTAGATGCCGGGTGTATTATAGGTGTACGGTGCAGGGCTGCAGGCGCTGCTTGTTCCCCCATCCCCGAAATCCCAACTGCAGGTATCGTAATCGCCCGTAGACTCGTTGGTGAAGGTTACCTCCAGTGGGGCGGGTCCTGAGGTGGGCGTGCCTGAGAAGTCGGCCACCACAGGTTCATACACCGTGATGTAATCCGGCTTGATCTCTGTATCCTCTCCACCTATGCCGCTTGCCGTCAGGGTGACCGTATAGACCCCGGATGTGATATATATGTACGGTGCAGGGCTGCAGTCGGGGCTCGCGCCGCCATCGCCGAAATCCCAACTGCAGGTATCGTAATCTCCCGTAGACTCGTTGGTGAAGCTTACCTCCAGCGAGGCTATTCCTGATATAGGATCTGCTGAGAAATCAGTATAAACGATCGTTGTATCAATGGTAACGGTCCATGCATCGCTCCAATCTCCCCACTCATTACATTCACCACCTGTGTTGTGCCCCCTGACGTGCCAGTGGTACGTATCATCACTTAACGGCGTACCCGGAGTATAGTTCGTATCAAACACGATCGTATCGATTTCCGAACTCGGGAAATCCGGGTTGTTATCTACTTGAATCTGGTATTCATACGAAGAACTCGCAATTTCCCAATTAAAAGTTGGGGTATTGTCAGAAATTGTACTCGCATCGGTTGGAGAAATCAGCACTGGTGTTCCCGGAGTGTCACAGCCAATCGGGTCACCCTCTATGCCGCGCGTGACCAGATATGCCTGGTCGATACCGTCCACCCAACTACCCTCTAGTCCCAAAAATTCAACCAGATCGTTGGACACAGATACACCAGCGTTCGTACTTGCCTCGACCTGGACTGGAATTCCAAACAGCAATCCAAACATGATCGAAATGAGTGAGAGACTGGATAAGATACGGACTTTCATATTAACTCCTCCTGTCAGAAAATCTAAAATAATGGTCAACACAATCATGGTAGCCTAGGAACGATTGCCACGACCAGAGAAACAATAATATTATCCTATGGGTTGACACTGTTCCGTTTAATTTCCCGCCATTATGGCAGAATGAGGAAACTGAATACATTATAACGTTATATCTCAAAAAAGTTGACGCAAAATAAAAAAATTAATTTTTCTACCTACAGGCAAGTAGATAGTATAGCAAAAAGTGTGCAGTCAGGCTAAAGCGCCTGCAGTCTCCAGTACTAACGATACATGCAATGCTGCATGAATGACCTGCAGATAATCATATCCAATTTCCTTTTGTGCAAGGCACGTTCAGCGATTGCCCAATTGAAATCAGCGTGACGCCACCACGGAGTTTTTAAGAGGGAATTCACTGTACTAAAACCGGTAATCGCCTTTATAATACACACATTAATTATAAAATTTGGAGGGTTGATTGAACATGTCCGAGGACAAATATACTTCCACAGAACCGATTCGGGAAGATGGTACTGGAACTTCCCCAGCTCCTGCAGCTTCAATAGATGAGAGAGCTGCATTCATTGATCTTCCATCAAGGTGGGATCGTTGGGAACCGCTGGCCGAAGTGATCGCCACCGTTCTCCTGGCGCTCGCCACGTTAGCTACAGCCTGGAGCGGTTATCAATCCGCGCGCTGGGGAGGCGTGCAGGCTGCCAGCTCCAACCAGGCGATTGCCCTGCGCACCGAGTCGACGCGCTCTTCGATCACGGCCGGGCAGCTCACTCAAATAGACATTGGCTTGTTTACCAACTGGATCAATGCTTTTGCTAACGACAATCAAAAACTGGTTGAATTCTATGAAAATAGGTTCCGACCAGAATTTGCTCCTGCGTTTGATGCCTGGATAGGCACCGACCCGGTCAACAATCCTGACGCCCCCAAATCCCCGTTTTCAATGGAAGAATACGATTCCGAGTTTATGGTGGAAGCGCAGCGCCTGGAAGCAGAAGCTAATGAAGAATCTCAAATAGCCGCCGCCGCTAACCAGACCGCAGACGAGTACATCTTAAATACGGTCATCTTTGCTTCGGTATTATTTTTAGCCGGTGTTCAGACGCGCATTAAATCGGTTCCGGCACGGTCAATCATTATTTTACTTGCTTTAGCCATCCTGGCGTTTGGACTATTTAACATCGCCAGACTCCCCATTGAATAGCTGATCTTCATTTTCCCTACAAATTGTGTACCTTCGCCTCATCGTTGGAGATACTCGCCATAGAAACGGATCAGCCCTGCTATGGCGCTAATATCCGTCCACCGGAGGATCTCAATGCAGGCAGTAAAACCCAATTATTATCACCACAGCGAACATAATCCCCGCCCCAAAAATCATATGTCACTCTGAGTTTATCCTGAGCTTGCGAAGGACCTAGTGAAGAGTCTTACGTAAAACACTTCGGAGATGCTTCGCCTACGCTCAGCATGACGATTTCTTTGAAAACCCCTATTCATAATAATTAAGGTTTTTCCTTGAACCATTGCTTTAACTATTTGCTGTTCTTTCTTCAGCAGCAAGTTTGACAAAACACCAGGGCGATAAAAGTCACCATCAACTAAAGATTTGTGTCACTATCATGAATCGAATATGGGGATATAATCATTTTATGGATTCCGATTCGATTTTATTCTCTTACGCAATCGCCAGCGGCGATATGAGATACATTGAAGTGAACACGAGGGAAATCCATCTTGTCGGTCAGGGGGAATACGGCTATCTGATCCGCGGCGAGATTCCCGGCTGTAGACCGGATTGTTACATCAATCTTAGCCAGATATTTCTCGAATTTTCGGTCAGTTGTGAAGGCTGCCGGGATTTGGAGGAAGCACAAGAAACAGTTACCCGATTTGGAAACCACCTGGCTGAAATTCTGGCACCGCATTTCTCACACGCTGCGCCAAACAGATCAGTGAGCGACCAGATCCATTTCGCTTTTGAATGTTTACTGAATTCCTTGGAGGTCGACCACGCAACTTTGCGTGCTGATGAAAAGTTTCAGTTTACGCTAAAAAAATGCCCTTTCAAGACATCAGCAGATCAGAGCGGTTTTGGCCGCGGTCTGACACTTGCGTACAGTGGGTTTGGGGCATTATGTCAGCAGAGTTTGCAACTCATAGCACCCGATTGGACTCTGCATTATCCGCCTGACTGCGATCAGGATGATGGCTTATTAGAATTCGTACTATTGAAAGAGAAGGATATATGACCACACCCCAACCTAGAAACAACCCTGGCAGCGAACATCCCAGCGGAGACGAGCGCTATAAAGCTATCGATCTGACTGCCAAAAAGTTTAAATTTGAAAAAGATGCCTTGCTTGAGGTGTTGAATTCAGCCCAGGAGACATTTGGATATTTATCCAGGGACCTGCTTATCTACATCTCGAGCCAATTAGGCGTGCCATTGAGCCAGGTATACGGCGTAGCCACTTTCTATCACATGTTCACCTTCGATCCACTCGGCGAGCACAACTGCATCATATGTACGGGCACTGCCTGCCATGTCAAAGGATCTGACCGCATCGTTTTGGCCCTGTCTGACGAGTTCGAAATCATGGCCGGGGAAACCACGGATGACGGATTGTTCAGCCTCACCACTGCACGCTGTCTGGGGAGCTGCGGGCTGGCTCCAGTGGTGGTCCTGGATGGACAGGTAAGTGGGAAAGAAACACCGGAAGCGGTAACCAGGCAGGTACGCGAGCTCGTATCACTTTCAAAGGACAGAGTACAGCCGGAGGCAGCATGAAAAACGCTAAGCTCGAAAAGCTCGCCCAGAAAGAATTGGAAAGACAGGAGAAATACCAGCAGCGCATATTTTGCTGCACGAGCACTGCCTGTCTCTCGGCAGGGGCAGGCCCTACTCACACAAGTTTAAAACAGGCCGTGGATGCGTGTAAGTGTGAAGAATTTGAGGCCGAGGTGGTGAAAACCGGGTGCATTGGACTGTGCAGTCGTGGACCCTTAGTGCGCGTAGAGACCAAAAACCAGGACCCAATATTATATGGCGATGTATCCACCGAGATCGCCCAGCAGATCATCGCCCGCCACGTCCCGATTGGTTCGCAGGAAGACGACATCGAACCTGATAATGAGGATGATGATTCGTTATCCCCGCACGATATGCTGCACTTTCGCGCCAGCCTCAGGCAGGCCAAAACGAGAGAGCAGCTCGACCGTTGTATCATTTTCCCCGACATACCTTTTTTTGCCAAGCAAGTAAAAGTCGTCCTGACCGAAACCGGTCACATTAATCCCGATAGCCTGGAGGATTACCTTGCGCACGGTGGATACCAGGCGCTCGCCCATGTGCTCGGCGAGATGACCCCCGAGCAGGTGTGCGATGAGATTCTGGACAGCGGCCTGCGTGGTCGTGGGGGAGCCGGATTCCCGACCGGGATGAAATGGAATTTCGTCCGCCAGGAACAGTCTGAGCAAAAATTTGTGATCGTCAATGGCGATGAGGGAGACCCGGGAGCCTACATGGATCGCACTGTCATGGAAGACGACCCACACAGAGTGCTGGAAGGCATGATCATATGTGCGTATGCAGTCGGTGCTTCTTATGGCTATCTTTATATTCGCGGCGAATACCCTTTTGCAATCGATCGCATCCGCCGGGCAATCCGGACTTCGAGGCGGCGCGGCATTTTAGGCCGATCCGTCATGGGAACAGACTTCAACTTCATGGCTGACGTGCGTATCGGAGCCGGCGCCTTCGTCTGCGGGGAAGAGACCGCCCTGATTCATTCCGTGGAGGGCAAGCGCGGTATGCCGCGCATGCGCCCGCCCTACCCTTCTGAATCCGGTCTGTGGGGTGTACCCACTGTAATCAACAATGTCGAAACCATGGCAAATATACCTTCGATTATAAACAAAGGAGCCGATTGGTATGCGAGCATCGGTACGGAAAAGAGCAAGGGCACCAAAGTGTTTGCGCTGGCCGGACAGCTTCGCAATACCGGTTTAATCGAAGTTCCCATGGGCATCACGCTGCGTGAGATCGTCTATGACATCGGAGACGGTATACCAGACGATCGTGAGTTCAAGGCCGCACAGACCGGTGGTCCCAGCGGCGGCTGCATCCCGGCTGAATACCTGGACACACCCGTAGATTATGAGAGTCTGACTGCACTGGGTTCGATTATGGGGTCGGGAGGCTTGGTTATCATTGATGAAACAATGACCATGCCTGAATTCGCGCGCTTCTTCATGGATTTCTGTGTCGACGAAAGCTGCGGAAAATGTATTCCGTGCCGGGTAGGCACAGTTCAAATCCGCAAACTGCTGGATAAGATAATCGCTGGAGAAAGTACACCCGATGACCTGGTAAAGCTTGAAAGCGTGTGCAAACTGGTCAAGAACACCAGCCTGTGCGGACTAGGGCAGTCTGCTCCGAACCCGGTCATGAGCACATTGAAATTCTTCAGACACGAATACGAGACGTTGATCCAAGCGGATACAATCGAAAACGTCCCGGTTGAATGATTTTTACTTTGATCAATAACATTACTGAAAAAAGGTGCCAACCAATGCGGCAGGGGGTATAAGTGGACTCATCAATCATATCAAATGGAGTAGTAACAGTGATCGAACTGACAATTGACGGGCAAAAAATCAGCGTGCAGCAGGGTACAACCGTGTTGGAAGCTGCCCAAACAAACGGTATTGACATTCCACATTTATGCTACCATCCAGAGTTAAGCATATCGGGTGGCTGCCGGCTTTGCATCGTTGAGGTCGATGGGCGACCCGATCCATATCCAAGCTGCGGATTGGAACCCCAGGATGGCATGCTCATCACAACTCGCAGCTCCGCCCTGAACGCAACCCGCCGTGAAATATTAGATCTGTTTATATCAGAACACCCGTTAGATTGCGTTACCTGCGACAAAAGCGGCTCATGCCTGCTCCAGAAATACGCCTACGAGTTTGGTATCAAAGAAACAAGCTTCGAGTTTGAGATTTCGAAGCCATTGCTGCAGGACGACAACCCATTTTTCCTGCGCGATCACCAGTACTGCATTTTGTGTGGGCGGTGCGTACGCGTGTGCGACGAAGTCATCGGGGCGTCCGCGATCGACTTCGCCGGCCGCGGGTTCACGAGCTATATTGCGACCCCATTTGATGATGCGATGGGAGACTCCGATTGTGTTTTCTGCGGAAGCTGTGTACAGGTCTGCCCTACGGCCGCGCTGATGCCGGTTTCACGCCTTGGCAAAGGACGCGAATGGGAGCTCGATCGCACCAGGACCATCTGTGGTTACTGCGGCGTTGGCTGCCAGGTAGAGTATGCCCTCAATGATGGGGAGATTATCTACGCCCAGGCGAATCCCGACTCGCCGGTCAACGGCGAATTTTTGTGCACCAAGGGACGTTACGGGTGGGACTACGCTACCCATCCGCAGCGATTGACCAGCCCCATGATCCGGCGTGACGTTGCCTACGACATGGGGTTAACCGACCAGCCCTGGGAGATGCCAGACAAGTCTCCCTTGACGGTCAGAAAACCAAAAATCGAGGACAGCTTCGTGCCCGTTGATTGGGATACAGCGCTGGACCTGGTGGCTGGAAAACTGGCGAATACGGTTGACAAACACGGCCCTGATTCTGTGATGGGGCTGTCGTCCGCGCGCTGCACTAATGAGGAAAATTACATCTTCCAGAAATTCTTCCGCGCCGGCATAGGAACTAACAACATAGACCACTGCGCCCGTCTCTGACACAGTTCAACCGTTGCGGGCCTCGTGCAGGCCTTCGGAAGTGGCGCAATGACAAACTCGATCCGCGAAATTCGCGACGCGGACTGCATTTTTATC
>Ga0209013_10005107_pt1 | contig 11365 bp, 10 predicted proteins | sample Cruoilmetagenom2_FD_187291 | JGI IMG/M metagenome (GOLD analysis project Ga0209013, IMG submission 187291) | Oil polluted marine microbial communities from Coal Oil Point, Santa Barbara, California, USA - Sample 2 (SPAdes) (version 2) | ecosystem: Environmental > Aquatic > Marine > Oil seeps ...
GTGTGGCTCTCACCGTTCTACCCGTCGCCCAATGTCGATTGGGGATACGACGTATCGGACCACAAGGACGTTCATCCCGACTTCGGATCACTCGAAGACTTCGACCGTCTCATCGCCGAGGCCCACCGACGGGGCCTCCGGGTTCTCGTGGATTTCGTCATGAACCACACGTCCGACCAGCATCCGTGGTTCACCGAATCCCGTTCGTCCACCGGCAATCCGAAACGCGACTGGTATGTGTGGCACGGCGGGGATCAGCCTCCGAACAACTGGGTCTCCGTGTTCGGCGGACCGGCGTGGGAGCGGGATGATGCGACCGGCGAGTGGTACTACCACTGCTTCGCTGTCGAACAACCGGATCTCAACTGGCACAACTCCGAGGTTCGCGAAGCCATGTGGGACATCATGCGTTTCTGGGCCGACCGCGGTGTCGACGGATTCCGTCTCGACGCGATCGCGACGATCTTCGAAGCCGCGGGGCTACCCGACCACGACGCTTCCTTCCGACACATCGACCTGGTGAACCAGCGTTTCGAAGACGGGCCGGATCGTTTCGACTGGGAGGAACTCCTGGGCGATCAGATTCGACAGCCCCCTATCCACGCCCTGATGCGCGAGCTGCGAATGGTGGTCGACGAATACGACGACCTCATCATCGTCGGCGAGGACGACCGCCTCGAGTTCCATGGGAACGGACACGACGAACTGCCGCTGGTGTTCAACTTCCCACTCATGAACGAACCGCTGAGTCCGCTGTTCGTGAAGCAGAACCAGGAGGAGCGGCTCCCGTTGATCCCCGACGGGTCCTGGCCGTGCAACGCCACCGGCAGCCACGACGCAGGACACGCCGCTGCCAGATTCACCCGTCGACGAGACGAGTGGGCCCGCATCGCAGCGACCCTCGTCACGCTCCTCAAGGGAACGGCCGTCGTGTACCAGGGGGACGAGATCGGAATGATCGACTCCGAGCTCCTCGAGATCGAGGCCCACACCGATCTACTCGGCCGCTGGTACCACAGGGAGGCGATCAGCCAACTCGGCCTCGAGCACGACATCGCAACCGCCCGGGCGGCAGCGTTCTCTCGCGACGGTTGCAGGACCCCGATGCAGTGGGATTCCTCCAACGCCGGAGGATTCACGACGGGCGATCCGTGGCTCCCGGTGCACCCGAATCACAAGTCCGACGTCAGCGTTGCCGCTCAGATCGAGGATCCGGATTCGCTCCTCACCTGGTACCGGTCGTTGATCGCCCTTCGACATGCCCGCCCTTCGATCGCATGGGGGGATCAGGCGATCGTTCGAGTCGACCGGTCCGTACTCATCTTCGAACGAACGACGCCGGGGGAACGCACCGTCGTCGCGATCAACATGGCGGAAGCACACGAAACGATCGATCCATCCGGTGCGGTCCTCCTCTCGACCAGCCCCGATCCGACAGGTGACCTGGCGCCATTCGAGGTTCGGGTGATAGCGTCTGGTACATGAACCAGTCACGTATCGGTCTCGCCAATCTTCCGACGCCACTCGAGCGTGCGGATCGCCTCACCGCAGCATGGGGCGGCCCCACCATCTGGGTCAAACGGGATGACCTCACCGGGTTCGGCCTCTCCGGAAACAAGATCCGCAAACTCGAGTTCCATCTTGCCGCGGCACTCGATGCCGGTGCAGACACGGTCATCACGTGCGGAGCAGTTCAATCGAATCATTGCCGCGCCACCGCGCTCGCCACCGCTCGCGTGGGATTGCACACGATTCTCTACCTCAGGAGCCCCGATGGGGAACCGCCGGAATCGCCGACGGGCAATCACCTGCTTCAACTCCTCGCAGGAGCAGAGTGTCGATTCATCACACCCTCTCAGTACGACGACCGGGATCGGATCATGGAGGAGGCTGCCGTTGCTCGCGGCAACGCGTGGATCATCCCAGAGGGGGCCTCGGATGCTCTCGGAGCTCTGGGCTTCGTCGCAGCGATGCATGAGATCGCCCCGCAACTCCACGATCTGGAGATCGTAGGCCCAGCTATCTGGCACGCCGCCTCGAGCGCAGGAACAACGACCGGGATGGTCCGAGGCGCCGACCAACTCGGCCTCGACGTGAAGATCGTCGGATCCTCAGTTGGCGATCCCACTGAAGAAGTCGAAGATCGTATCCGCACGCTCATCGACGAATCCATCACCCAATTCGGTGACATCACGGGCAACACACCCTGGAGGATCACGGACAAGTACATCGGGCGTGGATACGGCCTCTCCACCCCCGAAGAGCTCGTCGTGCAGGCCGAAGCAACGCGCCTCACCGGCATGCTCTTCGACCCGGCGTACACCGGCAAGGTCATCTACGGACTGAAACGGGAGATCGACCAGGGCCGGCTCACGAACCAGGACGACGTCGTGTTCTGGCACACGGGTGGTGGTTTCGCGACATTCGCGTATCCCGAATTAGTAGATCAGTAGATCAGGACTGTTCTACGGTTTTCAAGAACCCCAGCAACGCTTCGTTCACGACTTCCGGGCGTTCGACCATCAGCATGTGCCCTGCGCCCTCGACGATCAGCGTTGTCGCGTCGGCGGCTGCTACCGCGATCGGTTCTGCGGCGGATGGTTTGGTCATCAGGTCTTGATCTCCGAGGATCAGCATCATCGGGACGGGAACGGTCGCTGCGGTGCCAGCTGCTCCCGGATAGTCGTTGCATGCGGTCAGATCAGCGAAGGCGATCCCGGGTCTGGAATGCTGGAGGACTGCTGCCGTGTCGTCGAGGGTCCATTCGGACGCGCCGGCAGGCTGCCGGGCATGCATCCAGGAACACATCGTGACGAGCATCGTCGAATCACCGGTCTCCACGCCACGCAAGAGATCGGTGTTGACGGGCATCCGCTCGGCGACACCGAGGAGTGAGACTGACTTCACCAGATCAGGACGCGCCGCTGTCGTCTCAAGAGTCACAAGCGCCCCCATGGAATGACCGACGAGATGTACCGGCTCATCGAGCACCGAGAGATATGCGAGGAGCCAACCTGCATAACCTTTGATCGTGACAGACGGCTCGCCCTCCGACTCCCCGTGACCAGGGAGGTCAACGGCGATCGGAGAGAACCCCGCTCGTGCGAGCCCATCCGCCTGGTACTTCCAGACCGAGCCGTCCATTGCGGCACCATGGACGAGAACGACGGTGCTCATGCCGTGACGAAGAGCGTGAGGGCTTCGACGATGAGCGCCGGCCTATCGGTACCGTCGATCTCGACCGTCACTTCGTTCTTGAGCAGCCAACGCCCGGGACCTTTCGCCGTCACCTCGACGAGCCGGGTTCGTGCTCGAATACGGCTTCCCACCTTGACCGGTTCGATGAAGCGGACCTTGTCCGTTCCGTAGTTCACGGCCATCACCATCCGGTCGGGCGCAACCATCGCCTCCATCATCATCGGCGTGGTCAGCGAAAGCGTCAAGAATCCGTGGGCGATCGTCGAACCGAACGGCGTTTGCGCCGCGGCCTCCGGATCAACGTGGATGAACTGATGGTCCATCGTCGCATCGGCGAACAGGTTGATACGGTCCTGATCGATCTCGAGCCAATCCGAAACGCCGGTCTCCTCGCCGACTCGCTCCACCAACTCCTCCGCCGGGATGATCTGCATGACCGGTCCTCTCAATCACTCTCGATGATCACAGCGTAGGAGAGGCGGGCCAGCGTTCAACCGCACACGGCGCCCGAAAGGCGTGTGCAAATCGGGATGGCCGGTACCGTATCGGACACCATGCGTCGTACCGCCACCGTCATCTTGTCGCTTGCAGTCATCGCCGGCGCATGCACCTCCGGACCATCCGTTGGGGACGACGCTCCTGCTGAGACAACCGTCGCAGGGGATGAACTGTCTTCGACGACCGAAGTGACCCTGCCTCCTGAAGAGGAAGTCATTCGAGGAACCGTCGACGGTGTCATCGACGGTGACACCATTCAGGCCGTGGTGAACGGCACGAGGATCGACATTCGTCTCATCGGCATCAGTGCTCCGGAAGGTGACGAGTGCTACGGCAACGAATCCAGGACGGCTCTGGCCTCGCTCGTTTCGGGTCAGACCGTTGTGCTCGCTTCCGACGGGCCGGACACGGATTCGGCCGGTCGCGCGCTCCGCTACGTCCTCATCGAAGGCGAACCGGCCGTGCTCGTGAACGCGGCCCTCGTTTCGTCCGGCGCTGTTGTTCCGACTCACAGCGGACACCTCATGGAGGCAGACTTCCTTGCCCGCGGCGACCAGGCCTATGCCTCGGGGAACGGGATGTGGGGTACATTCGTCTGCGGTCATCCCGAAGGCGGTGTCTCCGCCGACCGCCCACAGCTCCGAATCGGCGATGTCAGCCTCATTCCGGTCGATGCTGAAGGAGCCGATCTATCGACTGAGTCGTTCGAGATCGTGAACCAGTCATACACGAGCGTCGACATCTCAGGATGGACGATCAGGGACGAGACCGGCGACCATCGTCTTGAGCTTCCCGGGGGGACGGCGGTGTCAGCGGGCGGAGTTCTCGTGATCCAAACCGATTGCGGATCCAACGGGGGCGGCGTCATACATTGGTGTGCTGAGTCGGCGATCTGGTCGGCCGGCGGCAACACCATCATCCTCCAGGATCGACTGGAGAACGTCGTCGAGCGCAAGGCGTATACGGTCGTGGACAGCTGACGGGCCACAGGTGACAGGTGACAGGTAACAGGTAACAGGTGAAGACTGCCGTAAGAGCTCTGCCTGTCCCCTGTCCCTGTCGCCTGTTCCCTTTCCCCTGTCCCCTCTTCTATTCCTCGATCTTTCGTGCCATGGTCTTCATTTCCATGAAGAGGCGGAGGTAGTCGGGTCCTCCTGCCTTGGCGTTGGATCCCGACATGTTGAATCCGCCGAACGGCTGGATGCCAACGAGCGCTCCGGTGATCTTCCTGTTGATGTAGAGGTTCCCGACGTAGAACTCTCGCTTTGCTCGTTCGATGCGGTTCTCGTCGGACGAGTGGAGGCCTCCGGTGAGCCCGTATTCGGTGCCGTTCGCGATGTCGAGTGCATCATCGAAGTCGCGGGCTCTGATGACGGAGAGCACGGGGCCGAAGATCTCATGCTGAGCCAGGCGTGCATCACGATCGACGTCGACGAAGATCGTCGGCTGGATGTAGTAGCCACCATCAAGGTCAACGGTGTCACCGCCGGCTACGAGTGTGGCTTCGCTCTTCCCTCGGTCGATCTCGTCGAGGATCGCGTCATGTTGAGCAGCGGAGACGACGGGGCCCACCTGGAAGTTCTCGACCGGCGGGCCAATCGTGAGCGCTTCGGTGCGTTCGATCACCTTGTCGACCAGGGCATCATGCACACTCTCGACGACGATGAGCCGGGAACACGCTGAACACTTCTGGCCCTGGAACCCGAACGCAGAACGCACCGCATCATCAGCCGCAGCATTCAGATCGGTGGTCTCATCAACGATCAAGGCGTCTTTGCCGCCCATCTCCATATACGCACGTTTCATCCACCTCTGACCCTCACCGACCTTCGCTGAGCGTTCAGCGATACGCAGACCCACCTCTTTGGAACCCGTGAAGTTGATGAACCGGGTGGTGGGATGGTCAACAAGCGTGTCTCCAACCTCAGAACCCGCGCCTGGCAGGAAGTTCACCACACCTGGTGGCACGCCGGCGTCTTCAAGGACCTGCATGAAGCCCCACCCCACCATCGGTGTGTTCGATGCCGGTTTGAGCACGACCGTGTTCCCAGCCGCGACCGGACCGATCGTCATCCCGACCAGGATCGCCAACGGGAAGTTCCACGGCGGGATCACCACACCCGCACCGATCGGCAGGAGCCACGACTCGTTCGTCTCACCCGGATACGGGTACACGTCAACCGGCTCATCCATCGCTAGTGCCTGATGTGCGTAGTAGCGGCAGAAATCGATCGCCTCAGCCACATCGGCTTCGGCCTCCGCCCAGTTCTTCCCCGCCTCGAACGTCTGCCACGCAGCGAACTCATAGATCCGCTCCCCGATCAGATCCCCAACCCGATGCATCAACCCGGCACGTTCCACAGCAGGCCGCCGAGACCAGCCAGGGAAGGCATCCCACGCCGCACCAAGCGCATCAACAGCCTGCTCGGCCGTCGCAGACGACGCCGTCCCCACCAGACGACCAGGCTGAGACGGGTCGACGCTGCGGATCACCTTGTCCGTCACAACCCGCTCGCCACCGATCACCAAAGGCGCATAGATACCCAACTCGCCACCCACCGTCTCCAGCGCATCACGGTATGCCCCGGCGGGAACCGCCTCAGAGAAATCCGAATACGACAACGAACGATACGGCTCCAACACGATGTCTCCTTCTGGCGATGACATAGCGATGGTACGCCAATGACGCGCCCGCACCAGAGTCGAGTGACCGTTCAAGAAGATGGGAAACGTGCCGATGACTAGGTGATGCAGCCATCTGTACTCGTCATCGAGGATTCGGCCAGCGTGCGCCGATTGATCGACGTATGCCTGCGCCCATTGGGAGCCGAGATGCGCTTCGCCGAGGACGGCCTGATCGGGCTTGAAGCCGCACGGGCCTCAGTGCCCGATGTCATCATCCTCGACATCGGACTTCCCGGCCTCGACGGATGGGAAGTTCTCTCACAACTCCGCTCGAACCCAGGCACACTCGGCGTTCGCGTCCTCGTTCTCACCGCCCACGCTCAGCCGGAGATGGCCGACCGTGCGGCCGCCGGTGGAGCAGATGACTTCATGACCAAGCCGTTCCGCCCGAATGACTTGCGAGTCTCGGTGGAAGCGCTGTTGGACGCGACCGCGGATGCTCTGCCTGTTGAGCAGTAGATCGGTGAAGCAATAGATCAGTCGGCAAGAAGTCGCCATCCCGGAGCCATGAGCTCTGAGCTGTGAGCGATGCCTTGTACCGACAACCGCTACTAACTACCGGCTACAAGTACGTTCACGCCGCGGAGCCGTACGCTTCATGCCGATGCGTCGACTGCTGCTTCTCGCCAATCCCTCCGCGTCCGGTTTTACTGGTGCGCTCTATCGCGACGTCGTGTCCACCCTCGCTGAGTCCTTCGATGTCGACGCTGAGTGGCCGCAAGGAACGGATGCGACCAGGGAACATGCGGAGCGAGCTGCAGACGAAGGTTATGACGTCGTGGCTGCGATGGGAGGAGACGGTGTCGTTCACCATGTTGCGAACGGCCTCGTAGGAACAACGGCCGCCCTCGGCATCATCCCGGTGGGAACGACGAACGTGACCGCCAGGATCTTCGGCCTCCCCAAGAAGCCCAAGCGTGCTGCGGCCGTGATCGCCGAATTGCCTTCGGTCCCGACCCGACTCGCTCGAATCGAATCGTCGGACGGATCGCGCACGCTGGTCGAATACGCTACGTTCGCTGTCGGTGTTGGATTCGATGCAGACGTTGTCGAACGTGCGGAGCGGCGTCCCCACTCGAAGACCTGGTTCGGTGGCGCGCACTACGCGGAGTCAGCGATCTCTACCCTCTTGGGCAAGTGGCGCGACCGTCCGGCGAATCTCCGCGTCGACATCGACGGTGCACGGATCGACGGTGTGGCCGCACTCACCCAGGTCCATCACCCGTACACCTACTTCGGACCCGTCCCACTCCACATCACAAAAGAACCCGTCGATGGCCTTGCTGCTGTAGTCGCCGGTGACCTCGAGGTGCACCGATCCGCCGAGATCTTCATCAGGGCGATTCTGAAGCGCCCGATAACCGAGCGCCTCGATGCTCGTGTGTACACCTGTTTCGACATGTTGACGATCGACGCCGATCCGATGACCCCGTTCCAGGCGGACGGCGAACACCTCGGATTAACCTCGCACGTCGAAATCACACCGGCCGTCGATGCGATATTGGCTGTTCGCGACCCCGAGGCGTGTTGCGCGACTCAGTACGAATAGCGTCAGGTCTCTTCGGGTCGAGGTGTGATCGTGATGTGCGGATACGGTATCTCGATGCCTTCGGCATCGAGGCGGTTCTTGATCCTTCGGAGGAATTCTCGCTTCACCGTCCAACGTTCGTCCGGATCCGTCGTCATCACGACCCGAACGATGACACCCGAGTCGGCAAGCTCGTCAACTCCCAGAACAGTTGGCTGCTCGATGAGGCGTGGTCCCCAGTCGGGATCATCGGCGAGGAGGGCAGCTTCGTCGGTAATCACGGCGATCGCCCTGTCAACGGATTCCTCGTAGGCCACGGCAACATCGATCACGACGCTGCTGTACTCATACGTGAGGTTCGTGGCGACGCGAACCGCCCCGTTCGGTATGTGGTAGACGCTGCCATCGAGTCCTCGCAACACGGTTGTTCGCAGACGGATCTCCACGACCGTTCCGGAGACCCCTGCGAGTTCCACGACGTCGCCGATGGCGTACTGATCCTCGATGAGGACGAAGAGGCCGGCGATCACGTCCTTGACAAAGTCCTGTGCGCCGAATCCGATCGCGATGCCGACGACCGAGAGCGACGCGACGATGGGGGCGATCGGTACGCCCCACACCGCCAGGCCCATCACGATGGAGATGGCCAAGATCGTGAGAGCCGTGACCGTTGAGAACGTGCGGGCGATCGTCTCGAGACGCTGCGCTCTTGCTCGATCTACGAGATCGGTGGTCTCCTTGAGTTTGCGCTGGGTTCGCGCTCTCCAGCGACGAATGACAATCCGCATCACCAGCCACGCGACGACCGCTACGACGAGAATCGTTACGGTCTGCCAGATCTCGGTCCACGGTATCGATTCAACGCTCACGTCTCTCCTCCGGTACGGTCGTTCGCTATCTCAGCGCACATGACCCCGAGGGCGGCAACGGTTGCAGCGAGCTCGGCACGTCGACGCAGCCAGAGATCGACCGGATCTGTCTCGCCGCTCGATGACTCGATCTCTGCCCGGAGCGGACCCTCGATCCCGAGTCGATCGAGCACTTCGGAGAGCTGTCCGGCATCACCGGTAGCGGACCGAATCGCTTCGTGAGCGTCATCCGGAGTCCCCGTCCAGACGTTCGCGTCTGTAGCGAGGCGCCGACCGGCTCGGCGAATGTCGGCGACGAGCTTCACCCGATCGGCACGCTTGGCCACGAGCCTGCGCTCGATCGACGCCTCCAGCGCCGTGATGCCGATCGGTTCGCCGTCGGTTGGAGCGGCGGCAACCGCGAGCACTTCAGGATCGTGGAAGCCATCCAACGTGAGGACGCCACCGAGGTGCGCGTCGACCGCTTCCACTTCTGCCTCGTCGAGGCGGTCGATCTTGTTCAGCGCGAAGATGAAGACCGGCTCGTACTCGGTCATCTCGCTCAAGAACTCGCGGTGGATCGACGGGTCGTGGTACTTCACAGGATCAAACACCCATATGACCGCGTCCACCAGCGGGAGAATCGACTCTACGCACGATCGGTGATCGTGACTGACGCTGTCGAGATCTGGAAGATCGACAACGGCAAGGCTGACGGCGTCGTCATGCTCGACCACATCGTCGATGTCGAGGGCCTCCACCATCGCGGAGATGGCGACGTCACCGGTCGGGATCCAGGCAAGAGGTTTGTTGGTATGTGGTCGGAGGGCACTCGTCGAAGCGATCTCCCTGCCGGCGAGGGCATTCAGGAGGCTGGACTTCCCCGAGCCGGTGCCTCCAGCGATCGCTACGACCACCACCCCGCTGAGATGCTCTCGGCGGTGGCGGGCCGCTGCTGCGAGGGTCGCCGCTGTCTCTCGATCCGCATCCGAAGCCAGTCCTTCGGAGGCGACGACAGCGAGGTCGAGTAGATCGAGTGCCGGTGTGAGATCACGCAGCATCGTCGGCTGCCTCCCCGGGTGTTGGACCACTGGACTCAAGAGCGTCTGCAGCTGTCCTCAGATCTTCAGGCGAGACCCGGTTGGCTGGATCGAGATCGGCCTTGAACGCTCTGATTCTGGCCGAGCCGGCATCGCGCAGGGATGCAGAGAACGCCGCGCCACCGTCGATCCTGAGATCGGGTAGACGATCACGTAATGCTTTCCGGACTCGGTTCGAGGGGCGGCGACCGAAGTCGATCGAGAGTCTCCACATCTCGTCACGTACCGCTCTCGTGCGCAACGGGTGCAGTCGTCGTCGTTTCATCGCGACAAGAGCGGAGCTTGTCGTCGCCCGATACCAGTCATCGATCGGTCCCTGATCGATGGAAGGAAGCGATGAAGCCGCGTCGGCGACGGATCGAGAGAAGACACTGTCTGCAGCGACCTCGGTTGCAAGCTCGCTGATCGCCCGATCGGTCGCGACTGCGGTCATGGTGACGATGTGCGGGGCAGCGACCTCCCACTCCTCGTCCGCCACGACCGCCAGCTCCTGACGATCAACCCGCGCTCGGGCGAAGGCATCGTTCGCCTTCTCGACGAGCGCCCGGGACGCTACGACCTGTTCCCCAAGCACTCCTGCGACGGCACGAGTCCGTGTCGCACAGAACGCAGCTGCCGCTCGATCACGTTGATCACGAAGAGCGTCACGATCGTTGGCCATCCGGTCAAGCAGAGTTCTCAGAGGACCAATGTCTTCACCCACGACGACGTCGATCGGCGTTCCAAGCTTCGAACCGGCGTCATCGGCGACTCCTCCGAGCTCCGATGGGTCCCAAGAACCGATCGAGAGGACGACGAGCATCGGGATCCCCCTATCCCGGATCATCGTCAGGAGAGTTGCGGTGATCTCGTCGGCGTAACGCTCGAGAGATGTCACGAACACCACGGTGTCCACGCGATCGAGCACTGCCGAAACCGTTTCCGGATACTGCTCGGCGGCCGGCGTGTCCACTAGTGCCAAGCCGTCGAGAGGATCCGGATCGGAGATCCTGGCGCCGGCGAGATATCCGGGATCGACGTTCCCCCATATCACGATGTCGGTGGTCGTCGGGCGCAACGGCCCGACTGTGACCACCCTGGCACCGGCGAGAGCGTTCACCAACTCGGACTTCCCGACGCCTGAGGCCCCGACGATCGCGGTGAGCAGTGCATCACCCGATCCGGGTCCGGCAACGAGGCGCTCAAGCGGCTGAATCGCAGGCTCTGCCACGCTCGGGTCGAGCGCGGTGAGCAGTGCGTGGAGGTGGAGAGCGGGCTGACGATCCATAGGTGGTCTATTGAAACACACTGCGGCTCCTGAGCTGTGCGTCTTGGGCCGTTGGCCATATCGACAGAAGCCCCGATCCACTGCCGAGTACCCGGTTACGCAGAGGATCAGTGGATAGGCGATCACGGGGAGACGCCCATTTCCTGTCCCACCGCCGCCAGGCGGGGGGACGCGAGGAGCTTGCGACGAGCAGGGGGGCGCCCTCGAGCAGGGGGCACCGGCAAGCCCCCACGGGCGTCGG
>Ga0209013_10005108_pt1 | contig 11364 bp, 10 predicted proteins | sample Cruoilmetagenom2_FD_187291 | JGI IMG/M metagenome (GOLD analysis project Ga0209013, IMG submission 187291) | Oil polluted marine microbial communities from Coal Oil Point, Santa Barbara, California, USA - Sample 2 (SPAdes) (version 2) | ecosystem: Environmental > Aquatic > Marine > Oil seeps ...
AAAATGAAGACCTGCGCAAGGAACTGCAGGAAAAACTAAATATTGTGTCGACACAACGCAGCAAGGGCCTGGCCTTGTTAAAAGAACTGAGAGAGTCACCGAAAACTTCCTGATCAGCAGATTACCATTCGCCGCGAGGGCGCGCCTCCCACAACAAAACCAATGCACCCGTTGCTTACAGGCTTTTGTGGGAGGCGCGCCCTCGCGGCGAAAATCTTTACTGAAAACTGAACACTTTCTTTTTATCCTGCCGACTCATCAGATAGCACAGGCAAGCAAAGGGAAAATAATCACCAGAATTATTAAGGAACCTCTGATCAATTCATGAACTCGTATCTTACGCCTAAAATATCCAGCTTTTTCGTTGGAAACCTTTGCAATAGCCAGCTATTACGAAGTACATGGATGTACAAGTGCCGCGATGACAGGACGTCATTGATCGGCCGTGCAATTTCCGCCTCAAATCTGAACATTATAGATCGCAATCTACTTCGCTCAGACACATCAGAGATTCCTTAACTGATATCAAACACTGACTTCAACATTGTTAGCTTACACCCAGACTTGTTCATCCTGGCAATATAGATCATTTCTCCTGTTTCTTTTCCTCGTCTTTCTTCTCCGGATAAATCTCGTCATCCATCAGGATCTGGTGTGCCGGCCCCTCCAGGTCATCGAACTGCCCTGATTTTACGGCCCAGAAAAGCCCCGCGACGATGGCGGCAACCAGCACCAGGGCGACGGGGATAAGAAAGTAGATGATGTCCATAAAAAATCACAGTTTCAAGTTTCAAGTCTGAAGTCTCAAGTAGTCAGTCTTGACACTTCAGACTTGAAACTTGACACTTTATTTTGTCAACCTCATCGCATTGGCAACAACAATCAGCGAGCTTGCCGACATACCCAGGGCTGCCATCCACGGTTGAATAAATCCCGCTGCCGCCAGCGGCAAGGCAATTATATTATACGCCAAAGCCCAGCTCAGGTTTTGTCGGATTATACGCATCATTTTTCTGGCGATTGTGACACCACGAAAGATGACATTCAGGTCTTGTCTGAATAACACCATATCGGCAGCTGCAGCGGCATAGCGTGCGCCTTCGCCCATGGCTATAGACACATCCGCTCCTGCCAGTACCGGCGCATCATTGACACCATCACCCAGCATCGCCACGGTAGCGCCCTGCTGCTGCAATATTTTTAATTGCTGCAGCTTGTCCGCCGGCAACATGGCAGAGCGGTAATCTTCTATACCCAGCTTTTCTGCAACAATGCTGACGGCAGTTTCATCATCACCGGAGAAGAGTAATGACTCTATACCTGCCTGTCTCAAGTCATCAATCAATGGTGCCGCCTGGTCGCGTATGGCATCCTGCAGTACATAAACAGCAAGCAGATAATTTTGATCAGAAAGAAGAACACGGCTTCCCGACTCAAGTTTTTTGCTCTGATCATCCTTCATCTCAAGGCCTGTTTGCTGCTGGATATATTGCATACTTCCGAGAAAGACTTGCTTACCATTGATGCGGCCGGCCAGGCCGCTGCCCGGGGTGCTGCTTAGATTTTCCACCACCAGCAGTTCTGTATTACAGCTTTTAATGAAAGCCCTGGCCACCGGATGCTCGGAACGCGCCTCCAGCGAAGCTGCTTGTAACAAACAGGCATCTTTGCTCAGATCATCACTCAACTGCAGAACCTGAATAATTTCCAGCTGGCCATCTGTCAATGTGCCTGTCTTGTCAAAAACAAAATGATTCACTTTGGCCAGCGTTTCCAGCGCGTAGCCGCGGCTGCAGAGCAAACCTTCACGGATTAAGGTCCCTGTGGCTGCCGTTATTGCGGCCGGTGTTGCCAGAGACAGGGCACAGGGACAGGTAACAACGAGAACGGCAATGGTTACCGCAAGCCATTGTGTCGGGTCCCTCAGATACCAGTATATAGCGACAACGGCTGCCAGCAATAAAATACCGACTACAAAGCGGCCGGCAACCCTGTCGGCCAGGCGTGCGATAGCCGGCTTTTCAGACTGCGCACGCTCTACCAGACGAAGAATGGTCGAAAGTACCGTCTCCTGACCGCATTCAGTCACTCGGATCCGCAGGGGGCTTTCGATATTTATGCCGCCACCAATCACCTTTGCACCAGCCTGCTTCAGGCACGGGCGGCTTTCACCACTTAGCAGAGATTCATCGATTGATGAACGGCCTTCTATAACCTCTCCATCAGAGGGAATCGTCTCGCCGGGTTTTACCTGAACAATATCTCCCGGCTCCAGCTCCTGAGCAGCAACTATTTCTGTTTCATTTCCTGATAGTTCCCGTATTGCCGTAGTTGCCTGCGACTGGATCAGGGCCTCAGTGTGCTCGGAGGCCTTTTTGCGAGCGACCAGTTCCAGGTAGCGTGCCGTCAGCAGAAAAAATATGAACATGACAACAGAATCAAAATAGACATGTCCGCCAGCGCCTGCCATAGCAAACAAGCTGCCGCTAAATGCGATGATTATGCCGAGACTGATCGGCACATCCATGCCCGCACGTCGGTGCTTAATATCCCGCCAGGCCGCACGATAGAAAGGCCAGCCGCTATAGAGAAATACCGGTAATGTCAGCAGCAGACTGACCCACTCGATAAAAGTCCGGTATTTCTGCTCCATGCCCCACCAGTCACCGTTGTACATGGCAATGGAAAACATCATCACCTGCATCCCCAGAGCGCCCGCCAGCCCCAGTCGTTTCAAATAGTCTTTTCGCTGCTTTTCCAGAATCTGATGATGCTGACTGGGATCATACGGGTGTGCTATGTAGCCAATTTCCGCGACTGCCTTGAGAATATCCGACAACTTGATTTCGCGTTCATCCCAGACGACACGGGCACGGTGTGTAGAATAATTGACCTGTGCCTCAAGCACACCCGGCTGCCCCTTGATATGCTGTTCATTAAGCCAGACGCAGGCAGCACAATCGATGCCTTCCAGAATCAATGAAGCTTCGCGAATATTCTCGTCACTCTGCCGCACAAAACTTCGCTGCACCTCTGCACGGTCATAAACCTCAGTCTGCCGCAGCATATCCGGAACCAGCTCTTTAGCAGTGGTGCTTTTCTCGGTGCGATACTGATAATAACTTTCCATGCCGCCAGCAACGATAGCCCTGGCAACCGCCTCACAACCTTTGCAGCACATCGGCTGTGCCTGGTGGTCAATCTCAACGGATAATTCCAGACCGTCGGGCACGGGCAGGCCGCAATGAAAACACTGGATGTCCTGATGTGACTGCTCAGCCATGATTCAGCAGTGTGCAGTCGCACATCCGGTCAGCTTGAACAGAAGCGTACTGCCCTGAGGCCAAACACTTAAACGTGTCAGCAATAAAAATTTGATCTATATCAAAGTACATATTCAAATATTTGCATATATTTGATCAGTTCAGGATCAAATCAGCCTGGTAACTTGTCATTTATAAATGCGGCTGGCATGATTGGTGGGGAAAAAAATTAACAAGTATATTATAATATTCTTCCTTATGATTCGCATTCTTTATAATTTTAAACGACCCGAAACTTTCAGTTGAGAACAAGCATGCAAGAAACCTACAACTATAAAGTGGTACGTCAATTTTCCATCATGACCGTGGTATGGGGGATCGTCGGAATGCTGGTAGGCGTCATTATCGCCTCCCAGTTAGCCTGGCCTGCCCTGAATTTTGATGTCCCCTGGCTAACATTTAGCCGCTTACGCCCATTGCACACTAATGCCGTGATCTTTGCCTTTGGCGGCTCTGCACTTTTCGCGACCTCCTATTATATTGTACAGCGTACCTGCCATGCGAAACTCTTTGCGCCCGCACTGGCTGCTTTTACATTCTGGGGCTGGCAACTGGTGATCGTTCTTGCTGCCGTGACACTGCCTTTAGGCTTCACCTCTTCGAAGGAGTATGCTGAGCTGGAATGGCCGATCGATATACTTATTACGCTGGTCTGGGTTTCGTATGCGATCGTATTCTTTGGCACTATCGTCAAACGAAAAGTAAAACATATTTATGTCGCCAACTGGTTTCTGGGATCATTCATCCTGACTGTCGCCGTGCTTCATCTCGGTAACAGTGCCGCACTGCCTGTCAGCCTGATGGGCATGAAATCCTACTCAGCCTATGCCGGCGTACAGGATGCCATGGTGCAGTGGTGGTATGGTCATAACGCGGTAGGCTTCTTCCTGACCGCCGGTTTCCTCGGCATGATGTATTATTTCATGCCTAAAGCCGCGGGCCGCCCGGTCTATTCCTATCGCCTGTCGGTAGTACATTTCTGGGCACTGGCCTTTACCTATATCTGGGCCGGCCCGCATCACCTGATGTACACCGCATTACCTGACTGGACACAGTCACTGGGCATGGTCATGTCACTGATTCTGCTTGCTCCAAGCTGGGGCGGTATGATTAACGGCATCATGACGCTGTCCGGTGCCTGGGATAAATTACGTACTGACCCGATTCTTAAATTCCTGGTCGTTGCAATCTCCTTCTACGGTATGTCTACATTTGAAGGCCCGATGATGGCCATTAAAACAGTCAACGCATTGTCTCACTATACTGACTGGACTATCGGCCATGTACATGCCGGTGCACTGGGCTGGGTTGCCATGATATCTATCGGCTCAATGTATTTCCTCATCCCGAGACTGTTCGGCAAAACAGAAATGTACAGTGTTCGCCTGATAGAAACCCATTTCTGGATTTCTACTCTGGGTGTGGTGCTTTACATTGCTTCAATGTGGATTTCAGGTGTCATGCAAGGCCTGATGTGGCGTGCAACCAACTCTGATGGAACACTCACTTACAGCTTCATCGAGAGTGTTGCGGCGATGCATCCATTCTATGTCACTCGAACCATTGGCGGACTGGTATTCCTCAGTGGCATGTTCCTGATGGCATACAACGTGTGGAAAACAACAACGGCTGCGGATGCCAGGGCAGTAGATGCAATCATCCCAGAGCCGGCACACTGAGAAGGAGAAGAATAATGTCACTTCAAGTAAAAATAGAAAAAAGTGTTCCTCTTTTAATCATCTTTAGCATCATCGTGATTTCCTTTGGAGGGCTCGTTCAAATCGTCCCGCTATTTTTTATGAAATCAATGACGCAGCCAATTGAAGGCCTGAAACCTTATACAGCCCTGGAATTAACCGGTCGTGATCTTTATATCAAGGAAGGCTGCAACACATGCCATTCACAAATGATCCGGCCCTTCAGAGCCGAAACCGAACGCTACGGACATTACTCACTGGCCAGTGAGTTCATCTATGACCGACCATTTCTTTGGGGATCCAAGCGAACCGGACCAGACCTGCACCGCGTCGGAGGACGTTATAGTGATGAATGGCATCGAATTCATCTCATTAACCCTCGCGATGTGGTACCGGAATCTGTCATGCCGGGTTTCCCGTGGCTTGCAGAAAATACTGTAGAAGGCTCAAATATTGCCGAGAAAATGGAAACTCTGAAGGTACTCGGCGTCCCTTACACCGATGAAGATATCGCAGGTGCTGCAGAAAAACTGAAAGGCAAGTCCGAAATGGATGCCATGATCGCCTATCTGCAAAACCTTGGTTCTACTATACCGGCCGTGAGGTAAAGAACATGAACACAGTCGATTTTCATATTTTGTGGACGGTAACACTGTTCATCCTGTTTATCGCTATTGTCTTCTGGGCCTGGAGCAGTAAGCGTAAAGAAGAATTCGATGAACTTGCACACTTGCCCCTGGATGAGGAGAAGTTTGCAACTCAAGTTAAAAAAAATACATCAGGGAGAAAAGACAATGCCTGAATATGATTTAATGTCAGATTTCACCAGCCCATTCTGGCCATGGTTTATCTTTATCGTCACTATTGGCGGAATTTTCTGGTGCTTTTACCTGCTAATGTCTCAAAAGAATGCGGGTGATGTAGCAGAAGGTGAAGAGGCTCAACCAACTGGTCATAAGTGGGATGATAACCTTGAAGAACTCAATAACCCCCTGCCTCGCTGGTGGTTGCAGATGTTCATTGCAACAAATATTTTTGGTCTGGTATATCTGGTACTTTACCCGGGCACGGCCGTATTTGACGGCGTACTCGGCTGGAGTCAGGTTGGCCAGTACAACACTGAAATGGAAACAGCTGAAAAGAAATTTGGCGAGCAATATGTCAACTACCTGAAGCAGGATGTTGCTACGCTAGCAAAGAATAAAGACGCCATCATAACCGGTGGGCGCCTGTTCAGCACTTACTGCACACAGTGCCACGGCTCAGATGCTGGCGGCGGACCGGGCTTTCCTAACCTGCGCGACAGCCGCTGGCTGTGGGGTGGAGAACCAGAGCAAATCAAGCAGGCGATTACAGCTGGCCGCCAGGGTGCTATGCCTGCATGGGGTGCGGTACTAGGTGAAACCGGCACAAAAGATGTTGTAGCCTATGTCATGTCTCTAAGCGGCAGAAAAACTGCAGGCGACCTGCAAGCTGGTGAGGAGAAGTTCAAGCAACTCTGCGTTGCCTGCCACACCGCGGAAGGAACCGGTAACATTGCATTAGGGGCGCCTGATCTAACTGATGATACATGGCTATACGGCAGTTCACGCCGTTCTATTGAGAAATCTATCTCTGAAGGCCGTAGTGGCCGTATGCCGACGTTTGGTGATTTTCTTGGTGAAGGTAAAACCCATCTGCTAACTGCCTATGTCTATAGCCTGTCACTGGAAGACTAATCTCAGATAAACGGCAGAGTTACAGGGCTGTTGTCAAAAATACCGGACATTGTCCGGTATTTTTTTCAGTCACATGGAGTAGAATTGCGGCCACCTGATAACACAACCCAAGGCTTACGTTATGTCTGAAATTGAAGAAATCCCGAAAATACAGCGTGTAGTTGCCGTACTGTGGCCATCATTTTTAACATCAGGAGTAGCGATGATCCTGTTCTACTGGGTTTTCTCCCCCGGCGAAGTATTTCCTGAACTTGCCGCCAGTGGTGTCAGCAATATGGCGTTTTACTCTGCTACTTTTCTTTTTCTGTGGCTGACCACGCTCACATCCTGCCTGTTGTCCTGCTACTTTCTACGTCCATGCAGTCGCTGTAACGATTAGCTCAGAGGTGTGTTTCTCTGAAGACCCGATTTCGCTTTTTATTTATACGAGAAGATATTCATGTCAGAAAAAGCCAGTAAACCGGTAAAACCCGTACAGGATTCCCTGTATGCCAAACGTGAGGAGATCTACCCACGTGAGGTGCATGGAATTTTTGCCAGTTGGCGCGTGGCGATGGTATTCCTGACACTGGGACTCTATTATATTCTTCCCTGGATAAACTGGGGCGAAGGTCGCCAGGCCTTACTGTTTGACCTGCCCAACAGAAAGTTCAATATCTTCATGATGACACTGTGGCCACAGGACCTCATCTACCTCTCTGCATTGCTTATAATTTCAGCACTTGGCCTGTTTCTGTTTACATCCGTTGGCGGCAGATTATGGTGCGGCTACGCATGCCCGCAAACTGTATGGACAGAAGTTTTCCTGTGGATAGAGCGTAAAATAGAAGGCGGCAGACCTCAGCGTATGAAACTTGCCAAATCACCGTGGAATTTGAACAAGGTAATTAAAAAAGGTGGAAAGCATCTGGTCTGGATAGCCTTCTCTCTATGGACAGGCTTTACTTTTGTTGGTTATTTCTCCCCAATCAGAGAACTTGCCGTAGATTTCATTAATTGGGACCTGGGGCCCTGGGAAACCTTCTGGATATTCTTTTATGCATTTGCCACCTACGGCAATGCCGGCTGGTTAAGGGAGCAGGTATGTATTTACATGTGCCCTTATGCACGCTTTCAGAGTGTTATGTTCGATGATAATACCCTGATAATTTCCTACGATGAAATGCGTGGCAATCCTCGGGGAGCACGCAAGCGCGGCAAAGAAAAACCCGCCGACAAAGGTGATTGCATTGACTGTGGCCTGTGCGTTCAGGCCTGCCCGACAGGCATAGACATTCGAGATGGCCTGCAATACCAGTGTATCGCCTGTGCGGCCTGCATCGATGCCTGCGATGATGTAATGGAAAAAATGGACTATCCCAAAGGTCTGATCCGCTATACCACGCTCAATGAGGCGAAAGGAAAAGGCCTGCATATCTTCAGGCCTCGTGTATTTGTTTATTCTGCTATCCTGTTCGGCCTTGTAGTCGGAATGGTGTGGTCACTCGCTACCCGTGTTCCGGTTGGTGTAGATATCTCCCGTGACCGTAATATCCTCTATCGTGAAGCGCCAAATGGTGACCTGGAAAATGTCTTCACAATAAAAATCATGAATCAGGATGACAAGGCACACAATTTTGTCATCTCTATAGACGGCATGCCCGGTGCAGTACTTGATCCTGATGAGCCGGAAACGCATGTTGAAAGTGGTGAAATTGGCGAAACCCTGATCAGGATTCGTGCTGCGGAGGATATCATTAAAGACCGCAGCACCACCATCACCCTTAGAGTCACCGCCAGTGATGATGAAAAATTGACTGATGATGAGGACACCCGCTTCATTGCACCTGCTGACTGGTTCCAGAAATGATACTTGAGCAAAACGAACAGGATATTCGCCCCTGGTACAAGGAGCCCATGGTGTGGCTGGTCATCGCCATACCGCTGTCTTCCGTTATTTATGGCATCTTTTTTCTTATCGTTTCTATCACCTCATTTGACGGCATGGTAGTAGATGATTATTACAAGAAAGGCAAACAAATTAACCGCGAGTTGAAACGGGACAAAGCGGCTTTAGCACACGGCCTGACGGCACAGGTGATGATTGAGAATAGAACGGTGACTGTCTTCATTCTGGCAAACCAGGGCTACACGCCCCCCCCTGCACTTGAAATCAGGTTTCTCTATTCCACACGCGCTGATATTGATAAAGAAATATTTGTTGAGCAGGTATCGCCGGGAATCTACAAAGGAAGCCTGGCTGAGCTGGAAACCGGCCGCTGGAATGTACAGATTGCCTCCGACGACTGGCGATTGATGGGTTCTATGCGTATGCCCGACGAGAGAAAGGTTGTTATAAAGCCATTGATGAAATAAGGCTCAAGCTTCAAGATAAAAAATAAATACTTCGATGGGAGACTCACTGCTGTCCCCTCTTATTTCTGATGCGCAGCACATCCGACACTGTCAAAAACCCTCAAATTACTGCCGAAATCTCCGAAGACACCTGTACTGGTTTGTATATTTCGAAGAGATAATCTATAACTAGCTTCATGGAAAAAATGTATGCCATCATGTTCTCGGACATTACCGGAAGCACAAGCTTGTACGACACACTGGGCAATGACGCCGCCGAACACCTGATCGGCTCCTGCATACAAAATCTGATAGCTATCACACAAAAAAACTACGGTCACCTCATCAAAACCATCGGCGATGAGGTGATGTGTCGTTTTGATAATCCCAACGATGCCGCGCGTGCCGCCATTGAAATGCAAACCACCACTGAGTCCGATAAAAATAGCTCCTTATCGATTCGTATTGGCCTGCAATACGGCACTGCGATAGAAAAAAATAATGATATTTTTGGCGATGCTGTCAATATTGCCGCGCGCATGGCAGGTATCGCCAAAGCGAAACAAATTATCACCACGCATGAAATGGTAGAAGAACTGAGTAACGATTTAGCAGAACAATCAAGACTTTTCGACAGAGCCAAAATTAAAGGCAAAGAAAAGGAACTCAAGATATTTCAAATCGTCTGGGAAAAAGAAAACAAAGTCACACGGTTCGCCACCTTAAACGAGATGAAAAAAATCGCCACCTCAATGGTAGCTATCGCTCTAAATTACGATTCTCAGGAAAAGCTTTATACCGATGGCGAAATGACAAAAACCATCGTCATCGGCCGTGATGAAAATTGTGATATATCTATTGACGCCAATTATGCCTCACGTCAACATGTTAGTCTTGAATTCAGACGTGGTAAATTTGTGCTCATCGATCACAGCACTAATGGGACCTATGTACGCTTCAAAGGACAAGGCGATGTTTTCATTCGCCGAGAAGAACTGCCACTGATGGGTGAAGGCTTAATCAGTCTCGGCGAAGAAGTTGTAGAAGGTAAACCAGCACTAATCAGCTTCAGTGTTCTTCAAGCAAATAAGTAAACCCAACAGAACCTCTCTAATTTATGCTAGAACTCCCCGGCTACATAATAGAAAAGCAAATCGGTAAAGGAGGTATGGCCAGGGTTTACCTTGCCTTGCATGAAAAGCTGGATCGTCACGTTGCTATCAAAGTCATGTCTAAACATCTTGATGAAGATGACTCCAACTTTGGCGAGCGGTTCATGAGTGAAGCCAGAATAGTGGCCAGGCTTGCACAACAAAATATCGTCACCGTTTTTGATGTCGGCACACATGATGGTTATCACTACATCACTATGGAGCTGCTCCCCGGCACCACGCTTGATGACAAGATAAAACAGGGCTTAACTCCATCAGAATCACTTGGTATCTTAAAACAGGTCGCTGCCGCGCTCGACTACGCGCACCAAAAAGACATCATTCACCGTGATATCAAGCCAGAAAACATTATGTTCAGGGAAGATGACTCCGCTGTGCTCACAGATTTCGGTATCGCAAAATCCACATCAGCGGCTAACAAGATGACCGCCACCGGCACCATCATTGGTACACCCCATTACATGAGCCCTGAGCAGGCACAGGGGCAGAAAACAGGCTCATTTTCAGATATTTATAGTCTGGGGGCTGTTTTTTATGAAATGCTGACCGGTAAAGTCCCTTACAATGCCGACTCAAGCATTGCTGTTGTTTTTAAGCACATCACCGAATCCGTGCCTGAACTAGGCGGTGATCTCAGCAAATATCAAATGCTATTGAATGGCTTGATGGCCAAAAATATTGATGAACGCTATCATTCAGGACAGGACATCATTGCTGATATCGAACAACTGGAACGTGATGAAACGCCCGATAATGCGACAAAGATTTATAAAAAAACAGAAATAAATAAAGCAGCCACACAATTAAACAAAACTACTCAGGAGCAGCAACCGCCAGATAAGCAGAAAGGAAAAACAGCTATCTATGCCGGCATTGCTGTACTCCTTCTACTATCGACCGGCGTTGGTGCTTATCTTTATGTTGCGGAACAAGATAAAATTCAGGCAAGAATTAATAATGAAAAATTGCTCTTTGAACAGGCTAACAAACAGAAATCCGCCTTGCTTGCCAAACAGAAGGAAGAAAAAGCAAAAGCAGACAAACTCTTAGCAGAAGCACGAATCAGCGAGAAACAAGCTCAACTGGCTGCACAGCAAGCTTCGAAGAAAAAAATCGCGGA
>Ga0209013_10005109_pt1 | contig 11363 bp, 8 predicted proteins | sample Cruoilmetagenom2_FD_187291 | JGI IMG/M metagenome (GOLD analysis project Ga0209013, IMG submission 187291) | Oil polluted marine microbial communities from Coal Oil Point, Santa Barbara, California, USA - Sample 2 (SPAdes) (version 2) | ecosystem: Environmental > Aquatic > Marine > Oil seeps ...
CATATCATCGGGGTCCTGCATCTTGGAAATATGATAACGTTCAGCTTTTTCACCCTTCCGATAAAAGCAGTAAACTCTTTTTCAAATTCCACCTTCCTGTCCACAAAACCAGCGGCTGTCATCCCGTCTACAATACCCTGGTAATACTTCATGGCATTGTTCAACCCCTTATGGAGACCCGCCACTTTTGCTTTGGCCACCTGAGAGTCTTTCCAGAACGATTCCAGCAGCTTGATCACTTCATTAAAGTATTTGATCTGCTCAGGATAGGAGTGATTCAGGTTCCAGTCAGCTGAATAAGATGTCCTGTATCTTACGGTCCTTCCAGGATATCCCATAATAAAAGTCTGATCTCCATCTTTCAGCCCCTCTTTTGCAATCTTCAGCCAGGCTTTCGGTTTATAGGGAATATTTTCCTTGTGATATTTTCTACCTGTGCCGTCAGGAGCCATATAGATCCGCATAAACGAAAAATCTCCTGTGTGGCGAGGCCACATCCAGTTGTCAATGTCTCCACCATAATTGCCGATAGCTGTAGGGGGCACATAGACCACCCGGACATCATCGAACCGTTTGTATACATAAAGGATATACTGTTTACCGTTATACATCTTAGAAACCACAGCCTTCACATCAGTTTTATCCCTCTCAATGCCGTCGGTTATTTCCTTGATCTTCCGGTCAATTGCTTTTTCCCGTTTCACCAGGTCCTTGATCTTCTGAAACCGGCTAAACTGATCCGTAATATCCTTCATCTTCTGCATGATGTGGGCGGAATAGCCGGGAGCAACGATCTCTTCCTTTAATGTTTTTGCAAGGAATCCATTAGTAATATAATCAGTTCCTTCAGTAGAAGCTCTCTGAACTGCACCAAAAGCAACGTGGTGATTTGTCAGCAGCATCCCGTTTGATGAAATAAGTTCTGAAGTTCCCCCTCCCAGCTGAACAATAGCATCAGAGAGACTTGGTTTCTCCTGGTCATAAATATCGGAGAGACTAAGCAGGATACCCTTATTCTTGAGATCCAGATTCTTCAGCTGCGAGAGCAGCCACATCCCCTCTTCTGCAGGAGCCAGAGAAACAACGTAAAACAAAACTACAATCAGAATAATAATTTTTTTCATAAATTCTCCTCGAAATGGTTTAAGTATTTAATACGGGATTATACTCTTTTTGCGGAGATATGCTGGATTTTTTTACAAAAAAATGGATTTTTTCCACAAGACTAGACAAGATACAAAACAGATGAGGGATGGTGCTTTCGTTTTTGAGTTTAGAACCCGTTCCTCTCTTCTTCCAGGCACAACCAGCCACAAGTTCATATTAACATTGAACTTTTATCATTTATTCAAAAAGTTATAATCAAAAATTATTTTTGTTCTTTATAAACAGGAGAAATGGATTTAAAAAAAGACAAAAAAGATAAGGGCTGAAAATAATCTAATTCAATATTTCCCTCAATACTTTCACTATCCGGGCAGCACTCTTTCCATCCGAATATTCAGATGCTTTTCCACTCTTGCCTTTTCCGTTTAAAATTAAATCTACTTCATCTTCAACGTCTGCTATCGCAATCAACTTGTTACTTCCCTTTGAGATCGTTAATGGCCACTCCGTATTTTCTCTCATAGTAAGGCAGGGGATGTTCAACCAGGAGGTTTCCTCCTGGATCCCACCTGAATCTGAAATTAAAAATTTCGAGGAATTTAATAAGCTTATAAAATTAAGATAGCCCAACGGCCCGGTAACAAAAAGTCCATTAAACTGATCAAACATATCTCTTATCCCGAACTCATTGATTTTTTTTAAAGTCCTTGGGTGAACAGGAAAAACAACAGGTATTTTTTTTGTAATTCTTCCAATTACTTTTATCAGATTGTGCAAACGCTCTTTATCATCCACATTGACAGGGCGGTGAATAGTGATCATCCCGAATTTTTTCTTCCCCGGATACTTCAGTGGCGAAACAATGTCACCACCTAGTAACATAATATCAGGATACAGATCTGTAACAGTATTCATATGACCTGCCAATGAATCAATCATCAGGTTACCGCACATAAATATATTATCCTTGTTCTTCCCTTCGCTGATCAATATTTCATCTGCATCAGGAGAAGTTGTAATAAAATAATCGCATATCGAATCTGTAACTATCCGGTTGATTTCTTCAGGCATTCTTTTGTCATAACTTCTTACTCCGGCTTCATAATGGATAGTCTTAATGTGCAATTTAGAGGCCGTAAGGACACAGGCTATCGTAGAATTCACATCACCAACAACCAGAACAGCATCCGGGTTCTCATTTAGACAAACCTTTTCAAACCGTTCCATTATTCTAGCTGTTTGTACTGCTTGTGATGCGGAACCAACTTCTAGATTTATATCAGGTTCCGGAATATTAAGCTGCCTAAAGAACACCTCAGACATCTCCTCATCATAGTGCTGGCCTGTATGTACTAGAATTGTTTCAAAGAATGTGTTTTTTTCTATTTCTTTCATAAGAGGTGCGATTTTAACAAAATTGGGACGGGCTCCGGCTACAAGAATTATTTTGATTTTAGATCTCAATTGTTTTCTATTTCCTATAAATTTCTATCTCTTCTCAACAAGATTTGTCTGAATAAATCCATTTTGTAAATTTTCAAATAGCGCCACGGGAAGATCAGAATGATCACAACCGGTTCAAAAAAATTGCGGATCCCGCACCATATACCAAGAAATAAATAAGTGAGTTTATTATCAGGTAAATTTTGATTTTTTCTTTTCATTTCAGAGATTAATCCCAATACCTTTTCAGCAAACACCTTATAAGTATATTTCCCCGAATTGTATATATCTTCATAAGCCCGTTCTGCTATTCCCCTGCATAGTTCATGGTCAGAGATTTTATTGATTACACTCTGGATATTGCTAAAATCTTTTTTAATCGGTATGTAGTGAATATCCGGTTTGAGGATACCCTGGAACTCACCCGCAACAAGGGCCTGACAAGTTTTTGTTATAATACTTTCAAAATGCCTAGGGGATATTGTGATCAGGTTCAGTGAATTATCTAAACCCGGGAAACATCTCTCCTCCACCTCATTAAAATCAGCATCAGGGTTCTTAATTATATATTTTTCAACAGACATTCTGATCTTCCCCGCAGGGTCAAGTAAGCTGGCACCTCCCTCACAACCAAGCACAATCCTGCATTTGAGTAAAAACCTGTACCATTGATTTCCATGAAACACATCTTTTCTACTCAGTGAGATATTAGTCTTAAGCCCGCTCCCTCTTAAGCTATCCTTAAATATTTTTCCCAACTCGTATTTAAGCTGGGTATGCCGGCCAAACCAGTATGGATGTTTAACTGCCCTGTAACCAACATCTACCTGTCTGTATTTTTTAATTTTTTTTTTTAATCTGCCGGCAGTTCTTTCATCGATATAACCGGCCAACACAGTCTCGATCCTTTCCAAGGTGATTTTGTTCCGAGGAAACACTTTATCATGATCACTTTCTGGAACACATGTAAATACTGACCTTATCCCATACTCCTTTAAAATACTGCAAAGTTTGTCCGATTCAGCATACTCATCCTGAGAAATCCCTACTTTGTACCCTTTGATCTCTTTAAGATTTAGGATAGTCTTTTCCCAATCTTCAAAATATTGTTTATTGTACCTTACGAGAAGAAATGAAGAATGAACAATAACTCCATCAAAATCAGGTTTTGTCAGATACCGGGGTATTCCATTACAGGCATTAAAATAGTAATAATCATTCCCTTCAACATAGTTTCTGAAAGATTTGAGATGCTCGTTAATATGGGTCCGTCCATTCTTTCTCCCTATTTTGAAATACAACACCAGGATCTTCATGTAAACATCCTAATTCCTTTTCACTTTCTCCTCAGATTTAAGATTCACTTCCTCTTTTAGAAGGAGGTTGTCAGAAAACATTTTATCAAAGGAAAACCGTTGTAGAACTTTTTTACATACCATTTTGACCCCTCTCTCCAAACTTACTTCAGGAATGACACCAAGTATCTCTTTCTGCTTTGTCAGGTCAGGATTCTTACAGAGAGTCATCCTCTCCGGCAGCTCATTGATCCTGATCAGATCTTTCGGTGCATCAAATTCATGACGGATCAATTCAGCCAGATAGCTCATTTCATGAAGTTCAGGGTTTCCTATATTGATAATCTCAAAACCCTCAACTTTACAGGATGCTTCTATACTCGATAAAGCATCAGATATATGCATCCATCCGCGCATACTCCCCTTATGAACCGAGATCGGTTTACCGAGTGCAAGATTATATGCAAAGCGGATCATAGCCGAACGGTGATCACCAAAGTCTTCATTCTCATCATATATCATGAAGGGGCGCAGTATTGCAGCCTTGAGTCCATAAGTATCCACCTCATATTTCACCAGAGATTCACTCAGCAATTTTGTTAAACCATATCTGTTGTTCGGTTTCGGAACAGCTGATTCTGCCATAACTCCCATTTCCGGACCGTATACCTCTGAAGTTGAAAAATATACAAGTTTTGCATTGTACTTTTTTGTGAGATCAAGTACATTCTGAACACCCAGCAAATTAGTGTTAACAGCGAGGGAAGATGCCTGCTCACAGGTGACACGACTCACCATTGCTCCAAGCAAAAAAACTAGATCCGGGCCCCATTCAAAAGCAGGGATAAGATCTGCCGGATTTGTGATATCGGCCATAATAAAGCCGCTTCTCGAACCGGACCTTATATCACTGGCCAGTACTTCATATCCTTTTGTTTTCAAATGAGCACAAAGGGGTTTCCCGATATTTCCTTCTGATCCGATTACCAATGCTCTTTTCATCCGATTCTCCTGTTTATGATCTAAATCTCATAAAGCATTCTTTTCAAATATCTTTTCAACTTTTTTGGAAATCGAAGGGCAAACCTTGAAATACATCTGAATCTGACTGGAATGATAATTCCGTATGGGTCATTGATCTGGATGAACGGGTATTTTTTATAGAAATCCGCAGGTTCCCTGAAAATGTACTTCTTTTGGCCTGAGCCCACTTTCCTGGCCTTGAACAAGAAATCCAGCTCTTTGTCAAATTTTTCTATAAAAGTATTATAAGAATACTTATCATTCATAGCTATTTCCCCATACGCATTAGTTATGATTTCTGCTGCTTTTACATCATCTTTTATTGCTTTGACCACATCATCAAAATTACTATGATCCTTTTTTAGAGGAATATAGTGCTTCCAGGGCTTCAAAACTCCTGAATAACTCCCCTCATACAGAACACACACAGTTCTCAAAGCAATGGCTTCAAATATTCGGGGAGAGATCTGAGCAAGGTTTATTTTATCTTCATGACCCCTGATATAAACCTGATCTATTTTACTTTTTTTCAATTTTTTTTCTTCCAGTAAAGATGTTATTGTTTCACTCTTTGCAGCGATCTCACCGGTGAAATCAAAAATTCCGGCCCCGCTTTCAACTCCAAGCACAGCACGGGAATTCTGAATAAGATTTATCCAGGCTAATCCATAAAGCCTCCTGCTCTCTTCCCAGGAAATGTTGACCTTCAGCATGTATTTAAAAGCCCTTTTTTTAAATAACTCAGCGATTTGCCACTTCTCCTTCCCCATGCGTCCATGCCATGAAGGATATTTCCGGCCTCGGTATGAAACATCATATTTCCTTTTACTGAGAGGAACAGCTGTGTAATATAAAAGTGGAGAAGGCACATAACCGGTCAAGGTATTTATTTTTTTCAATCTCGGAAGCTTCTTTCCCGGATAAACTTTTTCGATCTCTTCTTCGGGGACACAGGTAAAAAGAAGATGAAATCCAATATTTTTCAATTGCTTTATTGTTGAATTCACAGACCTGTATTCATCCTGAATGAATACAACTTTAATTCCCTTAAAATTCTTTAATCTATTTCGGGACCGTGGGGAAAGATATGCATCAACTGAAATGAATATGGAGTAATGAACCATAACAGCATCAAATTCCTTCAAATCAATATCTTCAGGAAGCTCGCCCCTGTTCATCACAAGGCCGGAGTATACAAAAACCTGATTAACTGAGAGGTTATAGAAAGAATTAATATGATCAGTAACAGTTGATGCATTATAAGGTCGATAATCGCATAAAAGTAAAATTCTCATTTTATAAATCCCCATTCAAGTTCATTTGATTATAAAATTTGATCGCGTCATCAATGGGGCCGGAATAAAGGATGTCCCCTCTTTCAAGAACCAGTCCTGTTTTACAAAAATCTCTCAGAACAAACTCAGCATGCGAAGCTATAACAAATACCTTCGCTTCGTTTACTATTTTTGCAATCCTCTCCCCCGCTTTCCTCAAAAACCGGATGTCCCCTACACCAATGATCTCATCTATCAGCATAATTTCACTGTGAGTTGATGTTGCAATAGAAAAAGCAAGCTTAACACGCATCCCGGTAGAATAAGTTTTTAAAGGGCGGTATATCGCTTCTCCCAATTCAGTAAATTCTATTATTGCGGGAGTTGCTAACTTGATCTGTTCTGATGTCAATCCAAGAATAGTACCGGCAATAAATATATTTTCAATCCCCGGAGCTTCATCATCCATTCCAAGATAGAGATCAAACAATGTTCCGATTATTCCATCACTTTTGACCACCCCTTCAACCGGCTTGTATATACCTGCCATTAATCTCAATAATGTTGTTTTTCCTGCTCCGTTTAAACCAATCAACCCCACACGGTCTCCATCACACAAATGGAGGTTTATATGATTAAGAGCATTTACCGGCCTGATCTTCGGACCCGCCCCTCTCTTCCCAATCAGATTCAGGAATGCCATACGAAGTGAAAGGATGGAGTCATTATATACAGGAAATTGAACTGACGCATTTTTAATATTTATTTCTGCCATTTTTATAGCCAGTAATTTAAACGGTAACGAAAAGATCTTGAAACTACAACGGAACACATTCCGAGTACTATTGTATTAATGAAAACAACCACCCATGAACTGAGAGGCGGCATTGCCCCGAGAAGCGGTTCACGTATAATAGCAATCATATGCGTTGCAGGATTAAGGATTGCGATCAGCTGACTATCGCCAAGAAGCCTGCGGGGCCAGATAACAGGTGTTATAAGAAACATAATGCTGAGAATAGAATTGATCATCTGTGGAAGATCCCTGAACCTTGCACTTAAATAAGCCAGAATAATGCCAAGAAAAACAGCATTCAGAAGAATCAGGAACAATCCTGGAACGATCAATAGAATATGTGGTGAAAATCCTTTTCCGAAAATAATCAGAATGAATATCACCACAAGCACATTGTGCAGAAATATGATCATATTACGAAAAACCAATCTCACAATTATTAATTCAGGCCGGATTGGAATCCCCTGGAGAAGATACTTGTGACTTATAAATGATGTACATGATTCTGAAGTATTAATGAAAATCAAATTCCAAACAACAATTCCAGCTGCAATATAGGGGAGGAAATTTTCGGGAGGTAATTTAAAGATTGTTTTATAAACAATTCCGAGGAACCCGATTGATATTGCAGTGTTCAGAACAATCCAGAAAGGGCCCAGAATTGTTCTCCTATATCGGTTTTTTATGTCATTCCAGCCTAATATAATCCAACTGGTCAATTGATGATCAATGTGTTTTATAACCCCCTCCCTGAAGAAAAATTCCATTTACTATCATTCATAACATAAGCAATCTCTTCCCCGCAGAATAATATCAGTTCACAAAAAAACATTCAAACTTCAAAGGTCAAACCTGCTGATTAAAAATCAGACTCAACTCGATTATTTTAGTCTTAAAAATTGAATAAACGCGCTTAAAAACATAAATCTGCAGGTCTGCCTTTTGAGCATGTTTTTTCATAAAGGGGTCAAGTTTTGAATTGATACTTAAATTTTCTTTAAAGTGTAAAGTAAAGACTTGACCCCTTGACTTGCATTTCTTTCCAGAATCACGTGATGGGATAGAGTTGACGATACCCTACATGATGACTGATAAAATGAATCCAAATGGTAGTACTCGAGATATGATCACTATCAATATCACAGACAATGAAATATCAGTTTATGGATATCCAATTGAAGCAGCTAACGGAAATATTGAACTGAAATATAGAAGGTAGTTGCTAGATGCAAATGGAATCCTCCGAGGCGGTGATCTGATATCCTTAAAAGAAACCCTCGGCCATACAAGAGTAACCACAACGGAACGATACTCCAAAGCCCTGATGGAAGGGAAACGAAAACTGGTTAGTGGGTTTGATATACCAGATTCGGAACCAAATATTATTGAACTTGAAAAGAAGAGTGGATAAAATTAGAAAATTAAAATAAATCTTGAATTATGAAATTTATAAGGTAAAATACAATTATGCTTATTTTACTTTAGGCGCCCATAGTAAAATAAGAGAGTTTTAATTTTACTTTGAGGTAAATAATGGATATTAAGGAATTTAAAGCAGGAACATATAAAAAAGGATATGAATATCAGTATTTTTTGCCTGAAAAAATTAATCATTCTTTTTTCTGGACAGATAGATCTCTAAATGAATTATTAGAAAAGGCTTCTTTAAAGTTAGGGGAACTAAATTCATTTTCAAGATTTGTTCCTGATACCGACATGTTTATTATTATGCATATTTTCAAGGAAGCGGTAGTCTCGAGTAGAATAGAGGGTTCTCAAACAAATATTGAAGAAGCTCTTGTTGATGAAAAACAATTAGAACCGGAAAAAAGGGAGGATTGGAAGGAAGTAAATAATTATGTGAATGCTATGAATTCTGCTATTGAGTCTCTCAAAACTCTTCCTTTGTCAAATAGACTTATAAAAAATACTCATAAAATTCTACTCTCGAGTGGAAGAGGTGAGAGTAAAAATCCGGGAGAATTCCGAAGATCTCAGAACTGGATTGGAGGAGCGAATCTTTTAGATGCAGTTTTTATCCCACCTGATCACATTGAGTTACTGGAATTGATGTCTGACTTGGAGTTTTTTCTTCAGAATTCTGACATAAAAGTTCCCCATTTGATAAAGATAGCAATAGCCCACTATCAATTTGAAACCATTCATCCTTTCCTGGACGGAAATGGGAGGATGGGTCGTTTACTTATTACTCTCTACTTGGTTTCAAATAGAATTTTGGATAAACCTCTTTTGTATCTTTCCGAGTTTTTTGAAAAGAATAAGACACTTTATTATGATAATCTTACATTTGTTCGTACAAAAAATGATCTTGGACAATGGATAAAATTTTTTCTTTCCGGAGTTATTCAAACGGCAGAAAACTCAGCCTTGACATTAAAAAAAATAACTGATTTGAAAACATCAATTGAAACTAAACAGATACTTGTTCTAGGAAAACGTTCGAAACAAGGTTTAAGACTTTTACATAAGCTATTTAAAAATCCAGTAGTTACAATTAAAGAAGTGGTTGAAATGACATCTCTCTCTACTAAAGCTGCGAATGATTTAGTAAAGGTATTTGTTGATCAGAAGATACTTACTGAGACCACAGGATATCAACGTAACAGGATATTTGTATTTAATGAATACTTGAAGATGTTCATTTAATAAGAATCAGAATAATTCCCAGTTAAAAAACTAAAGAGCTATAAGATCAGGAAATATTAATTTGGCACCTATTTGGTACCCTACGGGCACTTCGGTCTTACAGCATAGGCCGCACCAAGGCTACTGATTGGCAATTATGATTTTATAGAAGGTACCTGGACTGAAAAAGCTAATCGCATTCGCTTTGCTGAAAAGATTATTGTTCCACTAATGAAAAACCAGCTAAAACAACTTGCATCTTCTGTTAGTGCCGAGGGAAAAAGAATTGTTGTTTACAATCCTTTGCCCTGGGCAAGAAGTGGCAGGGTGAATTTCTTTGCCGGAGTTTATCAAAAGAAGTTCAACATATACGGGGTAAAAGATGCAAGCACCGGAGAGCTTATACCGGTATATGAAGATTATAATTTGATTTCTTTCGATGCTGGCCCAGTGCCATCAATGGGCTATAATACATATATACCTTTATTGGAGCCAATAAATACTGAAACAAGTCTTATCATGGATGAAGCCAATCATCTTCTTGAAAACAAATATTTTAAGCTCATAATAGATGAACAAAGCGGTACACTGATCTCCGTTTTTGATAAACGGAACAACAGGGAACTGGTGGATAAAAAAAGCAGTGAGGGTTTTGGAGAGTACTTTCTGGAGAGACCAGGGCAGAAAAAAATTGATGCTTACAATAAAGCCTATGTGAAACCTGGTTCGGAGGGCTGGGCAAACGATGAAATGATACGACCCTCCGTACCAGACCAGGAATCTGTGGTTTACAAAGGATCTTGCGAAAAAGTGGTTTACAAGAGAATGAATAATGCGATTCGGGCGACTGTTTTTGGAAGACTCGATGACAAGGAATCACAGTCCTACTTGCTTACGTATACCTTATACCAAGACCAGGACTATGTGGAAATCGTATGGGGCGTTGATGGCAAGAAGCCTAAATTACTCCCGGAAGCAGGATGGCTATCGTTTCCATTTAACGTAGATCAACCTGAATACCGCCTCTATCGTACTGGAGGAATTGTAGATCCTCAAAGAGAGTTTGTTGACAGAACAAATGCAGATTTTTATTTTCTAAATACATCCATGACGATGTTTGACGCTTCGGGGAATGGCGTGGCATTAAACAGCCCTGCATCACCCGGAATCAGCATAGATAGCCCTGGTCTTTTCACATTCTCAAAAAAGAAACAGCTTCAAACTGGAAAGGTATTTGTTAATCTGTATACTAACCAATGGGGGACTAATTTCACCGAGTGGATTGAAGGCTCATTTTCCTCAAAAATGTTCATTTGGAGCTATAATAAATACGATGCAGAGGCAAGCTTTATTACACCTTCAGAAGAAACACGTTCACCGCTAAAGGGAGTTTTTTATGATGGGGCAAAAGGGGAAAGTCCCATAGTGGCAGAAGGAATATCCTTAAGTAGAAAGGGGATCCTGATAACAACATATAAAGATGAAGCTGAAAATAAGCTGCTTCGTTTGTGGGAACAGGCAGGCAAAGATGGAATGTGTAAGGTGAGCTTGCCTGAAGGTAGTCGTTTTAAGAAGGCATACACTTGTAACCTGGCAGGTGAAATAAGCGATGATAAGGGAATTGAAATTTTAGATAATTCGTTTCAATTTACAATCAGGGCAAATCAACCAGTAAGCTTTATTCTGGAGTAAGATATACTAAATCACTGACTATGCGACTCTCTTCACTGGCAGGATTAATCATCTTTACAGCACTGCAATTAAATGTCTGTGGAGCCG
>Ga0209013_10005110_pt1 | contig 11361 bp, 1 predicted proteins | sample Cruoilmetagenom2_FD_187291 | JGI IMG/M metagenome (GOLD analysis project Ga0209013, IMG submission 187291) | Oil polluted marine microbial communities from Coal Oil Point, Santa Barbara, California, USA - Sample 2 (SPAdes) (version 2) | ecosystem: Environmental > Aquatic > Marine > Oil seeps ...
TAATATTCGTTCTTTCACAAACCCCATTGAGACCTTCTAGCCAATGATCATATTCGTTCACCGCGTAATCGTATTTATCGTAGCCATGTAATCCTGCTAAGACGGAACCATCAATCTTTTTTGAATTTGAGTGATACATTGACTTTATAATTGGAATTGTACCCCCCGGTAGATTGAGTTTGTCTGGATGATGTATTAAATAATTGAACACAGTCTCGATCATTTCCTGATTAGCAAAAATGTTATTGCCGAGGTAAACCTCTCGAAATTTTTCGTCAACATTATCAGGAACAGATAAAAGGTTCAATTTTAAATTATACTTCGATAATAATTTCTGTGGTATCGACTTGTCAGCCGATTTTCTAACAGCCTCTATATCATTCAGATAATAGAATATCTTATCCTTAATATCCTGAGATGCAGCAAGGAGTATTCGACTATCATATCCAGCAGTAACAGGCATCATGAGCTGATACCGATTTGAGGCGGCAACTAAAAAACCTTTTATCATTGTGGCACATTCCTCAACACACTCTTCTTTTGATAAATGAGGTAATGTTTCATGTGGCCAATATCTTGAAACATCACATGAACTAACATTTAAATGATGGTTGGGAAGCAACTGTTTTATTTCATCATAGTAGGTACTTTCCAAAATATTTGAAAAATGATTCAGCTCTAAATCATCAGATTTATAGTAACTTAATTTAGAGGGAACTTTTGTAGCTTCAAATCCGAGAGCTCTGGCAAGCAAATGTTGACTAGAAGAGCAAATAGCTGATCCATTTATAGTTGCATAGTAGATTTTTCTACACGCTGATGTGTCATGGAAAATATTGATATTCTTCTGGTCTTGAATAATGATTACAAATCTTCCAGCAAATTTCGCGGTCGCCAAAAGAATTTCAGCTAAATTCAAAGAAAGCAGTACTTCCAGGATATTTTGATTGCTATCTTCCGGATGTAAATAGTTATAAATATCACCAAGAAGGATGATCCTTCTAGTAGATGAAGAAGCTTCATTGTAAACCAGCTTTTCATGATAGAATAATCTATAACTACTAATCAGATTTACTGTTTTGTACTTGAAAGAACAATTTATTTCCTGATTTGAAAGGATATATTGTCTGTTATAAATTAACTGTTTATAATCTAAATTCAGCATTTTCTCAAGTTTATTCTATTACTATCTTGGATTTCTTGATATCTGATTGAATACAATGATTGTGATAGTAATATACACTTTATTTCCAAATGAAGTTTATCGGATATCCAACAAATTGTTAATTCTGAAGTTTTCACGATATGGTCTTCGAAATTAGTACAATCAGAAAAAAACGTAATTTTGGAAATGAAAAACTTATGCAAGTTTTTGAGCCTTCTGCTTTAATAAATATCAAAATGAATTCCTGAAGCCGGGTTGATAATCAATGTTTAATTTGGAAGATTTGCATGTCGGGATGAACAATTGATTTTGGACACCAATTTATCGATGATACAATTTCCCGGAAGGATTATGATATGATATACTATTAAGGAGTTAAATTTGCAACTCTTTTTAGAAATAGTCGTTTAATAAGGACATAGTTGTGAAAAGACTTGGAATAACAATATTGATTTTATTGTGGGTAAGCTTGCTGATTTCTCAAAGAAAGGAAATTCTTATACCTTTTGCAGAAACAGCCGAATTCAATATCCTAAAATCCTGGAACTTTGAAGATCAAGAAACAGGATATTTTAGTAAGAGTGAGCTCGTATCATATTTTAACAATGTTTTAACCACTTATTCTGCACCTGTTGATATTGTTGAAGATGTAATTAATGAGCAAAGCACAAATGCTATGCGAATGACTCATTGGGCAAATGATGTTTGGCATGGTCACACAAGTGTTGTACCTGCAGGAGGACCATATGATGAATTATATCTATCTTATAATTGGAAGTTTGGTGAAGATTTTAATAGTACGCACGGAGGGAAGTTGCCCGGAATGGAATCTCACCCCAGGGATATGGAGCAAAATCCAGATTGTCCCAGGGATGGATACGGTTTTATTTGTAAGATAAATTTCTCCGAAGCAAACAAAATATTTACATATCATTATGACAGGACGGATCATAATTGGACTGGTTGTCCCTGGAGTAATGTTGAATATATGTATCATCCTGTTTATTTCAATAATGGAACCTGGTATAATATTACACAGAGAATAGTCATAAATACATTTACTAATGGAGTAGGCAATAGTGATGGCATATTTGAAGTATGGGTAGATGGTATGTTGGTATATCAGATAACTGATTTGAGGTTACTCTTGTCTGAGACACCAGATATCAGGGCGAATGGATTTAGTATTTCAAGCTTCTACGGAGGCAGTGGTTTTACTTATACGCCACAAAATGAATGTTATACGTATATAGATAACGTCAAGGTATATATACCAACAGACGATCCAGTAAGAGGTCATAATCTCCATGATCCCGATCATATTCTTGAAACCCCTGATGAAATTATTGACAGAAGGGTATATGCGGATGAACTGATTACGGAGAGCGGGGAATTGCACAATAGTGAGTGGGGAGTGAGTTACAGTTCCTGCATTGATGAAGCATACCTGATTGACGCAGGAGAAGGTAATAGTGTTATTTTCAATTTGGATTTTTACCAAATTGGGAGTGGTGATTATTTGTTTTTTTATGATGGTAACACTTCTGATTCAGAGCTTATTAAAGTAATAAAAGGATATAGCTACGGAGACAAAGTAACTATTGAGAGTTCTGGAAGGTATCTGTTTGTTAGAATGTCAGTTGACACAGATGGAGGAGCATCTGGATTTAAAGGTCAGGTTATATTACCTGATGGCCCAACAACTCCAGATATAGAGTCTCCGTCAGTCCCCACCGGCTTACAGGCATCGAATATAAATGTTCGATCGATGGACCTTTCCTGGAATGCTTCGGTTGACAACAAGGCTGTTACAGGTTATAGGGTTTATGTAAATGGATCGCTGGAGGGTTCAACCACTACAACTTCTTACTCACTTACACAGTTGAATGCTGAAACATCTTATGACTTAACAGTATCAGCATTTGATGCAGCTTCCAATGTGAGTCCACAGTCTCCATCTGTAACCGCTACTACTCTGAAAGCTGATGTGGAGGCACCCTCTGTACCGACAGGATTGCAGGTAACAGGTGTTTCCGGTAACTCCATTTCCCTCACCTGGAATCCATCCAGCGATAATGTGGCAGTCTCCGGATACAAGATTTTTGTAGACGGGAATCCGAACGGGACCTCCTCAAATACGACCTATAGTGCAACAGGGTTGAGTGGAAATACTGATTATTCGCTAACGGTCAGTGCATTCGATGTGGTGCCCAATGAAAGCGCCCCATCAGAAGCTGTTCCTGGCACAACCAGTGCCCCTGATAATGAAGCTCCCACAGTACCCACCGGGGTTGTAGCAGTAAGTATTACCAGTAGTTCCATCAGTTTGATCTGGGATAGCTCTTCCGACAATGTGGGAGTGGCAGGTTACAATGTTTATGCGAATGGTTTGTTGAAGGGTAGACCCACCGACAACCAATATATCATTACCCCTCTTAATCCCGGAATAACCTATAATATTGCAATTTCAGCTTACGATGCTGCGAATAATGTAAGTGCAAGATCAGTGGAGATTTCGGTGCAAACTGTCAATCCGGACAACACGCTCGATCCTACCATGCCTGAGGTCCGGACTTTGGATGTGAAAAAAAGCACCTCCAGTGTAAGCACCAAATCGGAGTTAACTGCCTTGGGCCATACGGAGCTTCAGGATTACGGCATTCTCTATTCCAAGGAGAGGGACAAGCTTGAATTTGGGACTGTTGTGTATGGTGATCCTGAGAAGGATTCTGTGGCTCATAAGGAGAGGGTGAGGGAGGATTTGCAGTTGTTTTATGATTTTTCTGAAGGCAGGGGGAACCAGATCCTAAACAATGCAGAAGGAGCGGACCCTTTTAACCTTACCATCAACAAACCACTGAATACTTACTGGTTGCCTGGTCAGGGTTTAAAAATCTCCGGGAATACAATGATTTACGGAGAGGAGGCTCCCTCATACTTGTACAGCGAATTCTCTTCCAGCAATGAAATCACTTTGGAGGCCTGGTTAATACCGGCTTCCCTCAATCAGGCGGGTCCGGTAAGAATCTTAACCTTGTCTTCCGGAAATGATAGCCGGGCATTTTCTCTCATGCAGGAGGGAAATGTATCTGACTTTGAATATGTAGTCAGGTTAAATACCTCAACTACGGATGACAATGGACTGCCTGAAATCTCCACAGACCATAATTTTTTCAGCCTGGGACTGCACCATGTAGTGTATACCCGTAATAAACAAGGAGAAGAGTACATATATGTGAACTCCAATGAGGTGTATAAAGGAGAACGGTTGGGAAATATCGGATTATGGTCTGATAATAATATTTTTGCACTGGCCAATGAGGTAAACCAGGAAAGGGAATGGAATGGGACATTTTACCTGGTCGCTGTTTATAGCAAGTCGTTTGATTACCTGGACGTACGAAAAAACTATGAAGCAGGGTTCGGATTGGTGCATTTTACTGCCAACCTCGAATCTCTGGAGACAAATACCTCCTACTATATGTCCCCTTTTGTTAGGACCGATCAGGGTATTGTATATGGTGAAGTGGAGCAGTTTATGATACAAAATGTACTTCATTTTGGAAGTGATGACAGCCTGGATATGGCAGTTGTACCAAATCCATCGGATGGTAGGTTTATATTGTCCTTTAAAGACAACACCAATGAGGAGGGTAACGCCATACTGAGAATTGCCGATATGTCAGGACAGATCATTTATATGGATGAGATTAACCTGGGCAGTGAGCTCACCTCTTTTGAGAAGGATTATGACCTCTCTGCGATCATGAGAAGTGGAATTTACACGGTGATGCTGATTCTGGGGTCGAGGTCAAAAGCACAAAAATTGGTCATTTATGGCCATTGATATTTCAGATCTTTTTTTTCTCACTTCAACATTCGTCAAAGAAAATGCATGTTTCGTCAAGGAATGCTTTATATAAGCAGGATTCAGGCTTGTTAACAGTGAAGGGTTCCATAGCTATAATGCTCCTTCTTTTTATTAAGCAATCCCCTTTTTGGGCGAAGTCCGTTCCACGATGCGCAGAAATCTGAGTTGGGGATTATTAATTTGATAAACGAAGGGTATAAAATGCAACCAATCAGTAGAATATACGTGTCATTAAAAAGTGATAAAATGAGTGATTTGGTTTTAAATACAGAGGGACATATATTGTACCTTTCAGTGGAATTCAATATCAGTTATTATAAAATTTAAGAGGATGATACAGCAAGGAAAATTTCATAGGTCATATATCTTCAAAAGTGTTTCAAGGTTTGTTTTTACCATGGCAATCCTGCTGGCTGGAACACTTTTTGGACAGCAGGTTTTTGCCCAGAACTATTCAATTTCCATTGACATCGTGGGGAATGGCTCTGTGGAGAGGACACCGTCCACCGGAACATACCCTGCTGGTACCTTAGTGGGTCTTGAAGCTATTGCAGATGCCGGGTGGAGTTTTGGAAGCTGGACGGATACTGATAGCGATTCGAATCCGATTTCCTCCATAACCGTGAACAGCGATACAACAATCACAGTTACATTTACCCAAGACAGTTATACGCTGACAGTCGATGTTACCGGGGATGGTTGTTCGGTGAACCTGAATCCTGCAGGGGGCACCTACCTGAGTGGCACAGTGGTTACCCTTACTCCGGTTGCTGCACTGGGCTGGTCATTTTCTGGCTGGTCCGATGATCTGGGCGGATCAGATGACCCGGAGACCATTACAATGGATGGGGACAAAACGGTTTCCGCCCTATTTACCGAGGATTTGTACCCGCTGAATATCACAGTGGTTGGCAGTGGTGGCTCAGTGACGCTGACTCCTTCAGGCGGGAGCTATACATATAACACATTAGTCACGCTGACTCCGGTGGCCATCACAGGATGGACCTTTGAGGGCTGGTCCGTAGGTCTGAGCGGGAATTCCAATCCTGCTTTTATCACCATGGATGGTCCGAAATCGGTCACAGCCACCTTTACACAGAATAGTTACACCCTTAGTTTAAGTGTAACTCCTTCTGGCAGTGGAGCTGCTTCTCAAGATCCCGTTGGCCCTACACATTTAAGCGGTACCGAAGTAGATATAACTGCTACACCGACTGCTGGTTGGGCATTTACTGGTTGGTCAGGAAACTTTAGCTCAGTGCTTAATCCTGCTACTGTCACTATGGACGATAATAAACTGGTCACAGCCAACTTTTTACAGAATGCTTATCAGTTGAATGTGATCACCGACGGAACCCCGGGAGCAACCGTAATTCCGGACGGTATAGTGATGGTAGCCCATGGTGATCCGACAGTAATTATTGCCAACGTACCTGTTGGATACCAATTTAAAGAGTGGTCGGTAACAGGAGGCGCCGGAGCAGCCGGAGTAACTTTTGGCAATAAGAACCTGGCAACCACTACAGTTACCCTTACCACGGGAGCAGCCACGGTGGAGGCAGCATATGAGCTTAAACAATACAAACTTACACTCATTACAGATGGTACGGCAGGTGCCGCTGTCAGTCCAGCCACCTTCGTCATGGTCACACATGGAGAGCCCCAGGTGATCTCGGCGGTGCCCCCTGCTGGTTACAAGCTTAAAAAGTGGGTCCCGATCAGCGGTAATGGGGCCATCATTGCCAATGATACCCTGGAGATAACAACAGTTACACTGAATCTGGAAGATGTCATTATTCAGGCTACTTTTGAGCTGAAGCAATACAAACTAACATTGGTTACAGATGGTACACCAGGTGCCACCGTCAGTCCGGCTGCACCCGTCATGGTCACACACGGGCAGCCTCAGATCATCTCAGTGGTAACCATTCCAACGGGGTATGATTTCAAGAGCTGGGACGTTGTGAGTGGTGTAATCACGCTGGGCAATGATACCATGGCCACTACTACTGCCACATTGACTACCGAGGATGTGATCCTTAGGGCCACTTTTGAGCTGAAGCAATACACACTTTCACTGCAAACAGATGGGACACCTGGTGCTGCCGTTTCGCCTCTCTTGCCGGTGCTGGTGGACCATGGTGTACCTCAATTGATTGCGGCCACTACCATCCCCACCGGATATAAATTTAAGAACTGGACGTTGTTCAGCGGATCAGCTCAATTCGGGAATGATACCATGGCCACGACTACGGCAACACTTACCCTTGGAAATGCCACGGTTCAGGCCAATTTCCAGAAGGAACTGGAGATTGTGGATGTAAAGATTCCCAATGTAACAATGAAAATCGGGGATGTGGTCACAGCCACCATGAACGTATCCGATGATGCCGGTGCACCTTACATCCTGGTGACCGGTAGCATTGCAGGATATCCTTTGGTGAACCTGCAGAGGCTTAATCCCACCACCTACCTGGCATCATTTACCATTACGGCAGGGGGAAGCAGTTATCCGGCGCTGGAAGATATTCCAGTGGTAAATCTCATCTTATCGGATGGGATCATTCAGAATACACCATACAACAAACCCATTGTCCAGAACAATGATGCCCTGGACGCTAAACTTCCTGTGATCAATACAATGACGGTTGCCTCAAGCATTGTGAAGGTGGGTGATATTGTGATACTTAACATCAATGCCGACAGTACTAATTATACAGCACACCCCCTGACTACCATCAACGGGATTCCAGTAACTGCACCCAATATTGCATTTGTTGAGGTTGGGAATGGGGATTACCGTCTGATTTATACTGTATTAGAAGGAGATAATGACGTACCTGCAGGTCAATTAGCAGCTTCTGTGATGCTTGTGAAACCATCCGGCAACTTTAATGTGATTCCATTTAGCGTCATAAGTCCAAATACCCTCAGGATTGATGCCAACGCACCAGTGATCACTCGCATGGAGGTTTCACAGACCGAGGTGGGTGTTGGACAAACGGTCCAACTTGTGATCACTGCTGATGGTTTAGGATATTCCGGTGGACTGGGAACAGTGATCAACGGTGTACCCCTCAGCTCAGACAGAGTATCGATGGAGGAACAGGCCGGTGGGCTTTACGTTTTGAACTACCTGGTGGCATTGGATGATAATAATGTATTACCAGGTGGTCTGAGTGCCAGCGTGGTAATGTCCGATTCGGCAGGAAATAACAGTGCTCCCAATTTTACCATTGTAGCCAACACACTCGAGGTATATACAGACCCGCCGGTCGCCGCACTGGCTGCTCCCCCCGAGATATGTGAAGGGGAACCAGCAGAATTGACGGTGTTTCTATCAGGCAGGGGTCCCTGGGGATTCGATTTAAATGATGGGACTATAGTAACATCTTATAAATTTATTACCGAGGCCACCTATAAAATTCCAATTACTCCGGAAATAACCACAACCTTTAAAATCGATTCGGTATGGGACAAGAATTCAGTGGTGAATACCGGAGCCGGAAGTGTCCAGGTAATTGTGTATCAGAAAGAGGATTTACAGATCATAAATCTGGCCTCGGGCTATAGCATTGAGACTGAGCCATTCCGGCTTATGGCAGTCCCCACTGGTGGTGATTTTTCAGGGCCTGGTGTTGTACCTTCCACTAAAATGTTCTATCCCGCTGTAGCAGGGACGGAGAATTCACCACATACCATCTTTTACACGCTGGTGAATTCTCATGGTTGTACGAGCGTTGACAGTGCTCTGGTCTTTGTGCTGAGTGCTGAGGGTGATATATTTTTGCCCGATACAGCTTTTTGTAACAACAGTGATCCGTTCACTGTTACGGCGTCTAATCTTGCAGGTGCCACAGGGCAGTTCTCCCTCACAAATATGAATAACAATACGGTAGCTGGTTTATCCGATAACGGGGACAATACCGCACTTGTTCAACCCGCCTTAATGCAGGAGGGAAAGTATATAATTATCTATGAATACATGGATAATATACCACTTTTCCTGAGGGATACCTTCTCCATTAAGGCCATTGAGGTTCCCACCATACTGAACCTGAAGAGTGAATACTGTCAGAATGAGGATCATTTCAAGCTTGAATCAAGTGTGGACGATGCGATCTTCTCCGGACCTGGAGTCTCCGGTAATATTACGGATGGTTATGTATTCTCTGCCGATTCAGTGAATCCTGGGATCATTACAATTGAGTGTACTTCTCCTTCAACGAACGGTTGTATAGCAATAGCCCAGAAAGCGGTAACTATTAAGTTTGCCCCGGAAGTTGGTTTTGAGCTTAGTACGGCTTGTATTTCTGACGAAGGAGGCATGCTCTCTTTTGAAAATACAACCAGTAATAAACTGTTGGTGGAGACCTGGGAGTGGAATTTTGGAGATCCAGACAGTGGCGACGATAATACAAGCGACCTTATCAATCCAACACATTTCTATTCAGTTCCCAGTGCACGGATCATCAGTCTCACTGCATCAACCTTTGAAGGATGTGCGGTAACCCATGTCATGGATACAGTGATTGGTAATATGCCGGTGGCTGACTTCACATGGAAAACTAATTGTGATCCAGGTGAGAGTGGAACAGTATTCTTCAACAGATCCATCTCTGAGTCCTCACCACTTATTGGTACCAAGTGGATCTTTAAAGGGATTGACGGAACGGTAATTGAGGATATTGTCTCGGATACTCATCTCGATTCCGTTACCTATGCTTTTGGATCTTTAGGAGATTATATCGTTGAACTTCTGGTGGAGAGTGGCCTTGGCTGCACCGATACTGCCACAAAGGAGTTTACGTTAAGGGAAACCTTTACACCCCCTGCAACTGGATATAGTGAAGGATTTAATGCTTCTCAGGGCCTTTGGACCATAGAGTCAGAGACTCAAAATGCCAGTTGGGTGTGGGACGAACCCGATTTTAATGGTTTTGTACCCAGTCCGGGAGACAAAGCATGGGTTACCCATTTACCAGAAGGTGCGATAGGCTATCTTGAGCACTCCTGGATACAGAGTCCCTGTTTTGACCTTTCAGGGATGGAACATCCATTGATCCAGATGGATATCATGAAAAGCTTTGTACCTAACAAGAATGGAGCTGTGGTTCAGTATATGGATGTGGTTGAGGAAGGTTGGAAAACTATTGGGGAGAACACACCCGGTATTGAATGGTATAACTTAACCGACATTACGAACAAACCAGGAGGAAGCAGTGTGGGCTGGGGTCTGGAAGTGTTCAATCCCGATAACAATTGGATCACAACAGCCCATGATATGGATGCACTGGCTGGTAAACCTCATGTTTCTTTCAGGGTTGCCATTGTTACTGAAGGAGCGGAGGGGAGCGGAAACCAGGGATTCGCTTTCGATAATATATTTATTGCAGAACGTTCAAAACGTGCTGTGCTGGAACATTTTACCAATTCTTCCGATGCTGCTTCAGCAGCGGCAGATGTTGTAGTGGATGCATTTGGCAAGGAGAATTCCAGTGATATTATTGATATACAGTATCATACTGACTATCCAGGGACTGATCCAATGAATGAAAACAATCCGGATCCTTCCTCCACCAGAGTCTTTAACTATGGGATTCCAAAAGTGCCCTATGCAATCCTTGACGGTGGAGTAAGTGAAGAGTTCCGTTATGATTTCACAGATCTGATAACCACTCCGAATGAGGATAATATGAAGCAATTAACACTTCAGGTTCCTAAATTTGATGTGGATTTGGAGGTTATCTGGCTGGATCAGATCATGGAGGCCACCACATCGGTTACCTGTAATGTGGACCACTATGCTGAAAATATTCAGTTGTACGTTGTGGTATTTGAAACCTCGGTAAACGCCTATACAGGGATCAATGGTGACACAGCCTTCAGAAATGTGGTACTGGATATGTTGCCCACCCCCGCAGGTAAGTTACTTGGCGATAACTGGTCAAAAGGCAACAACGATACCCGGGTGAATACCTGGATTTATCAGCCCTACGTGGAAGATATAGATGACCTTGCTGTAGTGGCATTTGTTCAGGATAGGAACTCAAAGCAAATCCTTCAGGCTGCAGTACAATTCAAAACTCCACAGGTAGGGATTGGGAAGAAACCCTTCCAGATGGACGCATTGCGTATTTACCCAAATCCGGCCAGGGACCTGGTGAATGTGAACCTTGGCAGACCCTCTGAGAGGGATGGAAGGTTTGAGATCATTGACATGAATGGCCGGATTGTTCGCAATGAGCATGTTCCAACGGGATATCAGGTTTACCAGCTGGATATACATTCTCTGAATCGCGGATTTTATATGGTTCAGTGGTAT
>Ga0209013_10005111_pt1 | contig 11361 bp, 11 predicted proteins | sample Cruoilmetagenom2_FD_187291 | JGI IMG/M metagenome (GOLD analysis project Ga0209013, IMG submission 187291) | Oil polluted marine microbial communities from Coal Oil Point, Santa Barbara, California, USA - Sample 2 (SPAdes) (version 2) | ecosystem: Environmental > Aquatic > Marine > Oil seeps ...
AAGTTGCGGTCCTCTAGATGATCGAATGGCTGGAGGCTTTTACTGCCTGTCGTAATGTAGCGCAGTGGATCAGGATCCAGCTTGGCGGCAATGATCTCTTCAGTGCCACGGGCCTGGGCCAATCGCCAGGCGATAGGATTGACGATCATGCTGTGACCGAAATAATAATTTCCTCCCGCATCGGGGCCGAGCATATTGGTACTGACCATATAAACATGGTTATCATAAGCCCGGGCGCAGTTGGTGATGTACCAGATATCATAGGAACGCAACAGGGCTGACGGGCGGACAATCACCTCGGCCCCCTTTATAGCCAACAAGCGGGACAATTCCGGGAAATCACCATCATAGCAGATGATCATACCAATCGTGCCCAGCTCAGTTTCATAGACTTCGGCACTGGTTCCGGCCTCGGTCCAACCCCCAAATTCTTTTCTCTCTCCCGGGAAGGGATGGGTTTTATCATAAATGCCAATAATATTCCCATCGGGGCCGATCAAGATGGAGGCATTCAGAATGCTGCCTTTTTCCCCTCCCCTGCGGTATGTCGGCCAGACGACATGAACGCCCAATTCCTTGGCTCTTTTCTGTATTGCTTCGGTCAATTTTCCAGGAACCTCATCGACCAGTTCCCATAACTCATCTACTGAAAGCCCGGTATCAAATCCAGTGGTCACAGTTTCTGGGAAGACCACCAGGTCGGCTTGATAGTCTTCTACAGCTTTATCCAACCACTCGACACATTTCTTGATATTTTCCTGCGGTTTGTTGGGAGTGACCGCGATCTGGACACAAGCGGCTGTAAATTCTTTCATTTGGTGATCTCCTTTATCCTTTCATCTTCTCAAGTAAGGCTGCCAAATCGGCATTTCCACCTGCGGCAGGTTTCCAATCGACCTGGATCACACTAACTTCCTGGAATTCTAAACTTTCAGTGAAAGATTCCAATCCCACATTGATGGCAGCAAAATCTCCCTGGAAGGACCCCAGATCCACTGCCTTAAAAATGGCTGTTGGCTGGGAATCAGAGACCTCATTCAATTGGCGGACCAGTCGAGCGGCATAACGGACTGCCCTATCACTGCTTAAAAATACCTGGCCGCCGGATTTTTCAAGGACTTCTTGCTGATCTGTCATTCCCTGTGGATCGAGATCTGTTCCAGACAGGGTGATAATTACATCAAGTCGCCTCTTGGCTTTGACTGCTGTATCTTTGGCAGCCATGATAGCTGGTCCCAGCTCTGCTGCCGGATCGGGGTGAGAGCCGTGGCCCAGGACAACATCCATAAGAATCAAGGCCACTTCAGGATCCTCTGCTTCCATCTCCAGGCGCTTGATCCGCAGCTCATTGTCCATCATGGGATGCAAACGTCCTACCGTAAACTCATCTTCTCCCAGATCAACAATTGTGTGTTCCTGACTGACCAGGGAATTTTCCAATTTCAGTTCCTTATTGATCGGCACATTGGAATACACGGACGACAAATATCGATCCAGGATCAACAGGGCTTCATATGCCAGGGTTCCCCCGGAGTACAAACCCCGCAGGTAACGCTGGTCAGGTTTAAATCCTTCCAAATTTATATCTTCCGATGTATCCGTATCTTCCAGATCTCCATCCAGCGCCACCGCTGCCGCCGCAGTATCATCAAAGGTAGAAGTGAAGAGCAGGTTATCGACTTCCTGTAGAGCGGTCTGGTATCCGATAAAATTCACCACAACCGGTTTGGAAAGGCCTCTGGCGTATTCCAGGATCTCATCTGCAGCGTCTTTATCCGGTGGTTTAGAAACTAGAACAATTACTTTTGTCTCAGGATCTCTATCAAGCAGGTCCAATCCCATTCGAGCTGTTAATCCCCCTACCTTGGAGGACAAGTCCCTTCCCCCGGTTCCCAGAGCATGGGTCAGGCCGCCTCCAAATTGATGGATACGAACTGAAACCTGCTGTAGCCCTGTCCCGGAAGCCGCCACCATACCGATCGATCCTTTACGAACCTGGTTAGCGAAACCCAGTCCAATACCATTAATGATCGCTGTGCCGCAGTCCGGGCCCATTACCAAAAGACCTTTTTCTGCACCGATGGTCTTAATTTCAATCTCCTCATCGACAGTAACATTATCACTATATAGGAATACATGTTTTCCCAGACGGAGTGCTTCCCGGGAGACACCGGCCGCGTAGCGACCCGGTACCGAGATCAATACCCATTTGGTTCCAGGTAGATTTTTATCAGCCGATTCCAGGCTTTTGGGGAGGAAATCCTCTCCAGCGCCTTCCCGGCTTCTGCGGGCTGCCACCAGTTCATCTACCTGGGCCAGCGCACCCACAGCGGTTTTAGCGTCCTTGGCTTTGACCACCAATACCAGGTCATCCGCTTTAACACCTTTGATCTCGTCTACCAGCAAACCTGTTTGTTCCAGCAGATCCAGGTTGGCCCCTGTACCCATCACTACACCCGCATCGTCCACTCCAGGTAATTCTGCCAGGGAACGCTGCAGCTGCATCAAGATCACGGAATCAAAATAAGCACCGGACCGAATTTCTGTTTTGATAATTGCCATAGAATCTTCCTACTATAAGTTTTTAGATTATGCCTTTTTTGCCCATCTGATCCATTTCTTTTTGGCTATAGCCCAGCAGATCCACCAGAATCTCGCGGTTATGTTCCCCAAGAAGAGGAGGCGGATGGTGGGTCTCGGCCGGTGTTCGGGAGAGTTTATAGGGGAAACCAGTTAAAGACACCTTCCCCGCAGAACTGTGCTGCACTTCCTGCACCAACCCACGTTCTTCCCGCTGGGGATGTTGGAAAACTTCCGGCACGGTGTTAATTGGACCACATGGTAGCCCAGCCGCCTGGATCTGGTCCAGCCAATCATGAGAATCTTTCTCTTTGAAGATATCATTTAAAACCTTGATCAGGGCTGCTCGATTCTTAACCCGGTCCTGGTTGGTCAAGAAACGGGGATCGGTTTTTAGATTGGGATGCTGGAGGGTGTCACAGAGCTTCTCCCACTGGCGCTGATTGGCAGCCCCTAGCACAAAACCCTTGTCTTTGGCCTGGAACGGTTCGTAAGGCGCGATATTGGGATGGGCATTGCCTACCCTTTTGGGCGGCTCACCGCCGATCAGGTAATTTGAAGCCACATTTGCGAGTAGAGCTGTCTGTGTATCTAAGAGGGATACGTCGATATGCTGGCCCTGGCCAGATTCTGAACGCTCCAGAAGGGCAGCCAGGATAGCTGAAGAGGCGAACATCCCGGAGGTGATATCAATGATAGGGATCCCAACCCGGGAAGGCGGACCTTCTTTGGGGCCGGTGATGCTCATCATGCCACCCTCGGCCTGGACGATGGCGTCATAACCAGGCCGTTCCCGGTAGGGCCCGGTCCGTCCATAACCGCTAACCGAACAGTAGATCAGACCGGGATTGCCCTCTTTCAGAGCTTCATAACCCAGACCCATCTTGTCCAGAACACCAGTGCGGAAGTTCTCAATGAAAACGTCTGAGATCTGGACCAGTTTTTGGATGATCTCCAATCCGGCTGGATCTTTCAGATTGACAGTCAGGCTGCGTTTGTTGCGATTAGCGGAGAGGAAATAGGCTGATTCGCCGGGATAAGATCCGTAAGCGTCTCCTACAAAAGGAGGACCCCAGCCGCGGCTTTCGTCACCGGAATCCGGCCGTTCCACCTTAATCACATCCGCCCCAAAATCCCCCAACATCATGGTGCAGTAAGGGCCGGCCATTGCCCGCGTAATATCTACGATCCGGATATCTTTTAAGGCAGCCACGGATCTCTCCTCGGAATATATATGATGGAAAAGGCTCCCTGTAAGGTCTGGTTTTCTCTCGAAATAATCCTAAAAGGATCAAGAGCCCAAACCAACTCAGAAAGTAAATTTAGTATACCTTAATTGGAGTCCTGCAAGAGGAATAGGTCGAAGAAAATTAGCTGTCAAATAATTTAATTCCCCCGTTTACCCTGGTCAATTGGATAACATTCTCAATATATAATAGAGATAAGCGAATTTCAGGAAAAAAGCCCGCACATTACCAATATTCGGGAAAATATTCAAACTATAAATATACAATATTCTTTATCTTGTTAATTGGAGGAAGTGATTATGACCAAGTTTAAAGATGTATCTATAATCAAAAAAGCAAATATCTACTTCGACGGTAAGGTTACCAGCCGTTCACTCAATTTCCCTGACGGTTCACGAAAGACTCTCGGAATAATGCTCCCTGGAGAATATGAATTCAAAACGGATGATAAAGAAATTATAGATATCCTTTCTGGGGATCTCAAAGTGTTGTTATCTGAAAAAGAAGGATGGAAAGATGACTCACCGGACTGTGCCTATGGCTGGAATCGCCGAAATGGCTGACCGCGTTCAAGAAGGAAACTGGGAGCCAAATTTGGATCTTGTACTATTTGATTATTAAAGTCTGAATACTGATCACTGAATTCGGGGTACCGTCCTGGGCCAGAGCGATTAACCGACAAGTATCATTTTTTTTATTCCTTTGGATGTGTACAATTAAATAAGGGCAAGACTAAATAAAACTATACCCAAGGACTGATCATGAATAAGACATCTCTCTTCATTTCGATTCTCATATCTTTGATACTTGCTAGCTGCAACTTTTCCGGTTCGGAACTATCCTCAGCTACCAATATTATTTCTGAAACATCGACAGCTCCAGAGCCTACCATCGCGCCTGCTGTAACAGAAGTTAGCCTGGTCCAAGAACCGATTTCGTGGAGTGAGGAAGACGGCGAGGATGGCTTGAACCTGGATACCGGCGGAGACGTGGACACTGAAGCCACAACTATTGGTGACCCGGCAGCCCCAGTTCGTATTACCGGAAATGGTCAGGCGTTATCGGGGCCGGATGGCAACAATGTACAAGATTCTTACATGCAGTTCAATGTTGCCGATGATTTCCTGTTTGCGGGCTCACCGACAACTAATGTCCTGATTGAGATTGAGTATTTCGACCTGGGCACAGATACCTTTAACATTCAATATGATGCAATCCCTGGAGGTTCGTACGGAGATGGGAAATTCAAGGAGACTGGATTAATATTCAAGACCGATACCGGAGAATTCAAAACAAAGGTGTTCAGATTGGATGATGTCAACTTTGCCAATCGCGATAACGGGGCTGACTTTCGCATCGCCGATGGCGGGAACGGCATGGAGCATATCCGCCGCGTAACGGTTACTCAACAAGAAGCCGGACCGACTACCATCAACGTCGATACCTGCGGTGCGAATCCATATGACTCGGAACCAGACTCCGAAGCTATCCAGAACTGCATTAACCTGGCAATCTCGGGGGATACGATCACATTCACATCTCCGGGCGACAGAGGCGATTACACAGGTTACCTGATCGATAAGACTATCTTCCTTGTTGCCACCACTGCGAAACATGATCTGACCTTCACATCCACTGATCCTAATGATCACGCAATGCTGCAAGCAACCGCAGATCTATTGGGTTTCGTCGTGCGTATGTGGGCTCGCTCACAGGTAGGGAGTCCAGGTGCAATTGACGACATCACAATCAGCCACCTGGATATCGACAGCGGGCAGGACGTGCGCATATGTTACGGTCCGGACAACATAGATGACGGAAACGGCGATAATTGGGGATCCTGGCTCCCCGAATGCTCCGATGGGGGTGATCCCTGGTGCAGTCCGGGCGGGCTGGCAATGTCTGGTGCTGTCCACTTTTCGGATCCTGATTCCAACTATCAGGGGAATCCGGGATATTGGAGCACTGGAAATGTAGTAGACGATGTATATATCTCAAATGTTGAATGCGCGACAGCGCTCGCTTTCGATGGGGCCGCTGGAACGGTAAAAAACTCAACCATTGAAAACGCCGGGGATCATGTTCACGAGCCGGGCTGCGCATCCCCTGATCCTGACGAAGGAGTGGGAGACTGGTCAGATGGGATCACTTTCGTGGGCCCCGGCCATTTAATCACAGGTAACACGATCATTAACGCCTCTGATGTGGGCATCGTCCATTTTGGTGGTGTCGATACAAAAATTACAAATAACACCATTCGTGCCACCGAGGGCAACTACGGCATGTTTGCAGCCATCGCGATCCATCCCTGGCATATTGGCAATATCTCAGGAGGGGAGGTTAGTGGCAATGTGGTCACCAGCGAAGCCGATGAAAGATGCGGCGGCATTCACGCAGGCATTAATATAGGCACGCACATGTGGAATAGCGGCTGTACGGGCTGGGCCTGGCCCTCCGCTGTGGGTATACCCAACCTCTGTTTGGAGGAATCGCAGCAGCCAAATGGACAACTATGTGTTGAAGGCGAACCGTGCCAACAGTGGGCACACATTGCCGAGGGCTCGTCCTACACGCTGCAAGATAATCATGTTAGCGGCGCACAAATTAACTATCTGGTTGAGGGCATTGACCTGGCAGGCGAGTTCATTGATATCAATAATATCAGCGAGGCTCCCCGCATGACGGATTGGATATCTTCACAGTCCGGTTGTACAAGATATATCTATACCGATTATTGGGATACTATCGATTTCGTCGCCCATCATCCCTCGCTCGAAGGATGGGTGGACCAGCGAGTGCATTGCACGAGGTGAATGCACTTACCTCGATATTCCAGCACATGATCCTTACCTACAAACTGCACTGAATGAAGATATCCAAGTTCAATTACAATCTTATAAAAAGAAAATGGGGGAATCCATGTCAGTAGACTCGAAGCTGAATATCCTCTGGACCAATGACAATCTGGTCACTTCAGAGTTTATGGTATTTATGTATGGGATAAACGCTAATAAAACGCGGTTGGTGGGATGAAGTGACGATCATCATTTGGGGAGCGACAGCAAAATTGGTCGATGAGAGCCCAAAGATCCAGGGTCTGATCAAAAAGGACCAGGGTGAAGGTTTGCATATCTCTGCCTGCAAATCATGCCCTGATCAACTGGGGGTAGCCAAGTCGCTGGAAAACCTGGAAATCGAAATGATCTACTGGAGAGAGCCGTTAGCGAATATCCTTAAAAATGATGAGAAGCTGATTACGATTTAAATCCCAAAAGACTGGACGAGGGACGGAAGACCGAATAAATTCTATTATAGATAATTAATATTTTATTGGGAGGATGTGATTATGACTGAATTTAAGGATGTGACAATTATCAAAGAAGCAAATATCTACTTTGACGGCAAGGTGACCAGCCGAACACTCGTCTTTTCAGATGGTTCCCGAAAAACGCTCGGGGTCATGCTTCCCGGTGATTATGAATTCAATACGGATAATAAAGAGATCATTGAAATTCTTTCCGGGGATCTGGAAATTTCGCTGCCGGGAGAAGAAGGTTGGAGAAAGGTTGGCGCTGGAGACACCTTCGAGGTCCCTGCTCAATCCAAATTTGGTTTGCGGATCAAGGAAATAACGGACTACGTTTGTTCTTTTTTTAGTTAGTAAAAGACCACTCTTTGAAGAGGGAAAATGACATTGGAGAGAAGGGGACAATTTAACTTCGTCCACAAATATCCAATTGGATCGTTTTTCATCCTGGCTGTGCTGCTGGGGTCCGGCCTGGTATTCCTTGTATATCAGGAAATAATTCCCGCTCAATTTGCTTTATCTTCTGCGCTATCAGCCACAATTGCAGGAATAATCATTACCGCGATAACAGAAGGGAAAGCAGGTTTGAAATCATTATTCAGGCGGATCCTTATTTGGAGAGCAGGCGCCGGTTACTGGATCTTCGCCCTCTTCTTCCTTGTACCAGCTGTTCTTGTTGGGTCCTCCTTCAATCCATTCTTCAACGGCCAAGTCATTTCTCTCACAGATTTGAAGATATCCTTTGATATCCTGCCAATGTTCATCGTTTTCTTTATCGTTGCTGGGTTGGGGCAGGATATAGGTTGGACGGGGTTCTTACTACCCAGGCTTCAAGCCCACTACACCTCCTTGGAATCAGCCCTGATCAGGGCCGGATTGATACTGGCTTGGCATCTCCCGTTACTGCTTTTTTCTTTATTACAGCCCTCGGCTTTCCCTGATTTTCCATACGGAGATTGGATCGTTCAAAAAGGTTTTCTGATTACTTTATTATCCATGGCACTGCTCAGCCTTCCCTGGTCAATCATCTTCACCTGGTTATTTAACAACACCAAGGGAAGCCTTTTGCTAGTCGCGGCATTCCATGGGTCTGAAGTATGGTTGGCCTATTTGTTAGGTATGAGGTCCAAAAATATCAATAATCTGTGGGGCTACGGCCTGATCATTCTCATGACAGCAATCATCATCACCGTCATAACCGGTCCATTAAACTTCTCGCGAAAACATAAACGGATAGTTTCATAATGTGTTTTGTATAATGACTACTTCGGCTGAGCACATTGAATGCTCAATCAGAGAATAGGTGAGAACTCACCAGGGTTGACAAATCCCCCTTGCCCATATAGACTAGGATAAAGTTTAAAAGAGGAAATACGTGAATATTCTTATTGTGATTGTATTACTGGTTGTGATGATAATGGCTATGCCGAAGGGCCGAATGAGCCCATCCTTGATCCTGGCAGCCGTGCGTATCAAAAAAGAGCGCTGATCCCCGAAAATGGAAAAACCATGGCTGTCCACAAAGGACAGCTTTTTTTGTTAAGCAATTTTGTTGGAGTAATTATGAACATAAACATCCTTGTTGCCGTTGCCTGGCCCTATGCCAGCGCTGATATCCATGTCGGCAATATGACCGGTTCCTATCTCCCGGCTGATATCTATGCCCGATTCCATCGGCTGCAGGGAAATAATGTGTTGATGGTCTCGGGATCTGATTCCCACGGCACGCCCATAACTGTCCGGGCGGATCAAGAAAACAAGACCCCTGAAGAAATTTACAAGGAATATCATGCCAAATTCCTGGATCTGTTCCAGAAATCTGGCCTGAGCTATGATCTCTTCACCAGCACTCATACTCAGAACCATTTCCGGGTAGCCCAGACCATGTTCAGCGCCCTGAAAGAAAAGGGGTACCTCTACGCTGAGACCCAGAAGCAGTGGTATTCCACCACCCAGGAACGATTTTTGCCGGACCGCTATGTAGAAGGCACTTGCTACATCTGCGGCTATGAGAACGCCCGCGGTGATCAATGTGACCAATGCGGCAGCCTGCTGGAAGCCAACGCGTTGATCAACCCCCGCTCCAAAATGGACGGCTCCTCTCCTGAACTTCGGGAAACAGAACATTTTTATCTTGACCTGGGCGCTCTCCAACCCCAGATCGTGGAATTCCTGAAAGAACGGGAAGATTACTGGCGCCCCAATGTACTGCGCCAATCGCTCGGTCAAATCCTGGCTAATGATCTGCACGGCCGGGCCATCACCCGCGACCTGAAATGGGGCATCCCTGTTCCCGTCCCGGGCTGGGAGGATAAACGCCTGTATGTCTGGTTTGAAGCCGTGATAGGCTACCTTTCAGCTACTATAGAATGGGCTGCAATGATAGGAGATGAGGACCGCTGGAAGGACTGGTGGTACAAGCCGGACAGCCGGGCTTATTATTTCATCGGGAAGGATAATATCCCTTTCCATGCCATGATCTGGCCAGCTGAACTGGCCGGTGTTGGTAATACTTTTGGTGCCCTCTTTGATGAAGATGATTCCCACGAGCTGGTGCTTCCTTATGACGTGCCTGCCAACGAATTCTTGAATATGGAAGGGAAGAAGATCTCCGGCAGCCGCAATTGGGTTGTGGATGGCCTGGACTTCCTTACCCGTTATGACCCTGACCCCCTGCGCTACTACCTGACTGCCAATATGCCTGAAACACGGGACGCGGATTGGGAATGGAGCGAATTTGTGACCCGCAATAACAACGAGCTGGTCGCAACCTGGGGTAACCTGGTCAATCGTGTTTTATCCTTCGCCCATAAACAATGGGAGGGTATAGTCCCTGATCCCGGAGAGCTTCGCCCCGAGGATGAAGCTATCCTCAAAATTATCGAAGATGGGTTTGAGAAAGTTGGCGATCTGTATGATCGGGTCAAGCTGCGGGTTGCCCTGACAGAAACCATGCGCCTAGCTAGCGAAGTGAATAAATACCTGGACGGCAAAGCGCCCTGGTTTGAGATCAAAGATGACAAAGTAGGCGCCGGGAAAACCATTTACACTGCAATCAAAGCTATCGACTCGCTCAAGGTCCTTTTTGCGCCAGTCCTGCCCTTTACCTGCGAACAACTGCATCAGACGTTGGGTTATGATAAGCCGCTCTTTGGCGAGCAGTACACCGAAGAGATCAATGACAACCTGGGCACTCACACTGTACTGCGTTATCGCGAGGGAGATGTGTGCTGCGACTGGCGGTTGAGCGATATCCAGGCAGGACAGAGTTTCAACAAACCCAAACCGCTCTTTAAGAAACTCGAACCTGAGGTTGCCGAGCAGGAATTGGAAAGATTAGGGTAATTCATAGACTGAAGTCCTCAGCAAGTTCTTCGCGTGAGCTCAAGCCAAACGTCCCCTTACGGGGGCGTTTTAATATCCCTAACCTGTCAGTCAGATAGATTTCAATCGGGATCCACATCGGATGTCCCTTCTCGTAATTTTGCAAAGCAATCTGTAAAGGTCAATCCCTTTCTGTATCATCCGGTGTAAAAATATCCTCAATCGAACAACCAAAAAGTCTCGCCATCTTAAATGCCAAGGGTAGGCTGGGGTCATATTTACCATTTTCTATCGCATTTATGGTTTGCCTAGACACATCCAGAGCATCTGCCAGGTTCGCTTGAGACCAATTGCGTTCAGCTCGCAAGACTTTTAATCTACTTTTCATCGGTATCTCCACAAGGTCCATAGTTTTCCAGCCAGCCAGAATCCGGACATGGCAAACAAAACAAGGCCGACGTTCACCTCAGGTAAACCCGCAAACTGGAAGAGGGCATATCCTCCCACAAAAATAGCTGTTCCTGCAAAGCCAATGGCAATCGCTTCTGTCTGGATCCGCCGCTGGAGTTCATCCAAACTGGCAATCGCCATGCCGATGCTGATCACCACGGCAGCCCATCCCAGCAAGGGGAGTACTGCAGCCCATAACTGCTGGGACAGACTGATATTCTGGTCAAGCAAGTACGAATAACCAAAACTTGTAACTAAGAGAATAGTTGCAGCAAATAAGATCCTGCGAAGCATTCCCATCGGGTATCTCATTTTCGGCGGCTTCCGGCTGATCCGGAAACCGATCGCGGCTCCGAAGAGGGTTCCAATCAACACACCAAGACCCAGGTTGAATTCAAAGCCGTATCCAACTAAAAGCCCATAAGCAGCGCCAGTGATAGCGGTCATGATAAT
>Ga0209013_10005112_pt1 | contig 11361 bp, 8 predicted proteins | sample Cruoilmetagenom2_FD_187291 | JGI IMG/M metagenome (GOLD analysis project Ga0209013, IMG submission 187291) | Oil polluted marine microbial communities from Coal Oil Point, Santa Barbara, California, USA - Sample 2 (SPAdes) (version 2) | ecosystem: Environmental > Aquatic > Marine > Oil seeps ...
AACACAAGGATAAAAGAATGCTAGTGGTGAATAAAGACCGGCATCCACTGGTAAATACCTATGTTGATGAAAATGAGGAAGTGTTTTTAATAGGTAAAAAAGATGGCGTAATTCATCCGGTAAAAAAACAAAGTGATATTTGCTCCAGAGATAATGCGCATCAATCTATAAGTTGTTCTACCTGTCATGCACAATGGGCTCCCAGGTGTATTGGTTGCCATAATAGTTATGATAAAAATAATATGATGGGATATGATCTATTGGATAAAAAGCATAAGACGGGGCGTTGGGTTGAGCACGTTTATGAATTTTTAGCCGATCTACCGGCAATGGGTGTTAGAGAAAATGATGAAGGTCGGATGATAGAACCCGCTATACCGGGAATGATCCTAACAATTGATCACGAGAGCTATAATAAGAATTCAAAAAAGAAAAGCTCTTTTCACAGACTTTATGCACCAAATTCACCTCATACTATCACAAAAGAAACTCGTGATTGTAAATCCTGTCATTCCAATCCGGCGGCAATTGGATATGGGAAAGGAAAATTAACTTATGATATTTCCTCAGGTTACGGTAAATGGTTATTCCAACCGGTTTATGATACTAATCCAATAGATAATTTACCCGAAGATGCCTGGATACCTTTTTTAATACAACCTAAGGCTAAAATTGTTTCTACCAGAACTGATTTCAGACCCTTTACTGTTAAAGAACAAAAACAAATTCTTTTGATCGGAGCATGTTTAGAATGTCATAAAGATGATTCTAAAGTAATGAAGCAAACCTTAGAATTAGGTTTAGACCCTTTACTTTTAAAATTAAGCAAGCACTGTATACTACCGATAGAATAAACTAAGCGATATTCTGAAAAACCAAAATTAAAGCATTGCTCCAGTAGTTGAATTTAATTTTATTGTGAGCAATATCACAGTAAAACCTATTCCATATCACGTATAATTGTTTGTTTTTATAAATAATATAATATAGATTGAAGTTGCGGTCTAGATAATATTACTAGATGAATATTAATATTTAAATCGGTTATCATGAAAGTCAAAGAATTTTTTACCAGATTAGCTGTTTTAATACAAATGTCTCTTTGGAGTTTTTTTATTATGTTAGTGTTATTTGAATTTGTTTTAATTGTGAAACTAATTGCAAGATAGTGATTACTTCATTTAATGCTGTAATTTCAGCAACAACTTACAATCAAGCAAAATCTTATTGGGAATTGAGATAGTTTGTTTTAACCCATTTTTGATATATTTTCTAATTGTTTTTTGTCTATTATAGAAATGTTATTTTTATTTACTTCAATGATATTGCTTTTGGAAAAATCTGAAAGTATTCTTGATACGGTTTCTCTTGAAGTGCAAGTAAGATCTCCTAACTCATTTCTTGTCAAGGGCAATTTAAAATTTTGTTTGTCAAATACCTTTTCGGAAAAGTATAATAATGCTTCTGCAATTTTTCCGGGTCCTTGCTTTTGTACCTGATTGATACATTTTTTATAGAACTGTAACTCATTTTTACACAGTTCAACTATGATCTCATAAGCAAATTGTCCATTTTGTTTTATAAAATCCTTAAAAACATCATAAGCGATAAAACAGGCAAAGGTCTTAGAGATGGTTGTGGCAGAATACTGATTTATTTTTGCACCAATGGTTGTTGGAATTCCAAGATATGCAGGGCCTTTTATGATTCGTAATATCTGTTCTTTTTCCGGCCCCATAGCATGAATCTTTACAAGTCCTTCCCTGACAAAAACAATGTTAGATGACATGGCATCCTGAATCATGATTTTCTCTCCTTTTTGAAATTCTACCTGATTGCAACTTTGGCCTAATTTTTCTAATTCATTTTGGTCCAGTTTCCCTGTAGCTTTTGATTTCTTTAAACAATAATAACAAATGTCCATCATAATTCAGTTTAGAATTGTTATCGAAATTTGAAGTTTGAACAATTTATCCAAATAAGGTTAAACTATCGATAAATACTAAACAAATAGTATATAGTAAAGATAGGTATTAAGGAATGATTTTTAGTGAATTTTTTACGCTTTATGTGATGAAGTTAAAATATTGCAATCTCTTAAAAAGATAATTCACAACTATCCTTGGTTCTTACTTAATCTTATGTATTTTTACTCCTTGGAATTAATAATTTATAAAACAGGTTTGATGTAAATCATACTCTTTAAAGCAGTTATAAGAATTAAATATGAAAATAAATAACATAACAAAAGGATTAACAGTACTGTTTTTTACCGTTTCCATACTCGATATAGTTGGTGTTTATTTAAATAGTTCTTTAATTCAGGCGATTTTCAAACCACTAATAATACCATCACTAATAGCCCTATATTATTTTACCGTTGAAAAGAATAATAATTGGTATGTATTAGCCTTGTCTTTTTCGTTTTTAGGAGATGTTTTTTTGATGGATAAAAATAATATGTTCTTATTTGGAATTGCGGCTTTTTTGGTCACACAATTGCTCTACATAATTATCATTGTTAAGCAAATGAAAAAACCTTCATTATTTCATAAGTATTTATACGCTTTCTTATTTTTGAACTATATAGTTTACTTATTAAGTTTATTAAAACCTAATTTACATGAAATGTTCTATCCGGTATTAGTTTACGGAGCTGCTATTTCAGTTTTTGGATTGGTCGCTACCTTGAATTATGTAACTAAAAGGACAAGACCTGCACTTTTTTTGATGGTGGGTGCCATATTATTCATTGCTTCTGACAGTATGATCGCTTTAAATAAATTTCACGTAGCCCAGTCATTTTACCCGGTTACTATTATGATCACCTATGTTTTGGCCCAGTATTTAATCTATAAGTATATGGCTGAAGAAGTGAGAAGTTAAAAGTAAAAAGTAAAAAGTAATTTATTTTGTATAAAAGTCTAACAACCAATAGCCAACAACTATTTACTTAAACATATCCAAACCGGGAATATCAGGTAAACCGCCTTTTGCAGCAGCAGCCATTTCGGCCTCATTGATCTCATTTGCTTTTAGGATCGCTTTATTCAATGCAATTATCAAAAAATCTTCTAAAGCTTCTTTATCTTCTAAAAGTTCATCGTCTATAGCAATATTTTTAACCTCACGATTTCCAGTTACAGTCACAATAACAGTACCATTTCCCGACTCACCATCAACCATTACCGTGTTTAATCGTGCTTTCGTTTCTTCAATTTTAGCTTGTGCTTCTTTGAGTTTAGCCATCATTCCTTCCATATCTCCAAACATAATTCTCCAATTTAATTAAAAATAAGTATTTAATTTACAAAGTTACTAAATTCGAAGCGCAAAAAAACCAAACGATCTTAATAAAAATGAATAAGTTTAATATAGTTACATTGGTAATATCTATTACTTTTGCAAATCTTATGAAAAGAACAATAAAGCTAAATATAAATCAGTAAATATGTTGAAAAAGGAAATTGAAACTCCTGTTGCAGAAAAGATTCCAAAAGAATTGAAAATTCATGATGATGTTAGAATTGATAATTATTATTGGTTAAATGAGAAGGAAAACCCAAAGGTCATTGATTATTTAAATGAAGAAAATAAATATTATGATACATTAACCTCCAAGTCAAAAAAGTTTCAGGAAAATTTATTTGAGGAAATGAAAGGCCGTATTAAGGAAGATGATGAGTCGGTACCTTATAAGAAAAATGGATACTATTATATTACACGATATGAAACCGGAAAGCAATATCCAATTTATACACGTAAAAAAGATTCACTAAAAGGAGAAGAAGAAATAATTTTTGATGTTAATACATTAGCTAAAAATCATGACTATTATGCTTTGGTGGGGCTAAACGTGAGTAGAAATAATAATTTAGCTGCTTTTGGGGTTGATACTGTTAGCAGAAGACAATACGATCTTAAATTTAAGAATTTAGAAACGGATAAAATATTTCCGGAAGTGATAAAAAATACAACTGGAGGCACGGCTTGGGCAAATGATAATAAAACCATCTTTTATACAAAAAAGGATCCGGTAACTTTACGAAGTGATAAAATTTACAAACACATATTGGGAACAGATGCATCTGAAGATATTTTGGTATATGAAGAAAAGGATGATGCATTTTGGACATTTGTTTATAAGTCAAAATCCAGAAAATATATTATCATAGGTTCTTATAGCACCTTATCAACAGAATATCAGTATCTTGATGCAGACAAGCCGAATGCCGAGTTTAAGATCATTCAGGAACGAGAAAGAGAATTAGAATACAGCATTGCTCATTATAAAGATGATTTTTACATCCTCACCAATAAAGATGACGCTAAGAATTTTAAATTGATGAAAACCTCGGTGGTTAAAACTGAAAAAGAAAACTGGCTTGATGTAATTCCACATCGGGAGGATACATTATTGGAAGATATTTCAATTTTTAAAGATTTTCTGGTTCTGGAAGAAAGAAATAATGGTTTGAACAGAATTCGAATTAAAAAATGGGACGGAAGTGAAGATTATTATTTACCATTTGAAGAGGAGACTTACTCAGCATCTGTTTATAATAATCCCGAATTCAATACTAAAATTATTCGATACAGTTATAACTCATTGACAACTCCAAATTCTGTGATCGATTTTAACGTAGTTGATAAAACCAAAGAGGTTAAAAAGGAACAGGAAGTTTTAGGAGGGAAATTTGAGAAAAACAATTATAAAAGTGAAAGAGTTTGGTCAGCAACAAGAGATGGTAAAAAAGTTGCAATTTCATTAGTTTATAGAAAAGATACTGAATTAAATGAGCATACACCTTTGCTACTTTATGGTTATGGATCCTATGGGAATATTGTTAGTGATAGATTTAGTACCATACGTTTGAGTTTGTTGGATAGAGGTTTTGTTTATGCGACGGCTCATGTAAGAGGAGGAGAATATTTAGGAAGAGAATGGTATGATAATGGTAAGATGTTTTATAAAAAAAACACTTTCAATGATTTTATTGATGCATCAAAATTTTTAATTGAAAATAATTATACATCTTCGAAACATTTATATGCCGAAGGTGGTTCAGCCGGGGGATTATTAATGGGCGCCATAATAAATATGAATCCTGAATTATTTAATGGAATAATTGCAGCAGTGCCTTTTGTTGATGTACTGACCACCATGCTGGATGAGAACATTCCATTGACCACAGGAGAATTTGATGAATGGGGGAATCCTAAAAATAAAGATGCTTATGATTATATGCTCTCTTATTCTCCATATGATAATGTAATTAAACAAAAATATCCAAATATGTTAGTTACCACCGGTTTACATGATTCACAAGTGCAATATTTTGAGCCGGCAAAATGGGTAGCTAAGATACGTGAATTAAAAACTGATAATAATTTATTACTCTTGTATACGGATATGGAAACCGGTCATGGTGGAGCTTCAGGTCGGTTTGATGCCTTAAAGGAAGTCGCTAGAGATTATTCTTTTTTATTTGATTTAGAGAAAATTGTTAAATAAATATTTTTTTATAATATTGTAACTTTAGTTTCAATGGCTAATAAATTTCAACAATTGTAATGTTTAATTTTAAAAAAGCGTAAATTTGCTCGGATTTTATAAAAGAGTTTTTTATTTATAAAAATAAGAAGTTAGATGAAAGATTTATTTGAAAGAATAATTAAAGATAAAGGGCCTCTTGGTAAATGGGCCAAACAAGCCGAAGGCTACTATGTATTTCCTAAGTTGGAAGGTCCGATTTCGAATCGAATGAAATTTAATGGAAAAGAGGTAATTACATGGAGCATAAATGATTATTTAGGATTAGCTAATCATCCTGATGTAAGGAAAGTGGATGCGGATGCTGCTAAAGAACACGGAATGGCTTATCCAATGGGTGCTAGAATGATGAGTGGTCATACTGATTTTCATGAGCAATTAGAGCGTGAATGTGCCAAATTTGTTAATAAAGATGCTGCCTATTTGGTTAATTTTGGATACCAGGGAATGGTTTCTGCAATTGATGCATTAGTAACTAAAAATGATGTTATTGTTTATGATATGGATTCTCATGCATGTATAATAGACGGAGCGAGATTACATCAGGGTAAACGATTTACTTTCAGGCATAATGATATGGAAAGTTTTGAAGTAAACTTGCAAAGAGCAACTAAAATTGCAGAGGAAACCAATGGAGGTATTCTTGTGATAAGTGAGGGAGTTTTCGGAATGAGAGGTGAACAAGGAAAATTAAAAGAAATTGTTGCTTTAAAGGAAAAATATGATTTCAGACTATTAGTTGATGATGCTCACGGATTTGGTACATTGGGGAAAACCGGAGCAGGAGCAGGAGAAGAACAGGGAGTTCAAGATGGTATTGATGTATATTTTGCGACTTTTGCCAAATCGATGGCTGGAATTGGAGCATTTTTTGCTGGGGATGTTGATGTAATTAAATATTTGCAATACAATATGCGTTCACAAATGTTTGCAAAATCCTTACCAATGGCAATGGTAAAAGGAGCGTTAAAACGTTTGGATATGATAAGAACCATGCCCGAACTTCGAAAAACCTTATGGGCAAATGTAAATGCCTTACAAAATGGTTTGACAGAGAAAGGATTTAATATAGGGAAAACAAATACTTGTGTTACACCTGTGTTTTTAGAAGGTGATATACCGGAAGCTATGGCAATGGTACATGATTTACGTGAAAACCACAGAATATTTTGTTCTATTGTGGTATATCCCGTAATTCCTAAAGGTATGATATTGTTAAGATTAATTCCAACAGCTGCACATAATATAGACGATGTTAAAGAAACAATTTTTGCTTTTTCTTTAATGAGAGAAAAATTGGAAAAAGGAATTTATAAAAGAATTGCATCTTCTATGGTATAAATAGGGATTTTAATAATTATCTCAATAATTTAAAAGTTTGGTTTAAATTTATTGAAATAAGTTTTTTGCAAAGAAATTTAAAAACCAGATTATTCTAAAAGTTGTTACACCAATAAAATGGCAACAATCTAAAATACTGAATACCAAATACACACACATGACTAATAATATTCTTATTGCAGGTCAATTAAAAAAAAACAATTTATCAAAAAAAGAAAATGTAAGTAATCTGGTTCGTATACTTGCAAGGTTTGGTAATATTCCAAAAATCGATGGAATTAATATAATTTCATCAAAAAAAGAACCGGAAATTTATAAAATCATCCCTGGAGATTCCATAATAATTGGTTCAACCTACCTGGAAAATCCGGTACTCGCATTAATATATTTAAGGTATGGGATTGAATGGCAAATATGGTTTAAGGCAAATGATCAGGATAAATCTGCTACATTATTATATGATGTTGCTGCATTAAGAGTAACGGGTATGTTCTTTGATCTGCTTCCTAAACAGGATAAAAATCAGTTAAAGGATGAAAATTATTTATTAACAGATTATATACTAGAAAAGGGTTCAGTTGAAGTGGATATTTTAAATAAAAACACTGAATTTCTAAAGAAACTACAATTATTTCATGGTTATTCTTCTGCAAGAAATGAATTAAAGGATTCCTGGAAGCCAGTTGTTGAATGCCTGGCAAAACCAACAGAACTATTATTGATGTCAGGAGGTGATCTTAGATTGAATATTGATGAAGAGGAACTGTTAAATAAATATGGGTGTAGACCATTTCCAAGACCAGAAGCTTTTACATTTGCTTCTTCTACAGCCACAAGTGTTTCAAATTATGCATTTAATAATACGGAAAAAGCAAGAGGGATTCTGATTGCTAAAAGTTTATCAAATGGTAAAATGAAAGCTGCAGATGATTTTTCAGAATTATTAAAATCTGACCTTAAAAATGTTTTAACTTTAAATAATGATTGTCAGATAATCTTTTCACCATCAGGCACGGATTCAGCACTGCAAATTGCCGGGATAACTCAAATTATCACAAAAAAAGAAATAGCACATATATTAGTTGGGTCTGATGAAACAGGTAGTGGTGTTCCTGCTGCTTTAAGAGGATGTCATTTTGAAAACACCACAGCTCTTGGTTTGCCAATTAAGCAAGGAGAAAGAATTGAAGGGTTTAGAACCGTTGAAGTAGCGGAAATACCATTTAGAGATGATAAGGGAGAATTAAAAACATCTTTACAGTTGGATGAAGAGGTTTTAACAGCTATTAATAAGGCAAATGATCTAGATAAGTATTTGGTGTTGCATGTAATGGATCAATCTAAATTAGGGTATCAGGCACCGAGTACCGAATTGATACAGGAATTGAATAAAATTGAAGATCTGTCTTTGCAAATTATTGTTGATGGCTCTCAGTTAAGATTGGATTCAAAGGATATTAATGATTATATCAATAAGGGATATATAGTAACTATTACCGGAAGTAAATATTTTACCGGACCTCCGTATTCAGGAGCTTTAATTATTCCTAAACAAGTGAGTCGGGCAAAAGAACTGAAAGAAGAGATCTTACCCATGGGTTTATCATTTTATTATAATCATTCTGATTGGCCTGATTCTTGGGCTTGCTCCAATAAATTGTCCAATGGCTTTAATTATGGAGCAACTATGAGATGGAATGCTGCCATTGCAGAAATGAAAAGATATTACAGAACACCTCTATTATATCGAAATTTAGGTATTGAAATGTTCTGTAATTATGTTGAGGAAACCATAAAAGAGGCACCATTTTTAGAACAACTATTTGATGAAGAGTTTCGGATCCATTCGGGAAATGGTGAAGATATTGGATTAAAAAATATCAGAACAATATTTCCATTTTTCATTAAACGAAAGAATAAGGTTTTAGACGAGGAAAATGTCAAGAAGCTTTATTTGTTATTAAACTCTGATATTTCCAATCACTTTCAAAACACTTCACTTGAAACTCTAAGAATAGCCTCTCAGAAATGTCATATTGGTCAGGCTGTTAAGGTTTTGCATAAGTCAAACAAACAAAGTGCAGTATTGCGAATAAGTTTAGGTGCAAGAGTTATATCAGATAGTTGGAAAGACAGGGATGTGAGTATATTTTTTAGCAGTATAGAGGAGCAAATGAATCAGATCACTGTTATAATTAAAAAAATAGAATTAATAGTTAAGCATTCACAATTAATAAAGACTTGATAACTTGATATTTTAAATTTGGAAGAGGTATTGGGTTTTAAACAAGGATTGTTTAAAAAAATAAAGTATTCCTTATTCATTTATTTTTAATCTGGAAGTGGCTAAAGCACTTTCTTCGTCAAAATCGTTACTTAAATATTTGTAATATCCAACTATACCTATCATCGCCGCGTTATCTGTAGTATATTCGAATTTTGGAATATATGTGGTCCACTTTAAAGAGGTTTCAAATGCTTTTAATGTTTTTCTTATTTCAGAATTTGCAGAAACCCCACCAGCGATTGCAACATCTGTGATTCCTGTTTTTTCAGATGCCAGCTTCAATTTATTCATTAAAATATTTACAATGGTGTGCTGAACAGAAGCACAAATATCATTGATATTTTCAAGTATGAAATTCTCATTTTTCTTCTTTTCTTTTCTCAGGAAATACAGAATAGCAGTTTTTAAACCACTAAAACTAAAATCCAGGGGATTGGAAGTTTTAGGCTCCGTAAATTCAAAAGCATTTTTATTGCCATGTTTTGCATATTTATCAATTAAAGGTCCACCGGGATAAGGCAAACCTAAAAGCTTTGCAGTTTTATCAAATGCTTCCCCAACGGCATCATCAATTGTTTCTCCCAATGTTTCAAAATCGTTGTAATGATTAATTTTTAATATTTGAGTATGTCCGCCACTAATCGTTAAGCATAAAAATGGAAATCCTGGTCTTTTTTGATTTTCCTCATTGATAAAATGTGCTAAAACATGAGCTTGCATATGATTGACAGCAATTAATGGTATTTTCAATGCCAATGCCATTGATTTTGCAAAAGATGAACCTACTAAAAGAGAACCCAGTAAGCCAGGTCCCTTGGTAAAAGCTATGGCATGCAGGTCTTTTTTATCAATACCGGCATCTTTTAAAGCCTGTTGAACAACAGGTACAATATTTTGTTGATGCGCTCTTGAAGCTAATTCAGGTACTACGCCACCATAGGCTGCATGAACTGATTGATTTGCAATCTTGTTTGACAAAACTTTGTTATTTTGTAGAACTGCAGCACCAGTATCATCACATGAAGATTCAATGGCCAATATGTTAATTATTTTTTTATGCATTAATTTTTATATGTTCGGCACAAAAATTGTATTTTTAGACCTGCAAATTTATGAATTATTATTATCAAACGAATTAAAAAAATAAGTATAAGGTTTATTATTTTTTCAATACTCTTATTGGTATTGTTAAGTTTTGTTTTGTCGCTTTCATCAATACAAACATCGATTGCTAATAAAGTTACAAATTCTATAAATAAAAAGTATGGAACTGACATCAATATTGAAAAAGTAGATTTATCATCCATAAGAAATATTGAATTAAAAAATATTTTGATAAATGATCACCATGCTGATTCATTGATTTTTGTAAAAAATCTTTCTACTTCTTTTTTAAATTACCAAAAAATATTTCACAATAATTTACATTTGGGTGAAATTGAATTACAAAATGGGTTTTTAAAAATGAAAACCTATAAAAATGAAGACACCAATAATTTAACTTACTTTTTTCGTAGTTTTAAAAAGGACTCAACAGAATCTTCAAGTATTTTTAAACTGTCAAGCTCATCTGTAGTTTTAGAAAATATAGATTATATTTTATTTGATGAGAATAAACAAGAATCACCCATTGTTTATTATATGGATATTAATGGGTTATTTAATAATTTTGAATTGGAAGGTTCAACCATCAATGCTAACATTCGTGGTTTAAGCACAAATGAAAATCACAATATCGAAATTGAGAATTTTAATACAGATTTTTTGTATTCCGAAACGGAAATGCAATTCTATAATACTACTTTACAAACTGCAAATTCTACAATTGATGCAGATATAGTTTTTAAATATGGTATTGATGACATGCCTGATTTTAATGATAAAGTATTAATAGATGCTAATTTTAAAAATGCGGATATTGCATTGGTTGACCTCAATATTTTATATGGTGAATTTGGTAAAAATGATAAGTTTCATTTTTCAACCCATGCTAAAGGCACATTGAATAACTTCATTTTACAAGATATAGATTTGGTATCTGAAAGGAATTCTTCATTAAAAGGTACCATAGAAATGAAAGAAGTATTCGATAAAAATAATTTTTATTTAAATGCTGATTTTAAAAATATTACTTCAAGTTATGATCATTTAAAAAATTTATTACCTAATATTTTAGGTA
>Ga0209013_10005113_pt1 | contig 11359 bp, 8 predicted proteins | sample Cruoilmetagenom2_FD_187291 | JGI IMG/M metagenome (GOLD analysis project Ga0209013, IMG submission 187291) | Oil polluted marine microbial communities from Coal Oil Point, Santa Barbara, California, USA - Sample 2 (SPAdes) (version 2) | ecosystem: Environmental > Aquatic > Marine > Oil seeps ...
TGTGGTGCCCCCCATATTAACCATAACAGCTCCTGAAGCCTGACGAGCAATTTCGCCTGTTTCAAGAGTGACTGTGTCCTGACCATATTGAAAAGTTCTTTTAATTGGTGTCACGCTGCATTTACTCCGTTACATTCAAGTGATTTGAAGTTTGGTGAAATTGATAGTTTTACTTTCTTAAACCAAGTTTGGCAATAAGTCCAAGATAACGCTCAGCGTCTTTACTTTTCAGGTAATCAAGCATTTTACGACGCTTGCTGACCATTCTTAATAAACCCTGACGTGAATGGAAATCATGTTTGTGAACTTTGAAGTGTTCAGTCAGATCAGTGATTTTTGCCGTTAACAAGGCAACCTGAACTTCTGGTGAACCGGTATCATTGGTACCGCGGCTGTATTCTTTGACTATTTCGCTTTTCTGTTGTACAGAAATCATAATTACTCCTAAAAAATTAAAGTACCAGTAAAAACAGATAATTAAGTTTTTTTAATTGTCCATTCAACCAGTGTTACTCAACTAAAGGATGAATCCAAAAGTGATGCTGATGCACAAAATTCGGTATTCAAACAAGGCGTGTATTTTACCTGCTCATTTCACTTTAAACAAGAATTTTATAAAAACAAAAGACGTTTTGGTTTTAATTCACCATTTTCATTTAAAACAGCGAGTCCTATTAATAAATTATTGAAATATAAACGATAGTTTTCGTGTCTGGAATCAGTCGGCAAGCGATAGGAAATCGCATGACCATGTTGAATTTTATCCAATTCATGTTCATTAAGATTCACTATGGGAAAACTTTCAATGGCCGTATCGGTCGGCAGTAACAACTGATCCATAGCCGATTTATCAGCTTCATCCAGATCGGTATAAAGACCGAACTTTTCATTTAATTCATCAAGAGTAATGGCCTGAGATAATAAAAACGGGCCGGATTCCAGACGGCGCAATTCACTGATGTAAGCACCACAGCCAATTTTACGACCTATATCTTCACATAGGGAGCGAATATAAGTACCTTTAGAGCAATGAACTTCTATTTCAATAAAAGCCTGTTCGGAAGCAAAGGAATAATCCAGAAGTTTAATCTCAAAAATGGTAATACTGCGAGTTTTTCGTTCCACTTCAATGCCCTTTCTGGCATATTCGTACAGCGGACGACCATTATGTTTTAGTGCAGAATACATGGGCGGCATCTGCTCCTGAGTGCCCTGGAAGGAAAACACAAGCTGCAGCAGTTGTTCTTCATTGAGTTCAGGAATTGCTTGTGTGGCGATAACGTCGCCTTCAGAGTCCCCGGTTGTTGTCGCCGAACCGAGGACACATTTTGCTCGATAGCGTTTATCCGCATCGAGAAGAAAATGAGAAACTTTAGTGGCTTCTCCCAGACAAACAGGTAAAACACCTGTGGCCAGAGGATCGAGACTGCCGGTATGCCCCGCTTTTTGCGCCTGATATAACCATTTGACTTTCTGCAGAGCGGCATTTGAAGTGATTCCGGCTGGTTTGTCCAGTACCAGAATACCATTGACGGGACGGCCTTTTTTTCTCCGTGCCATGTAATTATCCGTTATATAGTTAAAAGCTCCCTCACCCTAAGCCTCTCCCAGAGGGAAAGGGGGATAAATGGATGGGCACTAATTAGTCAGAGGAATTATTTTTATCATCTTCTTCATCAGAAACATGACGCTTATTATCATCATTAATTGCGCTGTCAATGAGTTGAGTTAACTGAGCACCATGAATAACAGATTCATCGTAGCGAAATTCAAGACGTGGAACAATACGCAGTTTTATTCTCTGTCCCAGCTCATAACGCAAAAAGCCTGAAGCCTTTTGCAGACCTTCTTTAACATCACTCGTATCGTGATCACTATTAATAACTGTATAAAAAACTTTAGCCAGTCCGAGATCACGAGTAACATCAACCGCAGTTATAGAAACCAGAGCAAGACGGGGATCTTTAACTTCCCTGGTCAGCATCGTGGCCAGTTCCCGTTGTATTAATTCACCAACACGGCGGGAACGGCTAAAATCAGCAGCCATTACTATAAGGTCCTTTTAACCTGAATACGCTCATAAACTTCTATCTGGTCTCCGGCTTTAACATCATTGTAGTTTTTAACACCAATACCACATTCCATTCCGGATTTAACGTCATTAACATCATCTTTGAAGCGTCTTAAGGATTCCAGTTCACCTTCATAAATAACAACATTTTCACGCAATACACGAATTGGATTGTTGCGTTTCACTGTACCGTCGATGACCATACAACCGGCGATAGAACCCAGTTTGGGTGAACGGAATACATCGCGAACCTCGGCCAGACCAATAATTTGCTCCTTGAATTCCGGAGCCAGCATACCGGTCATGGCGGATTTAACTTCATCAATGATGTCATAGATGACACTATAATAATGCAGGTCAATATCTTCAGCTTCAATAATTTTCCTGGCAGAAGCATCCGCACGAACATTAAAGCCGATAATAACGGCATTGGAGGCCATGGCAAGCTGAGCATCAGACTCATTAATACCACCGACACCATCTGCTACGATATTAACCTTGACTTCATCGGTTGAAAGCTTGCTTAATGACTCAGAAATGGCTTCAACTGAACCTTGTACATCTGCCTTGAGAACAATATTGAGTGCCTGAACATCACCCGTTTCCATTTTGGTGAACATATTTTCAAGTTTAGCCGCCTGTTGTCTTGCCAGTTTGACATCACGGTATTTACCCTGACGAAACATAGCCACTTCTCTGGCTTTTCTTTCATCTTTAACAACCAGAACTTCGGCTCCGGCAGTAGGTGTTCCGGATAAGCCAAGAACTTCTACCGGAATAGAAGGACCTGCGGATTTAATCTGCTTGCCGTCCTCATCCAGCAGTGCACGGATACGACCATAGTCCTGACCAGCGATAATCATATCACCTTTATTCATTGAGCCGTTCTGAACCAGGATGGTAGCCACTGAACCACGGCCTTTATCAAGGCGGGATTCAATAACAATACCCTTAGCCGGACCATCGGGAACCGCTTCAAGTTCCATCATTTCTGCGGTCACAGAAATAGCATCCAGTAAGTCTTCAATGCCCTGCCCCGTTTTTGCAGAAACAGGCATAAACATAACATCGCCGCCCCAGTCTTCCGGTATGACATCCAGGGCTGATAATTCATTCTTGACCCGCTCCGGATCGGCGGCTTCTTTATCAATTTTGTTAACCGCAATGATAATCGGCACATTCGCCGCTTTGGCATGCTGCACCGCTTCTTTTGTTTGCGGCATAACACCATCATCAGCGGCAACAACCACAATAACAATATCAGTCGCATTAGCCCCACGAGCACGCATTGAAGTAAAGGCAGCGTGTCCCGGAGTGTCCAGGAAGGTAATCATACCCTTATCAGTATCAACATGATAAGCGCCAATATGCTGGGTAATACCACCCGCTTCGCCATCAGCAACCTTTGATTCACGAATATGATCCAATAAGGAGGTTTTACCATGGTCAACGTGCCCCATAATGGTCACAACCGGTGCACGAGTAATTGCTTCGCCTTCACCATGGTCTTCCATAAGTGCTTCTTCAATCTGCTCATCTTTCATTATGACAGGGGCATGACCCATTTCTTCAACCACGATGGAAGCAGTTTCCTGATCCAGCATCTGATTAATAGTCACCATACTGCCCAGATTCATCATTATTTTAATGATTTCACCGGCTTTAACCGACATTTTTTGAGCCAGATCACCTACTTTAATTGTTTCAGGAATACTCACCTCAATCACTTTTTTCTCAGTAGGCATTTCAAACACATGACGCGTTTCTATTTGAGGAGCTGCTTTTTTCTTTTTAAAGCGCCCTTTTTCATCTCCTGGTCGACCTTTGCGATGTTTTCCAGCGTGTTTTTGTCCTGGTTTGCCCGTTAATTTAGGTTTATCAGGATGTCTCTGTTTGGCTTTTGCAATTTTATCGGTCTTCTCTTTTGGTGCTTCTTTAAGAATTGGTTTGGTTTGTTTTCTTGCCTGTTGTTGAATCTGTTGCTGACCAACCTGAACGCTTTCAGTAGTTTTTACATCATCCTGTGCTTTAACTTCTTCATGCTTTGCTTGTTCAAGTAATTTCTGAGCTTCACTTTCAGCTTCTAATTTTTGAGCTTCCAGTTTGACTTTTTCCGCCTCTTCTGCTTTTTTTGCTTCCTGAGCAACACGTCTGGCTTCAAGTAACTCGGCATCTGCTGAGCTAACTTTTGTATCAAGCGCACTTTTCTTGACATAGGTGCGTTTTTTTCTAACTTCGACTTTGACTTTATTGCCGCCCCTGGTGGCGCTGGATGCTGCAGTCAATTCACTGGTTGTTTTACGTTTCAGCGTAATCTTGTTTGGTGACGGCTTACTATCCGAACCATGCTTATCACGTAAATAAGCAAGTAATTTCTGTTTTTCATCATCAGTAATTGATGATTCAGGACCCTCGACTTTGATTCCTGCGCCATGCATCTGTTCAATGAGACGATCAACGGGAGTGCCAACGGTATTGGCAAATTCTTCAACCTTTGTTTCTGACATAATTCTATTCTCCTCGCCCTGTTCCTACTGCTTATCGTCTGCTTGTTCGTGTGCTTGTTCGTCTGCTTCAGCAAACCAAGGTGCTCTGGCCGTCATAATGAGTTCTGCAGCACGTTTATCATCCATCCCATCTATATCCATCAATTCATCGACAGATTGTTCGGCAAGATCTTCCATTGAGATAATATTTCGTGAAGCCAGTTTGTGTGCCAGTTGTTCATCCATGCCGTCCATTTCCAGTAAATCAGTTGCTGGTTCAGAATCACTCAACTGTTCTTCATCGGAGATAGCTTTGGTTAAGAGTACATCCTTGGCACGTTCGCGCAATGCCAGAACAATTTCTTCGTCTAACTCATCAATATCCAACATTTCCTGAATCGGTACATAGGCAACTTCTTCCAGAGAGGTAAACCCTTCATTAAGAAGAATAATGGCAAGATCTTCATCAACGCCCAAATCTTCCATCAACTTATCAAGGATTTTCTGCGCTTCCTCTTCATTTTTGTTTTCAGCATCTTCCACGGTCATGACATTTAATTCCCAACCAGTCAGCTGTGAGGCCAGTTTGATATTTTGCCCGTTTCGACCAATTGCCATAGAAAGTTGTGATTCGTCAACAGCGATATCCATAGAATTGCTTTCTTCATCAACAACAATGGATGAAACTTCTGCCGGTGACATTGCATTGATAACAAACTGTGCCGGATTCTCATCCCAGAGAATAATATCAACACGTTCTCCGGCAAGTTCATTAGAAACAACCTGAACTCTTGAACCACGCATACCAACGCAGGCACCGACCGGGTCAATTCGCTCGTCGTGAGCTTCAACGGCAATTTTTGCGCGCAAGCCGGGATCACGTGCAGCGCTATGGACTTCTATTAATCCTTCACCGATTTCAGGCACTTCAATTTTAAATAATTCAACCAGAAATTCAGGAGAAACACGCGTCAGGTTAAGCTGAGGACCTCGAGTCTGACTCTTAACCTCGTAAAGAAAGCCGCGTACCCGATCACCGTTTCTTACCGGCTCTCTGGGGATCATATCTTCTCTTCTAATCATAGCGTCAATATTTTTACCAATATCAACAATCACATTGCCACGTTCAATTCGTTTTACAATCCCTGAAAGCATTTCACCCAGACGTTCCTGATATTCATCAACAACTAACTTCCGTTCTGCTTCCCGAACTTTTTGCACGATGACCTGTTTTGCAGCTTGCGCGGCGATACGGCCAAACTCAACCGATTCAATCGGTTCTTCAATAAACTCACCTGGTTTTATATCCGGATTGTCATCAATAACACGGGAGAGCAGAACTTGTTTTTCAAAATGTTCAAAAGGCTCTATTTCATCATCCAGAACCTGCCAGCAGCGGAAGCTTTCATAGTCACCGCTTTCCCGATCAATTGCTACTCTGACTTCAATGTCTTTACTGTGTTTCTTCTTGGTTGCAGAAGCTAATGCTGACTCAAGTGCCTGAAAAATGATTTCTTTTTCAAGTCCACGTTCATGTGAAACGGCATCAACGACCAGGAGAATTTCTTTGCTCATATTATTACCTTAACAATTTCAGCTAGGCTGCTTGTTTATGTTTACTTAAAATTTTGCAATTAAATTTGCTTTGTCAATCTCAGCAAATGGTATTGACAAAGTGTCATTATCAATGACAAATATTATATTTTCATCCTCAATGGAATGAATGGTGCCGGTAAATTTACGCTGGCCGTTTTCAAGCTGCGGGCGCAAGGTTCTGAACTTTACATCATGTCCAATAAACTGCTCATAATGTGATAGTTTAAACAATGGCCTGTTAAGCCCCGGCGAAGAAACTTCCAGTGAATATTCATTGGAAATCGGATCTTCAACATCTAATACAGCGCTTAATTGACGGCTGACCTTGGCGCAATCATCAACACTGAGACCATTGTCAGAATCAATAAAGATCCTTAATATCGAATGATTTCCCTGAGCGATGTATTCTAGACCCACAAATTCATAATCCATAGAGCTGACAACAGGCTCAAGCAGGGTTTCAAGTTGTTGGGTTTTTACGGCCATTAATTACTTCTCAAACTGATTTCAAAAATAATCTTGCACAAACAAAAAATGGGCCATAGGCCCACTTCCAAAAATCTTTATAAACTCTCTGAAAAATTGCTTTTTGTCCGGAAAAGACGGCTTTTTTGTTCAGTAAATTTATGCGCTAGATTATAGGGTTATATGAGGCTCATAGCAAGTTCTTTTTTGGTGTATTTTAACCACCTCCTTTTTGTAATTACCCTCCAATATGGCTTCATTTGATGCTATATTGTTTGAAATTATAATTATAGTACCTCCACTGGTAAATTCTGGAAATATATGGACAACCAAAAAGTATATAAGGTTCTGTTTAAAGGTGTCATCCTGGAAGGCTTTGATAAAATACAAGTCATTGAAAATGTTCACAATATTACCAGAATACCTAAAGATATAATTACCCGTAAGTTTTTCTCAGGAAAAACGGTGGTCATACGTCATGCTGACAGCCTTGAATATGCTCAGGATCTGCAGGAAAAATTCGCCGCTGCAGGTATAGAGACCTATATTGAAACTGATATTAAAGACCAGCCATCCTTAGACGTTTCTACTGACGATTTAAATACCAGTCAGAGCAAAGCAAATAAGAGTATTAAGTTGGCTGCAGGCATTGTAGTCCTGCTTCTGGCAGTCTCCGCTGCTTATTTTTTTCTCAATGAACCTGCTGTTGTGGAAGTTGTTGAAAAGACAACGATAAAAGAAGCGGTAAAAAAACCTGTTATTAAACCCGTCATCAAACCCCTTATCAAACAAGAGAGCTTTCTAAACACTGGGCAAATTGAGGTTTTGATAAAAATCACCGATATAAGTGAACTTAAATACATTTCTCAATTGCTGCCTCTGCTTAATATAGACTCCTTCTATTTTGAACTGATAAAACAGCAGGCAGCAGACAAAACGATCAGTGTTTCTAATGAAAAACCGCTTTATTTGTATCAATCAAAACAACATAAGGGAATTGTCTTTAATTCAGCAAATGATTTTGAAAATTTAAAGAAACGGATTCAGGAACAACAATCTCTCACCAAGCCGTTAACCTCAGACTTGCTCTGTTCTGATAATAATCAGCTTAATTTGTATCAGACAAAAAATTCATTTGTCCTGTCCTCATTAAATGATCCGTCAAAGCTAAAAGGCATTGATAATTTTTTTGCTGATAAGGAGCTATTTCACCCGGGTCAGTCAAAGAAACCAGCAGCTTTTAATTTATATTATGCTCATTCTATAAGCGAACCACTGACACTTTCAGCACAAGGCGATTCACTCTGGCTAAGCCTGGGGAATACGTTTACTAATAAATACCAGGAATTCCTTAGCGCCACTGGTATTGAGAACAATCAAACCGTCAAATTATCATCTTTAAAAACCGCTGGTTTTTCTGAACTGCTCCTGCAGATAATCAGCCTGCTTAATTATGACAACTCCGGGATTAAAGATTCGATCACTGCCAGTGACTTTGAACCAGAGCAGATTACCTTATTAAACCCGGATTTTTCTGCCAAAGATATTAAGCCCTATCAAACAAACCTGGATATTGAATTACAACCACAATGGCAAGATGGTCCATTCGCTATCACTACCAATAATTATCAGTTTGATCAGCAGCTAATTATCGAATTACTGGCAAAAGGACAGAATATAAAAAACCTGCTGGAATACGCGCATTCTGCAAAATTAAGCACCTCTGCAATTTATAATAACAATAAAGAAAATATATTTTTTAAGGATTGCTCAAACAAGTTTTACTCAGACAGTTATTTCAAAGATATTGATGGTGTCCAGGAAGCTTATGTTAATGATGATTTTATTAACTATTATGCCGTTACAGCTAAAGAGCAAGTCAGGATAAAACCAGGCTATGAGCTGAGTGATATTGTTCAAATCAAAGGAGATATAAGTCTTAGATTGCCCGAAACCATTTCTCAACAAGCATTACTGGAACCTTTTACAAAAAGCTTCTCTCAATTTGAGGGGATTTCTTTACTGATCGATCAACACGAAGATAAAAAAACCATAAGCTATCAATTAATCGATCCAAACAAATATTTCATAAGTCTCAGAGCTTTCAACACATCAGGTGACATACTTGAAACAACTGCATTTAAGCAAAAAAATGTTTTAAAAAATCAGCTCATTCACTATCAACAATCATTTTCTGAACCTGTTGCAAAAATTAAAGTGTTTTATAGTAAAAAAATAAAATCTTTAGTTTATCCCTTTACTTTAAAACCAGAAATACTCGCTTCTTCCAGTCCTTTATTAACAGAAGATACCCCGCCTGCTATTTTTGATAATAAGGAACTTGATATCAAACCCGTCAGTAAAAAAGCCCTGGCTGATAATCCGCAATGGCTGGGAGAAAAGGCGGCTGAAAAGAACATCACTCCCTTTCATGTCAGCTTGTTCTTGCATAATAGAGAATTAAGCAATGGAGAGTTAAGCAATGGAGAGTTAAATAAAAAAGAGGCGCAAAACACAAGCATAGATGCTGTTCTTAATATTAAGACCAGTGTGACGCCATTAATCAGTCAAAATTTAAGTGCCGTTAAAGTCACTTTATCTGATGATAAGGAAACCTTTATTGACAATTTTATTGCCTTTTCAGAAAAAACGCTCATTAGTGAGGAACTCTCCAGTGATAATATCGAAAGCTACCTCAATAATAATTCAGCATTTCAACTGCAGCAAAGCAATAATAAAGAAATCAAAGGTTCAATAAGCCTCAGTTTGCCGACTTCTTTTAAAACACATTCAAGTGAGTATCAATATCCTGGTCAAATCATTAAGCTGGATAATATTTTAGTTAAACAAATTAAATTGACCCGACAACAGGTCCAGTTTGAAATAGCAGGAAAAATTGATGGGCTAATGCAATTAAAACTCTATAATGCAAACAACGAACTGATTTCAGAACCTCTGGAGTTTAAGCATATAGAAGAGAATAAGGCCCTGTTGACCTTATTGTATAATGATAAAATTCACAGCATTAAGTTAGTATTGGCGCAAACGACGGTAGAGAAAACGTATCCGTTTTCTCTATTAATGTAGGCTGGGCTGAGCGAAACGAATCCCAAGCTGCATTTTCACTTCTTCTTCCACTGCCCGGCAGATGTCTGATACATCCAGCCTGAAGAGATTTTATTTATCCAGGTCTTACTAAAGGTTTTTTGTATATCCGCCTGCCATTCCGGATGGCCATTGGCATTGGCGATTTCTTTATAAAGAGCCATACGATCCTTGTTTTCTGCTTTGACCAGCTTATTGACTGTAGACTTTTGTTTGACCGACAAGCTTGCTCCGCTTACCTGTGCGATAAATCCATTATTGGTGAAGCCGACAGCACCGGATTGATAGAAGGGTTTCAATTTGGACTGACGTCTGGCCATATTATTACGGATTGAACGAATTTGAGCAGAGTCAATTGAAATATTGGCTTGATTTCCCCCGGCCTGTGCGACAGGAATAAAAAAATCCACCAGTGTGATCATAAAATTGTCTGCTGGTGGTTTGTTATACTCATAAAAGGTCTGCGGCTGGCCGGAGTTATTCTCAGGTGCAGGTTTTATTTGCGGTTCACCTGAATTAAGTACTTCATCAACGATTTTTTCAGCCGCCTGTTCAGCTGCAGCAGCTGGAAAATAGATATTAATCGTTACACAGGAAATAACGCTTAAACTAATAAGGAAACCTAGAAGCAACTGGCGAAGTCGGTATTGTTGCAGAGGGTGTGTATTTGTATTCATTGTTTCACCGTTAATTTTATGTTTATATTCCCTCTCCCTCCGGGAAAGGGTCAGGGAGAAGGGAGCTATTGGGCATTACTACAATAAGTGCAAGCTTACCATAACCATTATTAATCAAACCTGAACGTACTAGTCAGTTTACTCAATTACCGCTTCATTTGCCGATTGAATGGCCTGCAGTCGACTGGTAAGAACCTGCCAGTTGACACGATTTTGAAAGCCCATAACATCAATTCTCGGGACTCCGCCGCCTTTGACAATATAGTAACTATTCCCTTTTACTTCTACTCCTGACATTTCACAGACATTGTTTTTAAGTTTACAGCTTAAACCAATTTTGTCATAACCAAAAGTCTCAAAGAATTTAAGAAAACTTCTGGAAAGCAAACCTGAAGCACCACCCAAACTGGATAAATTATCAATTGCCCGTTGGCTGATTCGGTGCCTGCTGTTATCATTTTCTGGTGTACGAATATAGGCATCAAATGCCACTGGCTGCCATGATTGTAGCACCAGATCGGTAAATTTACCTTCAACCCGCCCCAGGATTTCGCCAAAATTATAGGTTTTTGTCAGGGATTGCAGGTTCAGATTATTCAAATCGATATTGGCAAATAAACGGGCACTATCCAAAAGAGGTTGTTCGATACTCAAATCCTTGATGATGATGTTTCCATCAAAAACCTGCAGCATCATTGCTCCCCCTACTTCCAGATAATGTTCATTATAAGTCGTCTCCGGTATAACGGCTGATAATTTACCATCCAGCAATGGCCAGCCGAAATGTTCTGATACCTGTTCCAGAGAAACCGGCTTTATCATGCCGTCAATACTCAGAGTCATACTCTGAGCAATATTTTTGATATTTAAATTATTAATTTGCAGAGCACCATCAAAAAGCGGTATTTCCGTTTCTTTGCGCAGTTTAAGATTACCGTTATGGCTGGTAAATTTAAGTT
>Ga0209013_10005114_pt1 | contig 11359 bp, 7 predicted proteins | sample Cruoilmetagenom2_FD_187291 | JGI IMG/M metagenome (GOLD analysis project Ga0209013, IMG submission 187291) | Oil polluted marine microbial communities from Coal Oil Point, Santa Barbara, California, USA - Sample 2 (SPAdes) (version 2) | ecosystem: Environmental > Aquatic > Marine > Oil seeps ...
TCTTTTTCATCTAAAACCTCAGCAAAATCTCTCACACGCTTCAACAGCCTCAATGCGATCCTTGGTGTACCACGGCTACGACCTGCTACTTCAGAGGCAGCATCATGTTGTGTGATCTTCTCTAGTTTATGTGATGCTTGTGTAACGATCTTTGCAAGCTCGTCAGGCGTATAAAACTGCATTCTAAAATGCATTCCAAAACGCTCTCGCAAAGGATTTGAAAGCATACCTGCTCTTGTTGTTGCCCCTATGAGTGTAAAGCGTGGCAAGTCTATCTTAACTGTTTGTGCGGCAGGCCCAGAACCTATGATGATATCTAAACGAAAGTCTTCCATCGCGGGGTAAAGTATCTCTTCTATGGCAGGACTCATACGGTGTATCTCATCAATGAATAGAATGTCACCTTCTTCAACATTGGTTAAAAGTGCTGCAAGATCTCCTGCTTTTTCTATCATCGGTGCTGCTGTGGTTTTGATGTTTGCACCCATCTCTGTAGAGATGATGTTTGCAATAGTTGTCTTACCTAGACCAGGAGGTCCAAAAAAGAGTATGTGATCCAAGGCTTCTTCTCTTTTTTTACTCGCTTCTATAAATACTTTGAGATTCTTTTTTATCTTCTCTTGTCCAATGTATTCATCCCATGAAGAGGGGCGCAATGTAACTTCATACGAACTCTCTTCATCAAAACGTTCTATCTCAACCATACGCTCCATTAGTAAGTATGATCCTCACCTGGAAATTCTTTTGCTTTTACTTCGTTTCTATAAGCTTCTAAGCCGGCACGTACTTGTGCGGCTCCATCAAAGTATTCTTTGACAAATTTGGGCTTAAAAGATTCAAAGAACCCAAACATATCAGACCAGACAAGCACCTGCCCGTCTGTAGTATTTCCTGCGCCTATTCCTATGGTTGGGATAGAGATGGAATCTGTGATCGCTTTGGCTGCCTCAGGCTTTACCCCTTCAACGACTACAGCAAATGCACCTGCTGCTTCTAAAGCTTTTGCATCCTCGACCAATGTTGCGATATCCTCTGCATCTTTACCGCGCACTTTATAGCCACCTTCACTTCGTAAGAATTGTGGCATTAATCCTATGTGTCCAAGTACTGCGATGGAATTTTTAGTCAACGCTTCTACGATGTGTGCTCTCTCTTTACCACCTTCTATTTTCACTGCCTGCGCGGCAGTTTCCTGGTAGGCTCTTGTTGCATTTAGCAGCGCTACCTCTTGGGTAGTGTAGGTTCCAAAGGGCATATCAAGGACTATCATAGGCAGTTTTGCACCATTACATACTGCTTGTGTGTGATAGATCATCTGATCCATAGTGGCACTTAAGGTATCTTCTTTTCCAAGAAAACTCATATTGAGGCTGTCACCTACCAGTATCATCTCGACTTCACCGTCAAAAAGCTGTGCAAAAAGTGCATCATATGCTGTAACCATGGTGATAGGTTCTACACCTTTCATCTTGGCTATCGTTGATAAAGTTACTTTCTTTTCTATTTTAGGGGTATGAATACTCATTTTATTCCGTTATTGGAGGTCTTAACATGAAGCCTCGGTCTATATTTTTACTCATTTTATCATATAATGTTGAAAATATATTATAGTAAGAAGAAATATTGAAAAATTTAGTCGCATATATCACCACAGGTTTCCCCTCTTTAGATTTTACCGTAGATGCCGCCCTAGCCTTAGCTGAAGCTGGTGTAGATACTTTAGAACTTGGCATGCCATTCTCTGATCCCGTAGCAGATGGTCCTGTCATCGAAAAAGCAAACCTTAAAGCCCTGCAAAACGGTTTCAAACTGGAACATCTTTTTGATGCTTCTGCTAAAATAGCACCTCACATAGACACACTTTGGATGGGTTATTTTAACCCTTTTTATCATAGAGGTATGGATAACTTCATCGCTGAGGCAAATAAAGTTGGTGTCAATGGGTTCATCATCCCTGATCTTCCTTTGGAAGAGGCAAGACCTTATAAGCCAGCAGTGGAAGCAGCAGGTCTCAGCCTTATAGACTTCATCGCTCCCACAGATACCCAGGCACGTATCAAAGAGATCGTTACAGATGCAAAAAAATTCATCTACCTGGTAGCTTATGCCGGCATCACTGGTGCAGGTAAAAGTGAAGATCTTCAACCGATCATTACAGATATCAAGAAATATACACAAACACCTGTCTATGTAGGTTTTGGTGTGGATGAAAACACGGCTAAAGAGAAAGCCCAAGGTGTAGATGGCGTAATCGTTGGTTCTGCTTTTGTGAAAGTATTACTTGATGAAACACTCACAGATACACAAAAAATAACAAAAATATCTGCTATTGCAAGAGAAATAAAAGAGAAAATAAATAATTAAAGGAGTGTTATTATGGATGAAGGTATTAAACTAGGTATTATATTTCTTATTGCTTCCATTATTGCCATTGGCATTGGATATTATTATTTCACCCAAAAATTACCAAAAGAGTAATTCGTATTCCATAAAAAAGTGTATTAAATAATTTAAGAGTATAATGCTCTTAATTACACTATGGGATTATAAATGGAACACTTTATTTGGAATGTTGATCCGATACTTTTAGAACTTGGACCCTTACAACTACGTTGGTATGGGCTTCTTTTTGTAGGTTCATTCTTTCTTGGAGCGATCATACTCACCTCGATCTACAAACATGAAGGCAAAGACCCCGTAGTAGTAGACAATATGATCCTCTACCTTATGTTAGGTGCAGTTATCGGTGCCAGACTTATGCACTGTTTGGCTTATGAGCCGGAGTTTTACCTCAGTAATCCACTTGAGATCTTAAAAGTATGGAAAGGTGGTCTTGCAAGTCATGGAGGACTTCTTGGTGCTATGATAGCACTCTATATCTTTTCAAAACGTTATAGTGAATCCTATATGTGGTTACTCTCAAGAGTAGCCATTCCAGGTGCACTTACTGCAGCATTTGTACGTTTTGGAAACCTCTTTAACTCTGAAATACTTGGACTTCCCAGTGATAGACCATGGGCCATCATCTTTGAACGTGTTGATATGATACCACGACACCCGGTACAACTCTATGAAGCATTTGCCTATCTTACACTTCTAGTAATACTTGTAAGCATCTACCGTAAAGTCACCTTCTCTTTTGCTACAAAAATACTTCCAGGTATCTTTTTGACCTATATGTTTACGCTTCGTTTTTTACTTGAATACACGAAAACAAGACAAGCGCACTACACTACAGAGCTTGACTTTACCACAGGACAAATGTTGAGTATGCCATTTATTGTCATAGGACTGCTATGGATACTCTGGGCATTTATGAGTAAGAAAAAAGAGACATCATGACAAAAATGATGTTGGAGAGATTTAGTCTAGGCATCGATATAGGTTCAACCACTGTCAAATATGTACTTTGTGATGAACACTTTAATATCTTAGCTAAAGCCTATACTCCACACGATACTAAGCAGGCACCTACCCTCTTAAAACTTTTAGAAACACTTTCACACACCCATCCGGACTACTATAACAAGATAGACAAAGTCTACATCACAGGCTCTGGAGCTTCACGCATCGCACCTACGATCAATGCACGGTTTGTACAGGAAGTAAATGCGGTGGTACTTGCTGTTGAACACCATCATCCTGATGTAAGAGCGGTAGTGGAACTGGGTGGTCAGGATGCTAAGATCATCCACTTTAAACAGAGTGAAGATGGTAAAAAATCCGTTCTTACTTCTATGAATGATAAATGTGCTTCAGGTACGGGTGCAACCATAGAAAAATGTACTATGAAAGTAGGTATGGAGAGTGAAGATATACAAAAACTCTCTTTCCAGACTGACAAACTTCACCATGTGGCAGCCAAGTGTGGTGTCTTTGCTGAGACGGATATCGTGAACCTTGTCAAAACTTCAGTACCAAGTGATGAGATCATGAACTCTTTGGCAGATGCTATTGTTATGCAAAACCTTACAGTACTTACACGGGGTAATACCCTCATGCCAAAAGTACTGCTTCTTGGTGGTCCCAACACCTACTTGCCATTCTTGCAAGAGTGTTGGCGTATGCGTATCACTGAACTTTGGGATGAACGGGAGATAGAGTACGATAAAGCCAATATAGATGAACTCATCAATGTGCCTGACAATGCTCAGTACTATGCTGCTTTAGGTGCTGTTATCTTTGGTGAAGGTGAAGCAAACCACGATAAATCCTTTACGGGACTCATACAACTTAAAACTCTTGTAGATACAGGGGGTACAACACAAAATGAAAATAATGACAGTCCGCTCATCCAAAGTCAAGAAGAGTTGGAAGCTTTTAAAAATGACTATGCAATCAAGCCTTTTACTCCTCCTTTACTTACAAAAAAAACAACCTGTTTTCTAGGGATAGATGGAGGCTCAACCTCTTCCAAAGCAGTACTATGTGATGAACATGGTGAGATGCTCTTAAAAGTCTATCAACTCTCCAAAGGTAACCCCATAGAAGACACCTTGGAACTACTTCAAGAGATACAGTCAAACGATCCTCATGGTTACTATGATATCAAGGGTCTTGGTGTTACAGGATATGCAGCAGATGTACTTGGCGGTGCACTCAATGCAGATGCAAACATCATCGAGACCATTGCGCACATGAAGTCAGCACAAAAAGCATTTGGCCAGAGTATCAATGTCATTTGTGACATTGGAGGACAGGACATAAAAGTGTTGTTTATGGAAAATGGTATGATGAAGAATTTTCGTCTTTCAAACCAATGCTCTGCAGGTAACGGTACCTTACTACAATCTATGGCAAAACAGTTTGGTGTACCTGTCGAAGGATTTGCAGACATCGCCTTTTCAGCCACGCAGGCACCTATGTTTAACTATGGGTGTGCTGTGTTCCTAGACACAGACAGAGTGAACTTTCAAAAAGAGGGATATACAAAAGAAGAGCTTTTTGCTGGTATCTCCAAGGTCTTACCTAAAAATGTATGGCAGTACGTTGTACAGGCTCCAAACCTCGCAGCCTTTGGAGACCACTTCGTACTTCAAGGTGGTACACAGTACAACCAGGCAGCACTCAAAGCACAGGTAGACTACATCAAAGAAAAAGTACCTCATGCAAGAGTTGATGTACATCCTCACCCTGGTGAAGCAGGTGCTTATGGTGCAGCCATAGAAGCCAAAGATGTAGTGGCACAAAGAGGAAAAGCGACTTTTGTAGGATTAGAAGAAGCATTGCAAATGACCTATACTTCCAAAACGGATGAAAGCACACGTTGTAACTTCTGTAGCATCAACTGTTCCCGTACCTTTATAGACACACATACACCAAGTTCCAAAACGGTACGTTACATCGCAGGGTTCTCTTGTGAAGAGGGTACTGTCGAGTCACATGAAGCACTTAAAATACTCAAAGACTCTAGAAAATCTTTACAGCAAAATACACCAAACTTAGTCAAAAAAGAGTCTGTAGACCTTTTTAAATCAACCTACACCTTAGATGCAAGTCCAACAAATCATACCACCCTATCTGAACAACAGATAAAAGTGACACTTGGAGGATGGGGACCGACACTTAGAAAACAGATAAACAGAAACTTTCAAGTCTCTGACATACATGATAAAAACTACAGACGTAATGTCAAAATAGCCATACCAAGGGTGCTCAATATCTACTCTCTGGCACCCTTTTTACGGACGTACCTTGAAGCATTGGGAGTAAGCGAAAACAACATACACTTCTCAGACTTTTCAAATGAAGATATGTTTCTAGAAGGTGCAAAATATGGTTCTGTTGACTCCTGTTATCCTGCCAAAGTGGCACAATCTCATGTCTATGCCTTGCTCTATGAGAAAAAGTTTGCCAGAAAGAACTTTGAGTATATGTGGTTCCCTGCAGTGACTGAACTCCCCGGATATGTAAAACATACAATGGGTCAAACCTCCTGTCCCATTATCTCGGGGACTCCCAAAGTGGTCTACTCTGCCTTTACAAAAGAGCGTAATCTTTTTGAAGAAAAGAACATCGATTATGTAGAAGATGCACTTAACTTTGACAGACATGACCTACTTAAAAAACAACTCTTTAAGACATGGCAGACAAGACTACACATTACAGAAGATGAAAACAACTGGGCTGTAGATCAGGCATGGAAAGCATTGGCTGAGAACGATGCACAGATCATGAGAGAAGGCCGTAAAGTTCTTGATGATGCAGTAGATAATGATGAGATCGTCATCTTACTTCTTGGACGTCCTTATCACACAGACCCGGGTCTTAACCACGAAGTACTTGATGAGTTTCAATCTTTGGGCTTTAAAACTCTCTCCATGCGTGCCATACCTAAAGATGAGGCATATCTCTCTAGGTATTTTGACCATGATATCAAGATGGGTCATGTAGAGTCTGCATATGATATACGTGATGTATGGGAAGAGAACTACTCTACCAACTCCACACAAAAAGTATGGGCAGCGAAATTTGCAGCCCGTCATCCAAATGTGGGAGTGCTTGATCTTAGTTCATTCAAATGTGGTCATGATGCACCAACGTATTCCATCATAGACAAGATACTGGGTGCTTCACGTACACCTCATCTTACTTTACACGATATAGATGCGAACAAACCCGGAGGATCCATTAAAATACGGGTAAAAACTTTCGCATATACGCTTGACCAATATAAACGACAACTTACAAAACAATTTAAACAAAAAGAAAACAATCATCTTGAAGCAGAAGGAGTATAGGTATGAGTATCGCATGTAGTACAGTAAAAATGACAGACAACAACGGTGACCTTTCATTCATCAATCAAAATGCAACACAATGGAGAGATGTTCCCAAAGAGGAGATCATTTACGCAGAGAAAAAAGATACCATCATGCTCGTAGGTGGTCTCACTATACTCCAAGACAAACTTATACAGGCAGCACTACAGTCCATAGGTGAAAACTTCATTGCTCTACCCAACCCGACATTCGAATCATTCCAAAAAGGAAAAGAGTATGGTAACCGCGGACAGTGTAACCCTACTTACTTTACTGTAGGAAATTTGGTCAAGTATCTTCAGGAGTTGCGAGATGAAAAAGGGGTAAGTACAGAAAATATAGTAAAAAATTATATTTTCATAACCGCTGCAGGGTGTGGTCCATGTCGTTTTGGTATGTATATTACCGAGTATAAAAAAGCCTTAAGAGATGCAGGGTTTGATGGTTTTCGAGTGGCCAGTTTTGAACATAACAAAGGCATTAATCAGGAAGAAGCTTCCAGTGATGTGGTAAGTTTTTCACCCTCATTCTTCATTCCTCCCCTTAAAGCTGTACTTATCGGTGATATACTGAACCTACTGGGCTATAAAATGCGTCCTTATGAAGTAGAAAAAGGAAGTGTAGATGCTGCTATGGAAGAGTGTAGGGTTTTGATCTCTAATGCTTTTATGGAGAAAAAAAATCTTTTAATAACACTGTGGAAATGTAGAGGTATTTTAGGAAAAGTACCATTGGATCGTCTTCAGCCAAAAGCCAAAGTCATGGTCATGGGAGAATTTTGGGCTGCGATGACAGAAGGTGATGGAAACTACAACCTACATAGATTTTTAGAATCAGAAGGGGCGGAGTGTATCCCACAACCTCTTATCAACCGTCTCATGCTTAGTATCTGGGAAGCAGAGTATAAACTTCATAAAGACGAAGAGTTAGCACATGAGAGTGCTAAAAAAGTAGACTTCTCAAATGTCAAAACAAGAGTCCTTATAAAAATCACCAAATACGCGTTTAAAGCACACTTTACACTCTATGCCAAAGCCTTAGGTCTACATGACTACCAAATACCCGATATGGATAAATTAGCCTCATTAGCTAAAGAGTATTATACACTTGAATGTGAAGGTGGCGAAGGACACTTGGAGGTAGCCCACCTCATAGAATCTGTGAAACATAATCTTTCACATCTTGTCATCTCAGTTAAACCTTTTGGATGTATGCCTTCTTCTTCTGTCTCAGATGGTGTACAGTCATTAGTGACCAACCGTTTCCCCGAAGCAAATTTTTTAAGCATAGAAACTTCAGGTGAAGGTGCAGCAAACTTCTATTCTCGTGTACAGATGGCGCTCTTTAAAGCAAAACAGTTGGCAAAAGAAGAGTTTGAAACACTGAATATCCCAAGTGAAGTTCCAGCTAAAGTACATAACTATCTCTATCAGCCGCATAACGAAAAAGCTGGATCTGCGGCCTCTTTACTGGCAAGTTTAGAACGTTGATCCGGAATTTATATCATCCGGATTCAATCCTTCTTCGCTAATAACATCGCTTTCATCTCATTCGCAGGAAGCGGCTTACTATAGTAATACCCCTGTACTATATGACAACCCTGTTCTACTAGAAACTCTTTTTGCACTTTATCTTCCACCCCTTCAGCAATGACCTCCAAATTTAACGTTTCTGTAAGTGCGATGATCGTCTTAATGATTGCAATAGCATCTTCATCATCAGGGATATCACTGATAAATGTCTTATCTATCTTCAGTTTATCGATAGGTAAACGTTTTAGGTGAGACAAAGAAGAGTACCCAGTACCAAAATCATCAATGGCAATAGAAATACCCAGATCATGTAACATTTCAAGGATTGCGATCACTTCATCTGGTTTTTTCATTACTTCTGTTTCCGTGATCTCAAAAGAGAGCCATTTCTTTTTGAATTCATACAGATCAAGGATTCCATGTACTTCTTCTTCAAAATCCGATGACTCTAAATGTTTCATACTCATATTTAACGCCAATGTACCTGGATCAAGTTCTTCAGCATACCACTCTGCTACTTGATGCATGGCAGTTTTCATAACCCACAGGTCAAGGGCTACGATAAGACCCGTTTTTTCTGCTAAAGGGATAAAGATATCCGGAGATAATAAACCAACGATAGGATGATGCCAACGTACCAATGCTTCAACCCCGATGATCTTTTCATTTCTCACATCGATCTGTGGCTGATAATAGACTTCAAAGTCACCGCTCAATATACCTTCACGAAGATCTCTCTCCATCATCACATGTTCATATGCCATATCGGTCATTTCTGACCGATAGAATTGAAAGTTATTTCCACCCTCTTCTTTTGCTTTATACATCGCCGTATCTGCATATTTGAGAAGGTTACTCTCATGCATATCATCTTCGGGATAACAAGAGATTCCTATACTTGCAGAAGAGTACAAAGTATAATCCTCTACAGCAATAGGTTCTTCAATGATTCTAAGTATACGCTCGGCTTCTGTCGAAACTTCTTCTTCTCTTTTGACATTTTTCACCATCAACAAAAACTCATCGCCACCCAAACGTGCAACCATATCATCTTTACGTATACTTCGTTTTAAACGTTCACCGATGATATGAATCACCTTGTCACCTATATCATGCCCTAGAGAGTCATTGATCTTTTTAAAACGATCCAGATCGATGAACATCAGTGCCAACTTTAATTTCAGTTTAGCTGTCTTTTTAAGTTCTTTCTTCAACTCTTTTTTAAAATGTATTCGATTAGGAAGTCCGGTTAATGCATCATGATTGGCTTGATAATAAAGTATACTTTTTTGGCGTGACAGTTCAAGTTCCATCTCTTTTCGCGAAGATATATCCCTACACACAACATAGATAACATCTCTACCGTTAAGTTCCATACGTGTCAACATAATATCTGTCCAAAAGCTCTCTCCATTGGCCTTTTTATACATAAATTCAAACTGATGATGACTGTCTCTTATCGCTAATTTTTTCATCTCTTTTATTTTCAATATAGAGTGTTCACCATCAGGTTGTTTTCTGGTAAAAATTTGACTGGGTCTGGCGTTTAAAAATGCTTCCTCAGAGGTATACCCAAATATATCGATCATTTTTTTATTACACTGAATAAACCTGTCATGCTCAATAAGTAAAATACCATCTGGTGACTTTTCAAACAATGTTTCAAATGTATTTTGTGCTTGTTGCAACACTTTATTTTCCATCGCTTCATGAGAGGTTATATTGACTAAATGTATCAGGGCATTGATAGAAGTAGTTGTCACCTTCTTTTTGGGTAATACTACTGTATTTTCCTCGTCCACTACATCTGTTTCACTTAATGAAACAACCGTCATAGACTGATTGAGTAACTCTTTTTTTGTTGAAGTGAAAAATTCACCATAGGTAAAAAATCCTGAACTCGGTGCTATTTGATGTAACGGTAAGGTTTCCTGTTCTATGAGATCAGGCATAAAATGTCTTCGTGCCATACAAGAGTATATAAAGATCACCTCTGAAGGTTTTACTTTAAGCTCATCAAAAATCTCATCTGAACATCCTAAAATCTCAAGAGGATCCCCATAACCAAGCTGTACCTTGTCACCAAGATGTAAATTTCCAGCAAATGACAAGGAGCCATCATCATGTTTTGCAAGGACTGCACGTGCAACCTTAATACCATTACGTGTTGAGATAAGAGGAAACTCTATGCCTATAGCAGGTAATCCCTCTGCCATCTCTTCCCCTAAATAATGACTATAAGTATCGACCGCAGATCGGTTGTCTATAGTATAAACCCTGTTCTCTTCTACTTTGGTAATGGTTAATTCTTTTCCTATACTATGCCAATTAAAACTATAATCTGTATAGACATTTAAGTGTCTGCTGCTCAGAGCAACAGCAACAGCACCATGTGTCATAATGCCCTCTTTGGTAAACACATAGGTTTGTATGAACTTTGAATTATCAGCTGCGAGTCCTCCAGAAACAATGATATCACTGTTAACAGAATGTATCCCCTGTAAAAATGCCTCTCCATTGGTATGTAAACCATCTGCAAATGCGATGATCAGTTTGGTATCATCATCTATTAACGTTTTTGCCAACGATTGACCGGAAAAGAAACCATCGTTTTCATGAGTTGCGCTCGCTGTTTGAAGTGTTGTATGTTGAAACTGTGTAAAACTCAATACAGTTTTGTCTACAGAAACCTCACCATTCATGATCTCACCACTAGTTGTACTTCCTATAATCACTGCTTCAGGCAAAAGTGTTGTAATTGTTTGTAATACATTTTCTATATATGATTTATCATTATATGAAGTAAATACCTGAATTAACAAAGAATCTCCATCTTCAATCTTTTCTCTTTGAACAAAAGATCTTAATGTAGGTTGATCTGTATAATATGTATTAACACTTTTCATAGATCATCTTTTTAGTTTCATTATATTATTTTATTACTAAAATAGTAATAGATATGTACTCTATTGACAAAATAATCTAAAAGTGTTAAAATCCGCGCACATGGGGGTGACTTGGTTTCGACTGGAGTAGTCGGGGCTATGTGCATGTCGGACTGAGCAA
>Ga0209013_10005115_pt1 | contig 11358 bp, 13 predicted proteins | sample Cruoilmetagenom2_FD_187291 | JGI IMG/M metagenome (GOLD analysis project Ga0209013, IMG submission 187291) | Oil polluted marine microbial communities from Coal Oil Point, Santa Barbara, California, USA - Sample 2 (SPAdes) (version 2) | ecosystem: Environmental > Aquatic > Marine > Oil seeps ...
GAACACCCGGTATAATACGTTGAGTTAGAACCCTTCCCCCGTAGAAAACCTTGCAGGAAAGCTTTGAATGATGAGCAAAGCGATTCGTACAAAGCTTTCCTATAAAAAAACCGCATCATGTTGATGCGGTTTATAGTGCATAACAGAGTAGGGATCAGGAGGAGCAACCACCACCCTGACCCTGGGATGAACCACATGATCCACATCCGCCGCCGCCTGCTGCCGGCTGCAGATTATTGAATACAAAACTGGCTTCACCATTGCCGCGATCGACAAAATCAATCTCAACACCGCGCAGATGCTCCATGGTGCCGTCATCAACAATGACCTTGAAGCTGTCGAAATCACGCACACTGTCATTACCATTCAGCTGATCGGTAAAACTCATGCCGAAACTGATGCCGCTGCATCCGCCCGGAGTTGCATAAACACGTACGCCGGCGATATCATCTTCGATCTGTGTCATCAGCTCAGACATTTTTCCCTGCGCTGTTTCGGTCAGACTCAAATCACTGTCAGACAAAATATTCTGTACTTCACTCATTCGTAATCTCTCCTGCGAGAATCAGAGATAATTTTTAATTATACCACTCTCTATAAACTCATCGCCATTAATTTTTTTTGCAACATATTATCTCTCTATCCGGTCTATAATTATGCAGATCTTTTGGATACAATCCGACAGATACTATATATATCAATTAAAAATGCATTGGAGGAATCATATGCGTCTGCTTACAGCTGTTCTTGTTCTGTTGACCAGTAGTGCGGTTTTTGCTGAAAACAGCACAAAGGTTGATGGATACACCATTCACCACAACATCATCACCACAGACTTTCTCAGTGATGATATCGCTCGCAACTACGGTATTATCCGCAGTAAAAACAGGGCCATGCTGAATGTCTCTGTTATCAAGGATAAAGAAGGTACGACAGGCACGCCCGTCAGTGCTGACGTACAGGCCAATATGACAAATATCTACGGACAGCAGCGCAGTCTCAATTTGCGTGAAATTCGAGAAGAGGACGCAATCTATTACATCGGCACATTCCTGGTGCGCAACAGAGAAACTCTAAATTTTCACCTCGACGTCAAACCTGAGGGAGTGGGAAAATACTCCCCTGCAGCTTTTAGCGAAGAGTTTTTTATCGAGTAATATTAAGAGAGGAACCACAGATGAACACGGATGCACACAGATATTCCTACATCTTTTAATCTGTGTTTATCTGTGTGAATCTGTAGTGGAATTTTTTTGTTTGGTTTTCAATCAGACTGATCCAAATCCACGATAGAGGGTGTAGAGTCCGAACAGAATCAGAGCTACGCCTGCTGCTGAACGAACGGATGGACGCTGCATGAAGGGGACAAACTCCCCCGCCAGCAACCCCGTTGCGATCAGATTCGGCAAGGTGCCGAGGCCGAAAGCCAGCAACAGCAGGGAGCCGTTGACGGCGCTGCCTGAACCCAACGCCCAGATCAGCATGCTGTAGACCAGGCCGCACGGCAGCCACCCCCACAGCATCCCGAGTACAAAACCCTGACCGCTGTTTTTCACCGGCAATAACCTGCGCCCGTAGGGCTCGATGCGCTTCCACAATGCGCCGCCGGCTGCCTCGACATGACGCAAAAAACCACTCCATCCACCCAGATAGAGCCCCATCAATATCATCATGAGGCCGGCAATAAACGCGAGTGTAATCTGCAGCCATTGTACCGGCATAAAGCCTGTAGAGAGCTGGCCAATACCCCCGAACAGCGCTCCGGCAATCACATAGGAGAGCAGGCGTCCGCCATTGTAGCTCAGTAGCAGCGGCAGTCGTTTTTGCTGCTGCGGCATCGCCAGCGACAGAGCCCCCACAATACCGCCGCACATACCGACGCAGTGAACGCCGCCGAGCAGCCCCGCGGTAAAGGCAGACCCCAGCTGCAGCAGTTCAACCACCCTTGTGCTCCAGTTGAATTGAGCGTGCTGTCAGCCAGATCAGCAGCAGCACCGGGATGCCGATGATAGCGGTTCCAAGAAAAAAGGCCGAGTAACCGACATTGTCCACGATCTGTCCCGAATAGCCTCCCAGCAACTTGGGGAAAAGCGTCATCAATGAGCTGAATATCGCGTACTGGATGGCAGTAAAGGAGACGCTGGTGAGACTCGACAGCCAGGCAATAAATGCAGCAACCGCCAGTCCGCCACTGAGGTTGTCTGCTGCGATCACCACCGTCAGCAGCCACAATTCTCCGCCATTCTGCGCCAGCAGCATGAACAGCAGATTGGTCGCAGCAGTCAGCACGGCGCCGGTAAAAAGAATTTTCATGACACCAAAACGCAGCGTCAGGAAACCACCGAGAAAGCCGCCCATAATGGTCATCCACAGGCCGAACACCTTGGTGACTGTCGCAATCTGCTCCTTGCTGAATCCCATATCCTGATAAAAGACATTGGAAATCACGCCCATCACAATATCGGCAACACGATAAAAACCCACCAGCAGCAGGATCAGCACAGCAGCCCTGCCATAACGGCGGAAAAAATCGGCGACAGGCTCGATGTAGGTTTCGCGCACCATGCCACGGTTGGCAATACCCACCAGCACCGCGACATAAGCCATCCCCAGTGCAGTGACAAGTGAAACCAGCAGGCGACCGCTCTCCAGCAAAAAGGCAGCCAGGCCGTTGTTGAAATGCAAGCTCTGCTGCATCCACAGCTTGCCCGAATCGACCACGCCAGAGAGCGTGACAAATGTTGAAATGAAAGCAATCACGACCAGAACAAACAACCCCAGGAATCGCAGATAGTCGACAGCATGAAGCAGATAGCTGGAACTGCGACTGGTTTGCGGCTCCCTGATCACCAGGGTTGTGACAACGCCAATCAGCATCGCGCCCGCCATACAGAGATAGGTCATTTGCCAGGCGGTATAACTATAGGAACCCATGTCGGAACCAAACCACGCAGCGAGATAGAGCGCCATGGCGCCGGCCACGACCATGCCGATACGGTAGCCTGCCACATAGGTCGACGACAGCAGTGCCTGCACATCATCCTCCGCCTCCTCGATACGGTAGGCGTCGATGACGATATCCTGGGTGGCGGATGAGAAGCCCAGCATCACCGCGGCCATCGCCATGGCCGTCAGTGCAGCCTCACCCGTCTGCGGGTCGTTCATGGACATCCATACAATCGCCGCAATCACGGCAAGCTGAGAGAGCAGCAGCCAGCTGCGGCGGCGACCCAGCAGCGATGTTAAAAAGGGCAGCGGCAGCTTGTCGACCAGCGGCGCCCATACGAACTTGAATGAATAGCCCAGGGCAGCCCAGCTGAAGTAAGTGACTGCGCTGCGATCCAGTCCGGCTTCGCGCAGCCACAGTGAGAGGGTAGAAAAGATCAGTAATAACGGCAGGCCGGCAGAGAAGCCGAGAAACAGCATCGCCAGCACCTTCTGCCAGTTTGCCTTGAGCAGAATGAACCAGTCGCTGTTATTGACGTGGTTGAGTAGATGCATGCTTTTTTCTGATAACACCTGAGTCCTAAGCTCTGCAGCACCCTACGGGGATTGTTCAAAAAGAATGAAGCATGATTGAAAAATTGTAGGGGGGATAAGGCGTCTTTTTGCCGCATCCACCATTGCGCCAGAATCATGGTGGATGCGCTATCGCTTATCCCCCCCTACGGTCTATTTTAAACAACGGGATTATTGAGAAGTTACGTTATTGCGCCCTATCGGCTCTGGCTGATAACCAGCGTAACTTCATCTTTGCTATCAGAGCTGACAGTGGCCGTCTCGGAAACATAGTCACTCCCCTGCGGTGACGCAGTTCCACTCGCTGAGATCTTGGCGCTGATGGTCACCCGGTCGGCGGATGAGAGCTTCGACTGCGGCGTCATTGCCATGCTGTCATCGAGAATCACCTCCAGCGGCAGCTCCTTCACCTTGTGGCGGGATGCGGCAAGTGGCATCGGCGGTCCGTTGAGCGCTTTGGCGAAAACAAAAACCGTATCTTCACCGGAGAGTTTGCCCGCCAACGCAGGATCCAGAGAAACCCTGACCTTGATCGCCGCCTTACCTGGCGCCTGTGACTGTGGTTGTATCTGCGGCAGTGGCTGTGGTTGTGTCTGTGGCTGTTCAAAATCAAGCTTCACGCCAGCTTTGTCCGCCGCCACCTGCATTCTGGCGCGCAGCTCCTGACGATCAGCAGGCTTGAGAGTAGGTTCAGCTTTACCCCAATGCTCCAGCGCCAGCTTGTAGTCGCCGCGCTCTTCTGCCGCGATACCAGCCAGCCACAGCGCCGTGGTGCTGGTTGGATCCAACGCCAGCGCCCTGTTGACCAGCTCCTCCGGCCTGCCGCCGATCTTTCCATTCTGCGCCATGGCGGCGGCATTGGCGAGCGCCAGCATCACAGGAGGGTTGTCCGGCTGCAGCTTGTCGACAACTTCAAATGCTTTGACCGCATCATCGTATTTACCCATGCTCATGAGGCTGCGGCCAAGCAAGAACCACCCCTCGGCATTTTCCGGCTCCTGCTTCAAACGCTCGGCCAGGCTCTGCACCATCTGCTCGACAGACTGCTGACCTGCACCACCCTCACCGTGGCCGCCTGCAGCCTGCTGCAGCGCCGTAGCGCCGTTGATCAGTTGCGGTGAACCGATGGCGAAGTAGAGCCCCAGCGTTAAAACCGGCAGCAGTACGCCGATAGCGGCCACACCCAGAGCACCGGCAGTCGCAGAGGATTTCTGTTCCAAACCCTCACTCTGCAGCTCGTCAGCCAGTGTCTTCTCGACTTCTGTTTTCACCTGCTGAAACTCTTCGTCAGAGATTTCCGCCGCCTTGTTTTCGGCTTCGAGTTCACTCAGCCGCTCTCTGGCAATTTCAAGATTCTGCTGATTGCGGTCAATCCCGTCGCTACCTGTTTTTCTCAGCAATGGCCAGGCGAGTCCCGCCAGCGCCACCAGCAGCATGATGGCGGTAACTATCCAGAAAGTTGTCATGACTCTTTATTCTCCAGCATATGACGCGCCTGTTCGAGGCTCTGCTCATCGACAGAGTCCGCTTCGGGTGGCTGGTTGCGTCGCGCCCGGCCAATTCGCCACAGCACCACGAAAGCAATCAGCAAAAATAGCAGGGGGCCGACCCACAGAAACAGCGTGGTAGCCTTGACAGGGGGGCGATAGAGGACGAAGTCGCCATAGCGATCGACCATCCACTCCGCCACCTCATCTTCGCTCTTGCCCTGCTTGACCTGCTGATAGGCCTTTTTACGCAGGTCCTGGGCCAGCTCGGCATTGGAGTCAGCGATGTTCTGATTCTGACACACCAGGCAGCGCAGCTCCTCGGTGAGATTTTTGTAGGCCTGCTCCTGTTCGGGAGTCTCGAAGGTATAGGTTTCAATGCCTGCAAGCAGCGGCGCTGTCAAAACAAGCAGCAGCAGGACCAGCGGTAATTGATACGAGAGTCTTCTCATCACTCAGCCTCCAGCTCGTTGATAAAAGCGAGTAGTTGATCGACACTATTCTGTGGTTTCTCTTCAGCAGAGTCATTGATCGGGCCGATCACCTTGCGGCGAATCACACCGGATTTATCGATGATGAAGGATTCCGGAACACCATAGACCCCGTACTCGATACCGATGTCCCCCTCCTGATCCATGACGCTGGTGACATAAGGGTTGCCGAACTGCTGCAGCCAGCCTTTGGCGTCGGCAGGTTCGTCTTTATAGTTGAGACCAACCACTACAATGCCGTGCTCCCTCGCCATGCGCGTCACCAGCTCATGCTCTGCGCGGCAGGAGAAGCACCAGGAGGCCCACACATTCAGCATCCACACTCTCCCCTTCATGTCACTTGCAGAGAATTGCTTCTCGGGAACATGCAACTGCTGGGCGGTGAAAGCCGGCGCCGGCTTGCCAACCAGCGGAGAAGGCACCTCTTTGGGATCCTGACCCAGCCCTTTCAGCAGCAGCGCCACCAATGCAACAAAGATCAGCAGCGGCACAACATATCGCATCGATTTCATGCTGCGGCTCCTTCAGTAATGGCTGCCTGTCGAGACTGCCTGCGCGCGCGGCTGGCCATGCGCAAATAGCGCTTGTCGGTCGCCGCCAGAAAACCGCCCAGCGCCATGATGATGGTTCCCAGCCAGATCCAGCGAATAAACGGCTTGTGGTACAGGCGCACAGCCCAGGCACCGTCACCCAGTGGTTCGCCAAGGGCGACAAACAGATCACGGGTAAAGCCGGCATCGATGCCAGCCTCCGTCATCGGCATACCGCTGGAAAAGTAGTTGCGTTTCTCCGGATGCAGGACGGTCTCAAACCCATCTTTGGTGATGGTAATCACACCGCGGTTACCGCTGTAGTTAGGCCCCGAAATATCATTAACCTTGTCAAATTCAAAGTTAAATCCGCCCAGTTCATAACTCTCCCCCGGCGCCAGGCGAATATCTTTCTCGATGCTGTAGACCGAGGTGAGCGTAATCCCCACGGCGAAGAAGGCAACGCCGACATGGCCGAATGCCATGCCCCAGAAACCGCGCGGAATTGCAGAAAAAGAACGGCTGGCCAGTTGTTCGCGTATTGCCTTGCCGGTGGTGCAGACAATCCATACACCAATGCCGATGCCCAGTGCGGCGCTGAGTGAAAATGTTGGCATCAGCAGCGCAGCTGCGCCGACTCCGGCAACGACGCTGACAATCAGCGCTGTACGCACCTTCGAGAAAAGATTCGTCATGCTGTCCCTTTTCCAGCGCAGCAGCTGTCCGGCGCCCAGCGCGATCGCCAAGGGAACGGTCAGGATCACAAAAAAGAGGTCGAAATAGGGTTTGCCGACAGAGAGGTTGCCCCAGCCAAACGCGTTGTGAATGATCGGGTAGACGGTCCCGAGCAGCACCATGAAGGTGACAACGACCAGCAGGATATTATTCAGCAGCAGGCCGCTCTCCCGCGACAACAGGTCAAAGGAGACAAAACTGCGAATGCTCTTGCCGCGCGCTGCAAACAACGCCAGCGAACCGCCGACGACGACAGCCAGGAAAGCAAGAATAAAGACCCCGCGAGCCGGATCCGAAGCGAACGCATGCACCGACGTCAACACACCGGAGCGCACCAGGAAGGTCCCCAGCAGACTCAGCGAGAAGGCGAAAATTGCCAGCAGCACGGTCCACGCCTTGAATGCTCCGCGTTTCTCGGTGACAGCCAGCGAATGCATCAGAGCGGTCGCCACCAGCCACGGCATAAAGGAGGCGTTTTCGACCGGATCCCAGAACCACCAGCCGCCCCAGCCAAGTTCGTAATAGGCCCACCAGCTGCCCAGAGAGATGCCGATGGTCAGGAACAGCCAGGCGATATTGGTCCAGGGGCGCGACCAGCGAGCCCATGCCGCATCCAGGCGTCCGCCCAGCATGGCGGCGATAGCGAAGGCAAAAGGCACCACCAGGCCGACATATCCCATGTAGAGCATCGGTGGATGTACAGCCAAACCAAAATCTTGCAATAACGGATTGAGATCACGTCCGTCGGCCTGCATGGGAATACGATCGAATGGATTTGAGGTCAACAGCGTGAACATCAGAAAACCAATGCTGACCAGGCCGAGAACTCCCAATACCCGCGCCACCATCACATCAGGGATGCTGCGCGAGAAGAGGCTCACCGCAAATCCCCATACGGCAAGAATTGTCGCCCATAACAATAGCGATCCCTCATGACCACCCCACACGGCGCTGACGCGATAGAGCGTTGGCAGTTTGCTGTTGGAGTTGGTGGCGACATACTTCACGGAAAAATCAAAATCGATAAATGCATACATCAGGCTACCGAAGGCAACTAGCATAAAGAGCATCTGCAAATTGGCCGCAGGGCGCGCAACACTCACCCAGGAACGAATTCCCAGCTGTGCACCCGCAAGGGGGAAAAATGCCTGGATCACGGCAATGCCGAGGGCAAGAATCAATGCGATATGTCCAATTTCCGGTATCATAATTTATCCGTGTTGATCTATTTCAGTTGTAACCTATAGGATGTGCTGAGGAACGAAGCGCATCAATCATGACCGCCGGGAATGGCACTCGCACCGGTTATGCAGGAGCATTCACCTGCCGATAGATGCGCTTCGCAAGCTCAGCACATCCTATGGGGCGTCTAATTCGCTGTTTGCGGCGGATCTTTTTTCAGCGATGCCGCCACTTCGGGAGGCATGTAATTCTCATCGTGCTTGGCGAGCACCTCTTCGGCGACGAAGACGCCGTCCTGCAGTTTTCCCAGTGCAACAACACCCTGCCCTTCACGAAACAGGTCTGGAAGAATGCCGTCATAGGTGACCGTGACTGTCTTCTGGTAGTCAGTCAGTCCAAAACGAACTTGCAACTCTCCCGTCTCGCGCTGCACGCTGCCGTCGACCACCATGCCGCCGATACGGAAGGTGTGATCCTGGGGCGCCTCACCTGCGACAACCTGGGTCGGGTCAAAGTAGTGATTGATGTTCTCATTCAAGGCCAGCAGAATCAGGCTGACTGCCACGACGACCCCGATCACCATGGCCGAAATCAGAATCAACCGTTGTTTACGCTTGGGATTCATACACTTTTCCTCTCTCGTCTCAAACGACGTGAAATACGACATAATTCGCGTCTGTGATTCAGGATCGCAGCGACGGCATTTGCAATCATCACCACTGCAGTCACACCAACGGAACCCCAGACATACAAGGCATAACCGCCCATATGAAAAAACTCAGACATCACTCACCACCAACCAGTTCACGCACCCAGCGACTTTTTGTCTCTCGCGCCAATATTTCACCGCGCGCCCTCAGCATCATCACAATAACGTAATAGAGTTTAAACGCAATTGCCATTGATAATAGTGGCCATAACATCTGTGGGGCTATAGCCGGGCCATCCAGTCTCATCACCGTCGTTCCCTGGTGCAGCGTATTCCACCACACCACCGAATAGTGAATAATCGGAATATTGACGACGCCGACCAGCGTCAGCACTGCGGTTGCACGGCCAGCACTCTGCCTGTCCTCCACCGCAGAGTGCAATGCAATAATCCCCAGGTAGATGAACAACAGCAGCAGTTCCGACGTCAGCCTCGCATCCCAGGTCCACCAGGTGCCCCACATCGGCTTGCCCCACAGAGAGCCTGTGGCCAGCGCGATAAAAGCAAATGAAGCGCCGATCGGAGCGCTGCTGATGAGCACCACGTCAGCCATTTTCATACGCCACACCAGGTGCACCAGTGCGGCAACCGCCATCACGATATAGATGAACATCGCCATCCAGGCAGCCGGAACATGCACATAGATAATGCGAAAGCTGTCACCCTGCTGATAATCTGCGGGAGCCAGAACCAGGCCGGCATAGAGACCATAAACCAGCGTGATAACAAACAGTCCGGTCAACCATGGCAGCATCTTGCCACTGATCCGGTAGAACCAGGGCGGAGAACCCATCTTGTGAAACCATCTCATGAATATATTCATATCAACTCAGACTGATACGTAATGCAGAAGCAGCTGCCACCGGAGCAAGCGAAAGCGCCATCGCCAGGAAAGCTGCAAGAATATAGAGCTGTCCGGAGACCGGCAACCCGGAAGCCGCGGCATCCACAGCGGCGGCGCCGAAGATCAATACCGGCACATACAGCGGCAAAACGAGCAGTGACAATATCACACCGGCGCGGCGTAATCCCACGGTTAATGCCACACCAATAGCGCCGATCAGACTCAACACCGGCGTGCCCAGCAGCAGCGAGAGCATTAATGTGCCCATGGCCGCAGACTTCATCCCCAGCAACATGGCCAACAAAGGCGCAACCAGCAACAGAGGCAGGCCGGTAACCAGCCAGTGGGCAACCACCTTCGCCAGCACCATGACAGAGAGCGGCTGGGCGCTGAGCAGCAGCTGCTCGAGGGTGCCGTCTTCAAAATCCGAGCGGAATATGCTGTCCAGCGTCAACAGTGCTGACAGCAATGCAGCCACCCACACGACACCGGCTGACATGCGTTCCAGCAGATTCGGCTCGGCGCCGACACCCAGCGGAAACAGCACGATCACCATCACAAAAAAGAGCAGTGGATTGGCAATCTCGGCGCGGCGGCGCATCGCCAGCCGCAGATCCCGTTTCATCAGCTCAATAAATGCTTGCCACACAGACATTGTTTACCTCTCCGAGAGATTCAGACGCTTGATGACGCCTGCAGAGAGATTGACCTGGTGGTGGGATGTCATCACCAGGGCGCCGGCTGCAGATAAATGTTTATCCATGAGACTCTCAACCAGTTCGATCCCATGCACATCGAGTGACGTAAAAGGCTCGTCCAATATCCACAGGCGCGCATCGGTCACCAGCAGACGCGCCAGCGCAGCGCGGCGTTTCTGCCCGGCAGAGAGATAATACACCGGAATATCCTCAAAACCGCCCAGTTTGACGGCCTCCAGGGCCTCTTCGACGCTCAGACGCCCCTTGCCGCTGAGCGTCTGCAGCACGCGCAGATTCTCCAGCGCAGTCAACTCGCGCTTGATGCCGTCGAGATGACCCACATAGACCATGTGACGATGAAAATCGACAGCGCACTCCTCGATAGGAACGCCGCTCCAGCGCACCTCGCCCTCATCCGGACGGCGCAATCCACACAGGATGCGCAGCAGCGTAGTCTTGCCGGTGCCGTTGCGCCCCTCCAGGATCAACGCCTCACCGCCGCATACTTCGACAGAGAGATCCTCGAACAGGAGACGATCATCACGGCTGCACTCAACTGAATCAGCCTGCAGGTGAACTGTGGGGTTTGGTAAGTCGGTCACAGAGATGGAGAGGAATTAAACTGCTATAGAATTAAAGGCCTGACATTTTAACCTATTTTTCCTCTGAATAGCGATTGCCTGAAGATTTACAGGGTAAGTACAGCAGAAAGAGCATCTTGCAAAACTCTAAAATACCTCATTCCGGCGAAGGCCGGAATCCAGTAAATCAACCACTTGCAAATCAAGATCTATGAATTCCGGCTAAAAGCATGCCGGAATGACGGGGCTTTGCAAGGTGCTCTAAAGAAAAGGATAGCGTCTCGTTTTCCCTGTAGGCGAAGCAAACTCCTGAGCCCATGGCTTCGTATCACGAGATAATAAATCCCATCCTTGTAATTTACCCTTCGGGTCGCACAAGGTGCGTTCAATTTTGCTCCAGGCAAAATTAGTGCCGCGCTGCGCCTACAGGGATGTAGGTGAGGGGCGTGAGCAGGATGCGGAAGCTTCGCTCGCAATGACAGGGGTTCTGGTTTCCTTGCGATGATATGATAAGTGATCTGTCAAAAACCCCAATCGAACACAACCATGTCAAATAAACGCATCGTCCTGGCATCAAACAAT
>Ga0209013_10005116_pt1 | contig 11357 bp, 10 predicted proteins | sample Cruoilmetagenom2_FD_187291 | JGI IMG/M metagenome (GOLD analysis project Ga0209013, IMG submission 187291) | Oil polluted marine microbial communities from Coal Oil Point, Santa Barbara, California, USA - Sample 2 (SPAdes) (version 2) | ecosystem: Environmental > Aquatic > Marine > Oil seeps ...
TGGCTACGCCTGCGTCGCCCAATTCGCGGAAAACCCAACATCTCACTACCCTTCGCCGCCCTCGTCACGAAACCCGGTGAGAAGACCGGGTTAGAAAGTGTAGGAGATGTTGACGGTGTAGAGAGCGGCGTTTTCATAGTCGCCGATTTTGAACCACTCGCCCTGGGCGCTCAGCGTGACGTCCTTGCCCACCCAGAATCCGATGCCGATTCCGTAAGCGGGGTCGGTGCCGGTATCGGATTCAGAGTAGATCAGTTCGGCGTCCTGAACACTCGTGATCTTCGTGTCCCATGACATCATTCCGATCTTCGCGAAGATATCGACGACTTGGCTGGCCGGCAGGATGCCGACGGCGAACGCGTCCCATCCCTTAACCCTGACCTCGGCCCTTTCCGGATGCTCCTGCACATTTCTTTCCAACCCCTGGGGACTCCCGAGGTTGGCATAGCCGGCTTCAACGGCGAGGAATTTCAAAAAGCGATATCCGCCATAGGCCTTGTATGCAGAATTGTCCTGCGCGAGATGATCTCCGAGCGAGGGGTAGAATTTGAGAATGTCGATGGACGATCGACCGATGCCGACGCCGAGGTAGAAACCGGTATCAGAAGCCGAGGCAGGCACAGCCGCTGCGACGAGGACGACCAACAGGCAAAGCACGCTCTTCTTCATGATCTCGTTCCTCCTTCTACAACCCGGTCCGGGTTACTGACGATGTTACGGCAGGGCAGTCTCAAGGTTGCATCTCGGCTCGAGGATTCATGATATCAGGTCATCTGGGTCTTAAGAGTTGGTTTTTCCAGCACTTGAGGCTCTGATCTATAGGCCACTCTATAGGCCACGAAAAACCCCGGGGCGAGCCGCCCCAGGGATCGTGTTTGATGGTGGCCGGCTACCAGATCAGGTGGTGAAGATGGCGCCCCCACAGGTTCGTCAGGGTCTCGTGCGTGCAACCGCCGCCAGCGCCTGCAGTCGCTCGGCCTCGAACTCGTCCCCCGGATACCAGCCGGGCGTTTCCTCGGCGGTTGCCACCGCGGCTCCGAGCATGAACGCGAGCGTTGCGTCCTCGACAGCTCCGTCGAGCACCCAGCTCGAGTCGACCTCGTCGCTCGGTTGGTGGTAGTGCTGGTCTATCCACTCGGCGTATCGCGCTTCGCCCCATCCCGGTGGCCGGCCGATGAAGTCGATGCCGGACTTGAACCAGATGGCGGGCACGCCGATGCGGGCGAAACTGATCTGGTCCGAGCGGTAGAACCAGCCGGCGCGAACATCCTTCTCGCCGGTGACCACCCGGTCTTGGGAGCGTGCCGCCGCCGCGAGCCAATCGTCGAGCTCGTTCTTGCCGAGGCCATAGACGATGACATCCCGGGTCTTGCCCCACACGTTGCCGAGCTCGAAGTTGATGTCCGCAACGATGAGACCGGGGTCGATCACACCGCTCTGGGCGAAAAAGGCCGAGCCCAATATTCCCTGCTCTTCGGCGGCCGGGAAGAGAAACATGACGCTCCGTCGAGGCGGCTTGGCGAGCCTGGTGAAGGCCCCGGCCACCGCCAGGGCCTGCGCCATGGCGACGCCGTTGTCGAGGGCGCCGTTATAGATGGTGTCGCCGGTCGAGTCCGGCTCGCCGATGCCGAAGTGATCGTGGTGGGCCGAGAAGATCACCACCTCGTCGGCGAGCTCCGGGTCGGATCCGCGGAGGATTCCACCGACGTTGGCGGTTTCGGTCGTGCGGACGTCAACGGCAAAGTCGAGCGAGGTCGTGACGCCCAGCGGGACCGGTCGAAACTCTCTCGACCGGGCCGCCTGGACAAGCTTGTCGAGATCGTGGCCGGAGAGCGCCACCAGCCGCCGTGCCGCGTCCTCGGTGAGCCAGGCATTGAGCCCGGTCCGCGGTTCGTCGCCGGCCGCGAGCTCGAACTGCTCGCCCATCCAGGATGAGCGCACGACCTGCCACCCGTAACCCGCCGACGGTGTTGTGTGGATGATGATGGCGGCGGCCGCCCCCTGGCGCGCGGCGCTCTCGTACTTGTAGGTCCACCGGCCGTAGGAGAGCTTGCGCTCACCGGCAAAGAGCCCTTCGTCCCAGTCCGGATCGTCGTTGAGCATGAGCAGGACCTTGCCGTGCAGATCGGCGCCCTTGAAGTCGTCCCATTGCTCCTCGGGCGCTTCGATGCCGTAGCCGACAAAGACCACCTCGGCGTCCTCGAACGAGACCTCGGGTTCCTGGCGCCCGGAGGCGCCCATGTACTCCTCGGCAAAACGGTAGGAGACCTCACTGCCGTCAGCGCTCTTGAAGGTCCACTCATCCGGCATTCTGGAGGTCAGGCCGACGATCTCGACCGGCTGCTGCCATCCGTCTTCTCCGAAGGCCGGTTCGTAGCCCATCTCCGCGAGCCGTTGGGCGAGGTACTCCCGGGCCAGGCCATCGCCGGGGCTGCCGGGAAGGCGTCCCTCGAACCCATCGCTCGCGAGACGGGTCACGTCCGCCAGGATCTTGTCGGCGACGATGGACTGTGCGGCCTGGTCCCACTTCGCCGGGAGAACGAGCTCGGGCAGGGCGCCGGTCGAATCCGGCTCGGGTGATCCGCAACCCGCTCCAAAGACGACGACGAGACAAATGATGGTGAATGACCGCATGTTGGCTCCTTTGATCTCACGAGAAATGAGTTTCTTGCTCATCTTGGGTATAACCTAAGATGAGTCAGGGTGCTGTGTTCAGGCGTTTCATGACCTCGTCCGTGAGGTCCAGCGTCGGGTCGGAGGCAACGATGCCCGAGGTTTGTCTGGCGAACACCAACTCGAGACCTTTTTCCTTCCGGATCTTCTCAATCAGCTCCAAGATGTCTTTCTCCAGAACGCTGAAGAGTTCGGTCTTTCTCTGTTGGACACTGTGCTCGACGTCCTGGGTGAGGCGTTTGAGCTGGAGCTGCGAGTCCTGGAGCTCGCGCCGGAGCTTCTCCAGAGCTTCCTCCGACAACGTTGTGGACTGAGTTGCGATCCGGGCGCCGATCGCCCTGATCGCCTCCTCCTTGCTTCGCATCTCGGCAATCGGGGCCGCAAACTCCGTTTTCAGCTGCCCCTGAATCTCTTGGCCGCGAGATGAGTTGAGCATCAGGTTTTCGAAATCGACGAAGGCCAGTCCTTGTTGGGCGCCAGCCGGCAGTGCGATGGCAGCGATCACACCGAACAAGATCCCGCCACGAGCAAATCCAAACATCGTCCGCCTCCCTTTTGAAATCACCAGTACGAAGCCGTTTACAATAACTCCGCGCAGACGGCGGAATGGCATTATAGACTCTCCACGACCGGACGCGCCAGGGGCTGCTAAGATACGATGCAATGCTGATAAGGGTGATCGAGGGCGTTCCCCAACCGATGGGTTGAAAGTGAGGTATCAAGTGCAACGCAAGCTTGTTCTGTGTGTTCTGTGTGGATTGCTCGTTTTGGTCGGGCAGACGGTGGCCGAAACGCTTGACGAGGTGCTGGCAAAGAACCTCGAGGTGCGCGGTGGAGAGGACGCGATCCTGGCCGTCAAGTCGTTGCGGATGACCGGGACCATGCGCATGGGCGGATCGGCGGCGGGTGCGCTCGAGTTGCCGTTCTCGGCCGAGTTCAAGCGGCCGAACAAGGTCCGCATCGAGTTCACAATGCAGGGTATGACCGCGGTCCAGGCCTACGACGGCGAGGTCGGGTGGGCGATCATGCCCTTCCTCGGCAAAACCGAGCCCGAGGAGATGGCCGAGGACCAGCTCAAGGAGATCAAAGAGCAAGCGGACTTCGACGGTGTGCTCGTCAACTACGAGGAGAAGGGACACACCGTCGAGCTGTTGGGCGCGGAGGAGGTCGACGGCACCCCGGCCTACAAGCTGAAGGTGACCAAAGCCAACGGCGACATCGTCAACCTCTTTCTCGACCAGGAGTACTTCGTCGAGTTCAAGGCCGACACCAAGCGCGAGGTCCAGGGCAACGAGGTCGAGGTCTCGACGGTCTTCGGCGACTACAAAGAGGTCGGCGGATTGCTCTTCGCCCACTCGATGGAGATGAGTTTTGCGGGCAACCCTGAGGGCCAGGTGATCACGATCGACTCGATCGAGCTCAACGTCGAGCTCGACGACGACCGCTTCGCGATGCCGGCGCCGAACGCGACTGGAGACGAAGCCGGCGAGTAGCTTGCGGTCGGGGGAAAAAGCCGCCGCCGGAGGCGGCTCGGACAACGAAGCTAAGAGGCCCGCGGTTGCGGGCTCTAAGGAGGATCAGCTCATGGCGCGTCGCGTTTCTCTTCTGTTTCTCGGATTTTTCGCTCTTTCAAGCATCTCGCTCAACGCCGCCGAGAGGTCGATCACGATCGACTCGGCGACCTTCGGCGGTCTTCGCGCCAGGGCCATCGGCCCGGCGGTGATGAGCGGCCGCATCGCGGCCATCGACGCCACCGCCACCGACCCTGTTACGGTGTGGATCGGGTCCGCTAGTGGTGGGGTCTGGAAGTCGGACAATGCCGGCGTCACCTTCGAACCGGTCTTCGACGACCACACCCAGTCGATCGGAACCATCAGAATAGATCCCTCTGATCCCGAGACGGTCTGGGTCGGCGCCGGCGAGACCTGGGTCCGCAACAGCGTGTCGGTGGGCGACGGGATCTACCGCACGACCGACGGTGGTGACACCTGGGAGCACCTGGGGCTGGAGAACACCGAACGCATCGCCAAGATCGCGGTCGACCCGACGGACGGCGAGACGGTCTACGTCTGCGCCACCGGCCACCTGTGGAACGCCAACGCCGAGCGCGGCGTCTACAAGACGACCGACGGCGGCTCGACCTGGGAACAGATCTTCTTCATCGACGACAACACCGGCTGCGCCGATCTTGACATGGACCCGCAGGAGCCGAGCATCCTCTACGCCGCCATGTGGCAGTTCCGGCGCTATCCCGACTTCTTCGAATCGGGCGGCGCGGGAAGCGGGCTCTATCGCTCGATGGACGGCGGCGAGACCTGGTCCGAGCTCAGCAACGGCCTGCCCGAGGGTGAGAAGGGCCGCATCGCGGTTGCCATCGCACCCTCACGGCCGGCGGTTGTATACGCCACCGTCGAGACGAAAAACACCGCGCTCTACCGCTCCGACGACCTCGGCTCGAGCTGGAAGAAGACCGACGACTCGATGAACGTGCAGATGCGTCCCTTCTACTTCTCCGAGCTCGTCGTCGATCCGACCGACCACAACCGGGTCTACAAACCCGGCTTCAGCCTCACCGTCTCGACCGACGGTGGCGACACTTTCTCCGGCCTGTTCGGCGCCGGCTTCACCTTCGGCTCGGTCCATCCCGACCACCACGCGCTGTGGGTCAACCCCTCGAACCCCCATCAACTCATCCTGGGTACCGACGGCGGCGCCTATATCTCCTACGACCGGGCCCAGACATGGCGGCACGTGCGCTCGCTGCCGGTGTCCCAGTTCTACCACGTGAGCTACGACATGGAGTGGCCCTACAATGTCTATGGTGGGCTCCAGGACAACGGCTCGTGGAAGGGACCGTCACGCAGCCCGGGTGGCATTTCGAGCCGTGACTGGGAGGTGGTCGGCAGTGGCGACGGGTTCTGGTCCTTCCCCGACCCTTGGGACGCGAACACCCTCTACGTCGAGTACCAGGGCGGGAACCTGTCGCGGGTCAACGTCACGACCGGCGAGTCGAAGAGCATCAAGCCCTACGCCCACGAAGGTGAGGAAAAGCTGCGCTTCAACTGGAACACTCCCATCCACCTCAGCCCGACCGTACCGGGCACCGTCTACTACGGCTCCCAGTACCTGCATCGCTCGAGCGACCGCGGCGAGTCGTGGGAAACCATCTCCCCCGACCTCACCACCGACGACCCGCAGCGACAGCGGCAGATGGAATCGGGCGGTCTCACCATCGACAACTCGACGGCCGAGAACAACGCGACCATCTACGCCATCACCGAGTCGCCCGAGAACCCGCAGGTCATCTGGGTGGGTTCCGACGACGGTTTCGTCCACGTGACGCGCGACGGCGGCCAAAACTGGGAGCTCGTGTCGGCCAATGTGCCCGGTCTGCCTGTGGGCGCCTGGGTCTCGTCGGTGACTGCGAGCGTGCACGACGAGGCCACTGCCTTCGTCACTTTTGACGGCCACCGCACCGGTGACATGACGACCTACGTCTTTCGCACCGACGATTTCGGCAAGAGCTGGCAGTCGCTGGCCTCAGACGGCATCGCCGGCTATGCCTGGGTCGTCAAACAGGACCCGGTGAACCCCCACCTGCTCTACGTCGGCGCCGAGCTCGGGCTCTTCATCTCCCTCGATGGCGGCCGTCAATGGGCGCGCTTCAAGGAGAACCTACCCAAGGTGGCGGTGCACGATCTCGCCATCCATCCCACCGAGCACGATCTCATCATCGCCACCCACGGTCGCGGCATCTACATCATCGACGACCTCAGCGCCCTGCGTGGCCTGACCGCGGAGATCCTCGAGTCGAACGTCGCCCTGCTGCCGTCTCGGCCCTCCCCGATGGTCCTTGCGGGCATCCAGGGCTGGTTCGGCTCCGACGACGAGTTCGTGGGCCGGAACCCCAACGAGGCCGCAACCATCGATTACTGGCTCAAGAAACGCCACCTCTTCGGCGACCTCAAGATCGAGGTCTACGATTCAGACGGCGAGCTCATCACGACCTTGCCGGGGAAGAAACGGCGCGGTCTCAACCGGGTCGGTTGGCCGATGCGTCTCAAGCCGCCGAAGATCCCGCCGGCCACGGCGCTGGTGCCGGCTTTCGTGGGCCCCCGGGTCCCCGAGGGCACGTACACCTTCAAGCTCATCAAGGGCAAGGAGACCCTGGAGGGACAGGTGGAGCTGGTTGCGGACCCGCGTAATCCCCACCCAAAGGAGGACCGGCTCCTGCAGCAGGAGACGGCTCTTGAGATTTACGGCATGCTCGCGGACCTCACTTTCCTCGCCGACAGCGTGACCGATCTTCGCGACCAGACGGAGGAGCGGGGCGAGGCGCTGAGCAAGAAGGACAAAGCGGTTCTGGAGGACTTTGCAGACTCCCTTGACGCCCTCCACAAGACCCTCGTCGTCACCGAGGGGGGCTGGATCTCGGGCAGGGAGGAACTGCGCGAGCGGCTCGGCGCCCTCTACGGCGATGTGAGCGGCTACGACGGCCGGCCCACCGACTCGCAGCTCGAGCGTTTGGCAGGGCTCCAGGACGAGCTCGAAGCCAAACAGGTGGAGTTCGCGGCCGAGACAAAGAGGATCGACTCCGTCAATCGGATCCTCGCGAAGCGCGACCTCGAACTACTCCACCTCATGACGCTCGAGGAGTGGCAGAAGCGGCAGGAAGGCACAAGCGGTTCGGCGTCGATGGCGAGGGCGGTTTCATGCGGGCTGATGTTCGGCATTTGATGAGTGGTTCTCACCGGCGTTCTGCACCAAGCTCGTGCGCTCTGGCCACTGCGAAAATGCTCCACATACCGAAGGGTATGCGTCTGCTTTTCGCAAGCACCAGAGCATCAAGAGGATGGCGCATTTCATCCGGCAGATCTGGAGGCAAAAATGGAAAAGTCCGCGTGTGAACGCAGCATGTTTCGGGTCATGATGATGCTTGTCTTTGTCCTGTCGGCGGTCTCGGTGGTGGGAGCTTTCGAGTCCGGCGCGATATCGCGCGGAGAAGATGAATCTCCCGCTGCGGGTCACGAGGTGTTCGGGAAAACCGTCGACACCGATGGCGGCGTGTTGCCGGGAGTGCTCATCACGTTGTCGGGTGACGGTGTCGACCAGAAGACGGTGTCGGACGCCGAAGGCGCCTTTCGCTTCACGTTAGTTCCGTCCGGGAGCTACTCCATGGTCTTCAAGATGAAAGGCATGAAGAAGGTCAAGCGTGAGGTCACCGTCTCCACCGGCGACGTGGATATGGGCGAGATCACGCTGGACTAAAACTGCACCATGGCCCTACAGAACATCGGTGACGAGATTTGGATCGCGGATGGGCCGACGGTTTCCTTCTACGGTTTCCCGTACCCCACCCGGATGGCGGTGGTGCGGCTCGCGGGCGGTGACCTTTGGGTGTGGTCGCCGGTCGGTCTCAGTGACGGGCTTGCCTCCGCGGTCCAGTCGCTTGGGGCGGTGCGATACCTGGTGTCACCGAACAAGATCCACCACCTCTTCCTCGGCGAGTGGGCCGCGAGGTGGCCGGAGGCCGAGATCTACGCGTTGCCGGGTCTGGCGAAGAAACGGCCGGATCTTCACTTTACGGCGGAGCTCGACGATTATTCGCCGGCGGCCTGGGAGGGCCGGATCGACCAGGTGGTTTTTCGCGGCAGCCTGTTCATGGACGAGGTCGTGTTCTACCACCGCGCATCCTCCACCTGTCTGGTGTGTGACCTCATCCAACGCCACGACCCCGTCCACCAGACCGGCTGGAAGGGCTGGCTGATGCGGCTCGACGGGCTGGTCGGCGACGACGGCAGCACGCCGCGCGAGTGGCGAGCCTCGTTCATCCACCGCAAGCGAGCGCGGCGAGCCCTCGAGACGGTGCTGTCGTGGAACCCGGGGCGACTCGTCATCGCCCATGGCGAGTGGGCGCCATCAGATGGCGCCGACGTCATACGAAGATCGCTCTCCTGGCTCGCTTCATGAGTTGTTTCCGCGGTTGGCTGTAGGGTCATGATCAGCTACACCGCACATCCGATCTTGAGCTCTTGTTGTGCAGGCGTCCCGCCTGCACATGCCGGCGTCAATCGAATAATATCGGCATGAATGTACTATCCTGACCGCAGCGCTCAAGACCGAGAAAGGGAGGACGCATGGCCGTGAATGATGTGAATTCAGGCGAGGCGCAACCTCGGACACCCGTTCACCTGTGGGTCGTCGGGGTGTTGTCTCTGTTGTGGAATCTGATGGGTGCGTTCGACTACCTGGCCACACGGCTCAAGCTCGACTTTTACATGAGCCAGTTCAGCGAGGAGCAATTGGCCTACTTCTATGGATTTCCTGCATGGGCGGTCTCGGGTTGGGCATTCGCCGTGTGGGGCGCCGTCGTGGGTTCGATCGGGCTCCTCCTGCGCCGCAAGTGGTCGGTGTGGGCGTTTGCCGTGGCGCTTGCCGGGATGGCCGTCAGCTCGATCTACACCTTCGGCGTGTCGAACGGCGCCGAGATGATGGGTTCGGGCGCAGTGATCTTCTCCGTCGTCATCTGGATGATCTCGATCTTCCTGCTCGTGTATGCCTGGTCGCAGGCGAAGCGGGGAGTGCTCGTCTAACGACGCAGCAAGGCCAGGGCCTCGACCTGGCGAGTCTGGGGCATCATGTCGATGGCCTGGACCGTGTGAAGCCGGAAGCCTCCTTTGATGAGGACCGCGAGGTCGCGAGCAAGCGTGGTCGGGTTACACGAGAGGTAGGCCAAAGATCGCGCCGGTGAGCCGGCGATCATCTCGAGGATTGGTGGTTCGGCGCCGGCCGCCGACGGATTGAGGATCACGGCGTCGGGCCTCGCCGAGCGCAGGCGGCGCAGCGCGCGGTGAATCGGATTGGCGAGGATTTCGACGTTGTCCACCCGACCCGCCTTGACCGACGCCCGGGCGTCGGCAACCGAGCTCCGGACTCCCTCCACGCCGAGGATGTGCCGGAAGCTCTGGCGCAGGGCGAGACCGTGGGTCCCGACACCGGCGTAGAGGTCGAGGAGGAGGTTGCCGCCACCGAGAAACTCCGCCATCCGTGAGTGGATTTCGGGAAGGAGTCCGAGATTGACCTGGAAGAAGGACCCGGGGGAGACCCGAAGCGACAGACCGGCCGAGTCGACATAGACCTCGCGCGCACCCGCGACGGGGTCAATGCGCCCCTTGATGACCTGAGGCCCGCCTCTGGGATTGAGGTTGACCCCGATGCCGGCGACGTGGGGGCAGGCCTCGGCGATCGCCTCGATGGGGAGCTTGGGCAGAGTTTCGGACGTGACCACCAGGGTCAGGTGCTGGCGCGTCGGGTCGCTGCCGCACCGCAGATCGATGTGGCGCAGCACGAAGGGGAAACGGGTGGACGAGTTCAGTAGATTGCGCAGGCGCCCAGTGGTCTCGAGCAACTCCGGAACAAGCACCCCACAGTCGGGCGCGTCGACCACTTCACGGCTGCCGCGTTGAAAGTACCCGAGCGCGGACCGCCGCTCGCGATCGGTGGAAATCGTCATCTTGGCCCGGTTCCGGTATCCCTCAACCTGTGGCGACGGCAGGGTCGGAAGGACCTTGCGCCGGTCGTAGCGCCCCCTCTTGTCGAGCGCATCCATCAGCCAACGCCGCTTGCGTTCGAGCTGTTTCCCATAGGGTTGGAGCAACAACGAGCAGGCGCCGCACGCGACGCGATGGGGGCAATCAACGGTTTGGTCGGCGATGTCTGACATCTTCGCCGTTCAGTGTACCCCGCAACGGTTGGAGGGGTATCCGTCATGATTCGGGATCAGCATTCTCGCTGGTGTCCTGATGCAATACCCGTCGAATATTCGCGGCGATCGTCGGCCCAATTCCGTCGATCTCCGCGAGGGTAACTGTGTCGGCGTTCGCGATTTGCGACGGCGCACCCAGAGTTCTGAGGAGGGCCTCCGCGCGAAGCGGGCCGACCATGGGAATGGCCTGAAGCAGAAGAAGCTGGCTTCTCCGAACGGAGTCGACCTTGGCGCCCGTTCGGCGTGGCGGAAGGGCCGCCTGCCGGTGGAGTTGCTGTGCGGCAAAGAGGATCAAATCCGCGGTCTCCTCCGGTGTGACCGACCGGAGAACCGGGACACCGAAAACCAGGGTCACCGTGATCAGCGCGCCCTGGATGGCTGAGTCGGAGATCGCGAGGCGCGGGTACCGTTCGGGGGTGCCTTCGAGGATCAGGCATGTCCTGGATTCCTGGTTCCTGGCAAGACGGCCCGCCTGCCGAAACAACCGGCCGTCAAGAACGGACACCGCAAAGTCCGCCAGCGTCTTTCTCTCGACGATCAGGGCGCCGTCAACGTCATAGTCGCCGAGAGTCAGCCGCCTGAATGTGATGTCGACATCTGACCGACTCCGAAGCGCTTCAGGAACGCCGGAAGATCGCTCTCTGTCATCTACCGCAATTCGCGTGGCGAATTGTGAAGGTTTATCGTGCCGCTGCATGAGGTGCTCCTTTGCAGCAGCGTGGGCGGGATGAGTTCACCCTATCACGAACGCTTGATTACCGGAACGTGCGTCTCCGGTTCGCTCAGGTTGCGCTTCCCTGGCTCCGAATATTGTGGTGGCGAGCCCTAACCCGCACTTCTCACCGGGTGTCTACTACGGACGGCGAATCGCGGCGTCCCGCCGTGCTTGTCTCAAATCGTGCTCCTCGACGTAGCGCAA
>Ga0209013_10005117_pt1 | contig 11356 bp, 11 predicted proteins | sample Cruoilmetagenom2_FD_187291 | JGI IMG/M metagenome (GOLD analysis project Ga0209013, IMG submission 187291) | Oil polluted marine microbial communities from Coal Oil Point, Santa Barbara, California, USA - Sample 2 (SPAdes) (version 2) | ecosystem: Environmental > Aquatic > Marine > Oil seeps ...
TAATTGCTGCATCACATATTTCGCGAATTGACCATCCAGTTACCTGAATATGCCTTTCATTATTTGCATCTGTTCCTGGTGTATCGACTATGACCAGATTATTTTTAAGAAACTCGGAAGGATTATAAACTGTTACCTGTTCAACTTCTTTCGCAACTTCTTCATCAGCAGTTACCTGATGAAGGAATGCCTTTAAATTCTTTTTCTCTTTTTTAACATGCTTAAAAGATTTTAATGTTCCTCCACCTATGTCAAAAATGATCTTCCTGAGAGAAGTCCCCAAAGCGACTTCTATCAATCCGGTCCTCCTGACCTTTCCTACAAGAGAGAACGTCTTTGTCCCGGAATTATCCTTAACACCGAATTGTCTGTACCAGGATGAGCCATTCAGTATGATCTGGGAAATAGTACCAAGGGTTTCCACATTATTAATAATGGTCGGTTTTCCATAAAGTCCTGAAACAGCAGGAAATGGCGGTTTAGTGTTCGGCATTCCCCTTTTCCCTTCTATTGAGCGGATAAGAGATGTCTCTTCCCCACACACAAAAGCCCCTGCGCCCTCCTTGATCTTTATTTCGAGGCTGAAGCCGGAATCGAGTATATCATCCCCCAGGAGGTTGTTCTGATGCATCTGTTCAATTGCAATCCTCAGCCTCTTTATTGCAAGAGGATATTCAGCCCTGATATAAATATAAGCGGTATTGACACCTATCCCGTAAGCTGCAATAAGCATTCCTTCAAGTACTGAATGGGGATCGCCCTCCAGGAGGGACCTGTTCATAAAAGCACCCGGATCTCCTTCATCCGCATTACATATCAGAAATTTTTCATCTCCTTCAGAATTTCTTGCTATTCCCCATTTCGTTCCGGTTGGGAATCCTGCTCCGCCCCTTCCTCTTAATTCAGACTTCGAGATCTCATCTATAACAAAACCAGGTTCGTTATCAAGTGCTTTATAAAATCCCTGGTAACCTCCCCTCGCGATATAATGATTTATATTTTCAGGATCAATGATCCCGCAATTTCTCAGGACGATCCTGGTCTGATCCCTGATCATAGGTTGATCAAAAAAACTTCCTATTCCCGGAAGATCTACCTCTCCAAAATGACCCAGAGCTATCTTCTCCATTGGAGACCCTCCCAGGAGATGCTTCTCTATTATTTTCCCTGCAATTTTCTCATTTACATTTCCATATGATATTCGGGGTCCGCCCGGAAGTGAAATATCCATTAAAGGTTCAAGATAACATGGACCGATACAGCCCACTTCAACAAATTCAGCTTTGATCTTTTTCTCTTTTAAAACAGAGGATATTGTCTCTTTCACTTTACCGGCACCTGCAGCCATACCACAGGATGCTGTTCCCAGATATATAACAGGTATTCGGGAGTTCTGAAGATATTCCCACTCTCTTTCACAATTGTTTATGACAGTTTTAAAATTATTCATATTTTTCCAATATCTCCCTGATCTGGATTACTGAAACATTCCCGTAAATATCGTCATCGATCTTTATTACCGGGGCTAGAGCACAGCATCCGAGGCATGCTACTCTGTCAAGATCAAATTTTTTATCAGGCGTACACTCTCCGGTCCGGATTTCAAGGTCACGCTCCAATGAATCCAGGAGAACCTCTCCACTCCTGACATGGCATGCAGTTCCGAGACAGACTGTAATAGAGTGTTTCCCGCGTGGATTGAACCTGAATTGTGAATAAAATGAGGCAACTCCATAGATTTGATTCTCAGTTATCTTTAAAAATTCTGAAATTTCCCCAATAACTGCGGGCGATAAATATCCGAATCGAACCTGAACCTGCTGCAGAATAGGGATAAGATTGCCTTCATCTGAAGTATAGTTTTTAAATATTTCTTTAATACTTTTCCCAATTGTTTCCATCAAAAACTCCTTGTCTAACTTAACTGTTATTCAGAAAAAAATATGCAATCAGTAAGATCTGCTTCTCCATATGCACAATCCTCAGCAAAAGTTTCACAAGTTGGAGCTCCGCATAGACAACAATCCTTATGAGGTAATTTTTGTAGAATTCTCTCTTTCTGTTTTATCCTTTTCACAGAAAGAGCAAGGTCTTTTTCCGATGACCTGGTGGAACGTGGTAAGATCGGATTATCGATCAGATAAAATCCTTCATTATATTTTTTAATAACTTCTTCCTTATTGACAGGAATACCGGGTAACGATTTTTTTTCCATAAGTATAGAATTATGTTTTGCAATATATGGATTTGTCACACAGAATAATCCACCTAAGCATCCCTGATCACATGCCAGTGCTTCAATAAAATCAATATCCCTGAGTTTTGAATTCTCAATATCATCCAATATTTTTTTGATTGGTTTTAAACCTGCAACAGCCAGACACCTGTTCTCACCAAGATCTCTGGCTATATGCCCCAGCACACCCCATCCCTTCCTGAAATGATACCCTTTGGCTTTATCGAGATCACCACTCTTCTGAAAATTTAGAATGATCGGAAGGATCAAATTGTATATCTCCTTTATTGTAACAGCACCATCTATCTGTGAAATACCGTCCTCTGCCGGCTGTTTTATTGAGACTGTCATTGCCGGGCAGGGGGTAAGATAGATAATTCCAATGTCATCTTCATCCACTTTAAGTTCTTCTGATAATTTCCCCCTTAAAACCTTTGCAATTATTTCCCTGGGGACATTAACAGGTTCTAGAAGTTTTACAAGGTTCGGATAATTAACCTGAATAAGCCGGACTATTGTCGGGCAAAACGAACTGATCATAGGTTTGCTTTTGGAGTGTTCATTCAAATGATGAATAGAAGCAGCAGCGATCTCTTCACTAAAATCAGAAATATCATATACGCGGTCAAAACCTATTTTTTTTAAAGCTTTATGAATTATCGTGGGGGTAACATCAATCCCGAACTGATAATAGAGTACAGAAGAAGGAATCGCAACAAGGTATTTCATATTTTTAAAATCTTCAATGCCATCTATCACCGGGAGGAAAGCTTTGTCAGGACATACTTCAATACATATTCCACAGTCTATGCACAGGTCATTAAGAAGAACCGCTCTGTTTTTTCTATATCTAATGGCATTAGTCGGACAGGCATTCATACACTTCAGCTTCCCTTTGCATTTAGCAGATTCCAGCTTAAGTGCGTGATAAAAATGATTTTCTGCCATTATACACTAAACCTCATATCAACCATTGTCCCCTTCCCGACATCTGAAGATACTTCAAGTTTATCAGCATTTTTTTTAATGTTAGGGAGTCCCATCCCCGCCCCAAAACCCATTGCTCTCTGTTCATCAGTTGAAGTTGAATATCCTTCCTGCATCGCCAGATCTATGTCGGGAATTCCCTTGCCCTCATCTTCAACAATTACCCTGATCTCTCTTTCACTGGCAGTTAATGTTACTTTTGCCTTTCTTGCATGCATAAAAACATTCATCTCGGCTTCATATGTGGAGATAGCAATTCTTCTGATAATCTCAGGATCATATCCGACCCCTTTAAGTGTTGACTTAATCTGGGTTGAGACAAATCCTGCAGACGCAAAATCACTTCCATCGATAAAAAAATCATGAGTTAAAAGATTGTCAGTGACTCCGCCTCCTGAGAGATGTGTGTCTGATATATGGTGTTTCCCCTCAGTTTTTGCAATTTTAATACATGACTCATACATATCTGATTTTGTCGAGAGGATTACCAAACCTTTCTCTTCACCAAACTTGCAAATATCTTTTCCTGGGATCTTGCCTCTTAAAAATATAATTGCTTTAAATTCCGCCATATATGACGATATTGCAGCCTGAATTGTATTCAGCCCCGTTAAAAGGCAGCATCCGGGTTCCCCATATGCGAGAACATCACTCATAAGATCCGATGCATATATGCTCGTTATCTTTGTATTGAGCCTCTCCTTTCCGACAAGTACTTCTGCCTGAAGGGAATTCTTTATATCATCAAGTTTTATATAAAAGGGCTTTTCTGCCGGCATAAGTTAGTGCTGTCAGGGAGTTAATCCTAATGCAACTAATTTACCTGCCAATTCGAATGTCGATTTTGAAGTTGAATAAATATTTACATGAAAACGGTTAGCAATCTCTATCGTTTCTTCGGGAACATTTTTCCCATGAACAATAATAACAGCTCCAATATCAACAAGATTGGATGCAGAGACTATGTTCTTATGCGTCTGTACGGTGATCCATAGATCTCCTGCTTTCGCATTGCTCATAACATCTGATAACATATCGGAAATGAACACTCCTTCAATTTTTTTATCCTCCACCTTCGTCAATGGCTTCAGATCCAACTGCTCAACAATTTTTTGAAGTTCCATCAATTGCCTCCTGCATTTTTTATCGATCAGAAAATATCTTCATCAGTGGTTAGAGATACCATTCCGACATCTCTTATCACTTCAGCATAACAGGTCGAAATATTTTTTACTCTTTCATGGGATAATATCTTAATTCTGGAATCTGGAGATCTCCTTCTCTGATTGAAATAATCCTCAAGAATCTCTATTTTCTCATAAGAAAGCTGGGGCTTTTCATCGACCGGGAGGAATCCGAATGCAACATAAACCCATGTCCTTTCCGCTTCATGTTTTTTGAAATCAATATCAACCTCACAATCTTTATCACATCCGGTACACATCATTAATCCCAATAACTCTTCATAATTCACAACTTTATTACATTCTGTACAGCTCAGATTGAATTGAAAGGACTGATCACTTTTCATTACATTCCAGAAGTGCTCACCGTCCCTGTATTCTTCAAGGGGTGGAGTGTGCTCCATTGTAAAATAGTTTGAAACTTTTTCACATTTAAAACATTTCTCAGTGATTATGTACCCGTAAGATACATTTTCCATTTCCCAGCGGTGTGGACATTTTTCTGTATCCATTTTCCCTCCGTTTCAGGAATCCTTAAGTATTATAATAAAAGAAATTTTTAAAAGTCAAGGAACAAAAATCTTCTGCTAGCCCTCAATACCTGCCCTCAGTACTATTTTGTGAGAGAAGCTGTCTTGAGTACAATCCCCTCTTTTTCCACAGGATATACCCTTTCCAGAAGAAATTCTCTCGCTGTGAAAATCGAAGAGAATCCGTGTTTCTTCTTGATCTCGGTTATGGTTCTGCTCAACTCTTCACCCTTTATTGAAACGAACGGAAGAAGAGACCTGGTCTCTGCGATATCCTCCACCTTAATACCTATCAGCCTGAGAGGGAGTTTTCGTTTCTTCAATAACTTATCGAGAAGGGGAACAGAATTTTCCCACATATCCCGGTACGAAAATGTCGGGAATTCCAGGGTACTCCTGGCCGTAAAGGTGGAAAAATCGCTGAACCTCACCTTTACCTCCACCCTTCCGGCGTAAAGGCCTTTCTCAACCAGATATACCGACAGCCTGTCGAGGAGGTATGCAAGGTGCGACAAGATCATACTCCTGTCCCTTATATCATTCATGAAAGTTGTTTCTCTACTGAAACTCCTTGTTTTCGGTTCTTTTCTCTTCCTGTACTCACCGGAATGTGAATAGAAATAATGCCCTATCACCCTTTTCCAGAGAGAGAAGTTTTTTTCTTTTAACTCACTTACCCTTTTGATCCCCATCCCGTGAAGGATGACAAGTGTATGAGGCCCGATCCCCGGTATTTTTTCAAGCGAAAGCCCGGAGATGAATTCTTTCTCATCATCCATAAAGAATATTCCCGCCGGCTTTGCCGCCTCTGTGGCAAGTTTCGCTCCCAACTTTGTATATCCCAATCCTGCTGATACTTTCAGCCCTATATGTTTTTCGACAGACCCTTTTATATCAGCTGCAAGGTCATAAACAGAAGAGCCGGAATATTTCATACCGCTGAGGTCAAGATATGCTTCATCCACCGATACCGGCTCCACTACCGGAGAGAAGCGGGAAAGACACTTGAAAAATTCACGGGATATCCTCTCATATATATGAAATCTGCCTCTGAGAAATATCCCGTGCGGACATTTACGGCCTGCATTCCTGAGCGCCATCCCGGAATGCACACCAAACTCCCTAGCTTCATAAGAAGCCGTGCTCACAACACCCCGTTCATCGGGCATTCCCCCTATTATAACCGGTTTCCCTTTAAGCCCCGGACGCATCATCACTTCCGCAGCCGCAAAGAATGCATCAATATCTATATGGAGGACAAAAGGGGTGCTCACACTTAATATCTCCTTAGGACACCTATCACTTTACCCACAAGTTCGAAAGGGTCATGGATCGGTTCAAATTCCGGATTCTCGGGGATCAGCCACACAGACCCGTTGTTTTTTTTCAACCTCTTCAGAGTAATTGTGGAATCTTCCATAATGGCAACTACCATATCCCCCGAGTCGGCATCGGGTGTCTTCTTTATTATCACTATATCCCCTTCCCTTATATAAGCATCCCTCATACTTTCGCCCTGAACTCTCAGAGCAACCTTATCTCCCCCCTTATCAACCATCCATTCCGGAAGTTCGACTTCTTCCCCGAGAGATTCAAACATCTCCAACGGCGATCCGGCAGGGACTATACCGACAAGTGGAACTGACGCCCTTTCGGGCACTACGATCCACGATCTGCCATCCCTGCTGAGATAACCGTTCTCCACAAGACGTGTAAGGTATGAGTGGACTGTTGCCGGTGAAGAGAGGCCGGTGATCTCACATATTTCCCTGACCGAAGGGAAATACCCCTCACTGACAACTTTTGACCTCAATTTTTCAAGAAATTTTTTTTGTTTTTTTGTGATCATGAGTTCGCCTTTTGTTCGCTTATAATATAGTATAAAATCATCCCCATGTCAAAAAAATAATGAAAGAGGATAAAGAAATATTATTCATTTATTCTGTTTGCACATACTTTATCCGGGACGACTTTTTCTACCGTAAAATCGTAAATATCCACTTGTTTAATAATAAACTAGTAAATATCATTTATTAGTTCCTTCACCACGCCACGTCCGACCGGTAAGTATTCACCGGCGTTAAAGAGGCCAACTCGCACACCTGAAAGATGTATGCTCAGACAGTGGCCTTTTTCCTCCGGAACACCACCGCTTCGGTACAACCGGTTCCCGGCAGCTCTATTTTGTTCCCTCACTAAAAAAATGATATTTGAGTGTTAGATAGATTCAGCCGTGGACGTGTATTGCTTTTACGGCAAGGTGAATTCGCTTAAGCGAAGAGAAGGCAGCCTGGGCTGGACTGGAAGCCTGAGTCCGCTAACACCGGACGGAAGGTGGACGTCCAGCAAAATACCAGCAGGATTTTGCGGTAGTAAAAGTAAACACGGCTTAAGGCATAACTTGAAATAAAGATAGAAATAACTACTGCAGCTGGGACTGGAGGTTTTTTATCCTTTCACGAGCACGGTCTATATCGATATAGATAACGGACAGATCATTGTTTTCCAGCCTCACCTTATCAAAAACTTTTCCAAGTTTTTCATAGATCCCTTTGAGTATATTACTACTCTTTGTCTGCTCTCCTGTGAAATGTCCTTTTTTCTTGACCAGTTCACTTATTTTTTCATCATATTTCTTTTCGGTTTCCTTTAATTCATCCTGAAGTTTTTCCAGACTCTTTTCGAAAATATTCAGCTTCAATTTCAGGTCTGATTCCTCTTTTTCGAGAGAAGATAGTTCTCCCGGTATTGCCGTTTCCCTCATCGTACGTTCAGACAACTCCTTCTTTAGCTCTTCAAGGGTCTTTTGCTCCCTCTCTCTTCTACCAGCCCTCTCGTCCGGGTCAAGGAGTTCATCCTTTGATAGACGGTCGATCTCTTCTTCTGATTTTTCAATACCCTTTCCGATCTTGATTATCTTCTTCTCGTTTTCATCAGACTCTTTTTTCAGATCTGATACCAGACGGCTGACATCCTTATATTTTTTTTCGACAGGATCCTTCACCTTCTCTTCTTTCTCGATCTCTGATTTTTTTAAAGATACGAATATCTCATGCTCCGATTTCAGGTTTTCTATTTTTTTTTCATTTTCAACCAGTGCCTTTTCGAATTTATCAATTATCTCTTTCTCTTTTTTTATTTCCTCGATCAATTCTTCAGTATTTTCAGGATAGATCCTGTTCTCAAATCCCTTATCTCCCAGCTTTATGATCAGTTCGGAAACCTCTTTTTCCTCTTTCTCAATTTTCGACTTGACCCTTGCATTTTTTATCTTTATTCCTATCAATGAGAAAAATCCCTTCACTTTATTCCTGATCTTTCTATCTCTGATCAATAGTACTGCAACAAGTGCAATAATGATTAATATCAATATTAAAGTAAAAGAAATCCTGCCACTTCCTCCATCCACCTCAACCACCTGACCCGAGAATAATAAAAATAATAAATTTTTCATTTTCCGTACCTGACCTTTCGTTTTTTATGTAAATAAAATCCGGTTACTATCAATATTATACTGATTAATTGTGGAATTGAAAGGTGGACCAGTTTATTTCTAAATCATTATTTTCTATTTCCCTTCAACTTCTTTTCACTTTTCTTTCTCTGCTTCTTTTTCAGTCTTTTTTTTCTCTTTCTCCGCTTTTTTTTCTTCTTTCCTCTTTTCTTTATCCGCCTTTTTCTCTGCTTTCAGCTTTTCTTTTTCCGTTTTCTTTTCCGCTTTCTCCACTTTATTCAACGCCTCTTTCTGTGCCTTCAACTTTAGCTCCATGGCCTCTATTTCTTCTTTCAGTTTTGTTCTCTCTTCTTCGCTTAATGATTTTATTTTTTCTATCAGCGCTATTTGTTCCTCTTCCTGTGCTTTATTCAATGCCATCTTCTCCGCTTTCACTTTCTCCTTTTTCGCTTTTTTCTCTGCTTTTTTCTTTTCTTTCTCCGCTTTTTTCTCTGCTTTTTTCTTTTCTTTCTCGGCCTTTTTCTCCTCTTTCAACTTCTCCTTTTCCACTTTCAATTTTTCTTCTTCAGATTTATAATTTTCGTTTTCGGTTTTCTCTACCTCTTTTTCCGCTGTTTCTTCCTTATCTGCAACTTCTTCTTTCTTCTCCATCTCTTGATCCGGTTCCATTTCCTTCATTGAAACAATCAGAAACTTGACAATGGATTTATAAATGTATCCGGTCTTATTCTCTGCCGCGGGAAACTTGATTCTTATCCATCTACCCTCAGTCCCCAGCACTGTAAAAATATCCCCGAGGAAACCTTTTCCAACGACTGAATGACTCTGGGCCGGCCCGCTCCTGATGTTGGCAGTTTTGGCCATCACTTCAACCTTTTTTACCTCTTTCGCTGCACATGGAAAACTAAACAGAAAAAGCACAAGAAAAATATACAATATAATCCTCTTCATGATTACCCCCTCTGTTTAAGGTATAATTATTGAAATAAATAGTCAATATATCATGTATTAAATGACAGGGGGATAAAACAGTCAGGTTTTTTTATCCTCGCTTTCCCTGAAGGATTTTAGGAGTCTCTCTTTCAGAATTGATGTCGACATAGAGTGAGTATATGGAAGATAGATGATTTTTACATCTGACTCTGACAACTTTTGCTCAAACTCATCGAACCGTTCAGTATCAAACCAGTCATCCCCGATAAACATCACATCAAATTTCAATTTTTTCCACATTATATATTTATCAAGATCATCCTGAGGGACAGCAAGATCAACATACTTAATATTCTGAACAATCTCCAACCGTTCAGAGAAAGGTATCACCGCTTTTCCCCCTTTATATAAAACAAGATCATCAACAGTAACACCGACTATAAGCTTATCACACATTGATTTTGCCATTCTTAGAATATTCAGGTGACCAACATGAAACATATCAAATACTCCACTGGTGAATCCTATAGTTTTATCATTCCATTTATTCATTTTCCCTCTGGAATACTTATATTTTAATTAAACTCAGAATTCAAGATTAAATTGAATTATTAACTGTGTTATTGAAAGATGTTCCTATCTGTATTAACATTTATTATTAAAATGAATAAAAAAAAAAATAAATTCACTTTCAGCAGTTCTTTAAAAACAGGACCGAAATATCCGATTATCCGATATATCAGAATCGAAAGATATTTTACCAGACCACTTGCATCTATTTTCGTAAAATCAATCTTCCATACAAAAATCACACCGAACCAAATAACCATTTTTGCGTTTTTCCTTGGGATTGCAGCTGCCATTTTTTTTTCAATTGGAGAATATAAATATTTTATTATCGGCGGTATACTTTTTCAGGTATCATCTGTATTTGATTGTGCAGATGGAATGCTAGCACGGTCAAAGGATAAATGCACACGATACGGAGCATTCCTGGATCTATTCCTGGATAGAATAGTAGATGTTTTAATCATGATTGGGATCTCTCTTGGATACTTTATATATTCTGAGAGTATCTTTTTTCTAATTCTTTCCTTTATTACTACAGCATTATTAACATTACAGGGTTCACTTATTTACCTCATTAGAGTATTCCAGAACAAATTCATCCCGGGAGAGAGTGCAGAAGCAAGAGGAATCTTCATATTTATCATATTTATTCTGTCAGTTTTGAACAGGCTTGACTTTTTTTTTATTATTATTCTTAGTCAGTCCCTCTTCATTATCTCATTACGAACTGTTATTATTTTCAGACTGAGGTACGGAGACAAAAAGGATATCCCGAAATTCTAAGATTCTTTCCCTCTCCCTTATTGTTTTTTAAAACCTGACTTGAAAACAGGGACCAATCCGATACCCGCAAGAAGAAGTCCGAGTATCCTTCGAATTATAATGTAGCTGATGCCTATGGTAGTTGCAATTCCAAGGAGTTTAAATAATCCCAGATATGTGACCTCAAAAATCCCTAGTGATCCGGGAAGTAAAGGAAAAATGAAAGCAAAAGATCCGAGTGTCGCAATTATAAAACTTTTAAATAAAGAAATACTTAGTGATCCGAGAAATAAAAGGGTTAGAAATATCTCAAATATCCATAACAAATAATTTAAAAAATAAATTGATGACACAAGATAAAATACTTTCTTATGATATTTATAAAATCCTGATATGTATTCATCTGTCTTTTTAATATCGATCTCTTTGTCACTAAAATATTTATCCCCGATTCTAATTTTCTTTCTGAACCACATCAGGAAACCTTCCTTTTGTTTCCGGAAAAAAAAGATCAGAATCCCAATTAAGAAAAAGGTCAGCCCCAAAAGCATACATTTAAACCCCATATTAAGATCAAGTATCAGAATTGAAGTTACCACCCCTGAACCTACGATTACAATCGATGCGAGATATTCACACATTTTGTCAATTATAACGGATGCCGCTATTTTTCTTTTATCTATATCTTCCAGAAGAAATA